>ERZ1292632.961-Hain-H43-01um-R2-961-length-30500-cov-7_pt1 | contig 30500 bp, 31 predicted proteins | sample MGYA00564407_ERZ1292632 | MGnify/ENA primary metagenome ERZ1292632 (study PRJEB36523, sample SAMEA6512637) | groundwater metagenome | collected 2019-01-08 | study: AquaDiva: Metagenomics assemblies of 32 groundwater samples | reverse complement strand
TACCGCATCAAACCGGGCTGGATGCTCGACCGCTACGGCATCGAGCAGCAGGCGGAAATCGTCCGCCACGTCTTTCTGATGCGCCACGGCGTCACCGTCCCCGGCGCACCGCCATTGGCGACGCTGGAAAGCATTCTTCCCTTCAAACCCTAGCAGTTGCCGGGCGGCTCAATCGTCCCAATCGGCCAGCTTGCCGCGCAGCTTGTCGAGCGCCGCCTTCTTGATCTGGCACACGCGCGCCGCGCCGATGTCCAGCGTCCGGCCGATTTCCTCGAGGTTCAGTTCCTCGACGAAATAGAGTTGCAGAACCAGCGCCTCGCGCTCGGGCAGTTCGCGGATGCAGGCGGCGAGCGCCTTCTTGAGCGATTCGCGTTCCAGCACCGCGTCGGCGCGGTCCTCGACATCGGCGAACCACATCGACTGGTCGGAATAGACCTCGTCCATGCTGCTGTGCTGGACCATCTCGACGCTGTCGGCGATTTCACGGTAAGCGGCGGGCTCTAGCCCCATCTCTTGCGACATCTCCGCTTCGGTCGGCAGGCGCCCCAGCTGCTGTTCCAGCCGGTTGCGCACCGCCGTCAGTTCCTTGCGCTTGCCCATAGCCGACCGGCACAGAGTCGCCTGCCGCCGCAGATGGTCGATCATCGCACCGCGCACGCGCAACTGCGCGTAGGCTGCGAAGCCCAGACCGCGATCCTCGAAGCTGTTCGCCGCCTCCACAAGCGCGACCATGCCGATCTGGAGCAGATCCTCCACCTCGATCGCGGTCGAGACGCGGCCATGGACATGCCAGGCGATCTTGCGGACCAGCGGCATATATTGGCGTGCCAGCCGCTCCGGGCTCTGCTCGCCGGGACGGGCATAGGTGTGAGCGCCAGCCGCGATCTTGTTCATATACATGGCTCAGCCTCTCCTCAGGCTACTCGCTCGCGCTGCGGCAACGGATCGTGCCTCGGCGTCGGGCGCGGCTCGTTGCCTACCACGGCAACTACTTCCACTCCCTTACCGTCGGGAATTTCCAGAAAGGACAGCACCGGCGTTTCCGGCAGGTGCGGCTTGAACAGCCGGGCGAGCGCGCGCCGTGCCGCCGGCGAGGTGACGATCGCGAAATTGCGCGCCTGCCCGAGCAGCGGCCGGGCGGCATGAATGACCGATTCAACGATGCGGTTGGCAAGGCTAGGCTCGATGGGATGCCTGGCGTCGCCCGCAACGCGCATCGCCTGCGCCAGCATCGCCTCCAGATCGCCGTCGAGCGTGATGACCGGGAGCGGCATCTTCACCGGCACCAGACCCTGGATGATGAGCGCGCCGATCCGCTGGCGCACGGCCTCGACCAGTTGCTCGTGCGTCATGTCGGGGCGGGCTGCGTCGACCATCGCCTCGCAGATGCGGCGGAAATCCTTGAGCGCGATGCCTTCGGACAGGAGCGCGCGGCAGAGCGCGCTGATCTGCGTCAGGCTGAGCAGGCCCGGGGTGAGGCCGTCGACCAGCTGCGGCGCGGCGTCCTTGAGATTGTCGAGCAGCTTGCGCGCTTCGTCGAGGCCGAACATCTCGGCCGCGTTCATGGCGATCAGCTGGTTGAGATGAGTCGCAACCACCGTCGGCGGATCGACCACCGTATAGCCGGCGACGACCGCCTCGCTGCGCTTCGCTTGGGTGATCCAGACGGCGTCGAGACCGAAGGTCGGGTCCTTGGCGATGCGGCCCTGCACCGTGCCCTCCAGCGCGCCGCTGTCGAGCGCGAGCAGGTCGTCGGGCCAGATTTCGTCCTCGCCCACGACGACGCCGGCGATGGTGATGCGATACTGGTTGGGTTCGAGCGCCAGATTGTCCTTCACCCGCACCATCGGCACGACGAAGCCCAATTCCTTGGAGAGCTGGCGGCGGATGCCGGTGATGCGCGCCATCAGCGGCGCGCCCTTGCGCTCGTCCACCAGGGAGATGAGGCCATAGCCGATCTCCAGCCCCAGGATCGCGCCGTCCGACACATCATCCCATTCGATCAGCGCGGCATTGGGCGCGGGCGGCATCGGCGCAGGCTCGGCCGCCTTTTTCTGGCTCGCCTTGCGCAATTGCCAGGCGATGCCGCCGGCGACAGCGGCGGCCGGCAGGATAATCATGTGCGGCATGCCCGGCAGCACGCCGAGGAAGCCGAGAATGGCGGCGACAGGAACCCAGGCCCGGCCAGTGCCGAACTGGCCCGCGACTTGCGCCGACAAATCCTGCTCGCTCTTGACGCGGGTGACGATGGAGGCGGCGGCGATCGACAGCAGCAGCGCGGGAATCTGCGCGACCAGCGCGTCGCCGATCGCCAGGATGATATAGGTCTGCGCCGCCTCGCCGATCGCCAGTCCATGACTGACCACGCCCAGGATGATGCCGCCGACGATGTTGATGACCAGGATCAGGATACCGGCGACCGCATCGCCCTTCACGAACTTGCTCGCGCCGTCCATGGAGCCGTAGAAATCCGCTTCGGTCGCGACTTCCTGCCGACGGATCTTCGCTTCTTCCGGGGTCAGCAGCCCGGCGTTCAGGTCCGCGTCGATCGCCATCTGCTTGCCGGGCAAGGCGTCCAGGGTGAAACGCGCGGACACTTCGGACACGCGGCCCGCGCCCTTGGTGATGACGACCAGGTTGATAATCATCAAGATCGCAAAGACGAAAATGCCCACGACATAGTCGCCTCCGATCAGGAAATGGCCGAACGCCTCGATCACCTGCCCCGCCGCGTCCGCGCCTTCATGCCCCTGCACCAGCACGACGCGGGTCGATGCGACGTTGAGCGCCAAGCGCAGCAGCGTCGCGAACAGCAACACCGTCGGGAAGCTGGAGAAGTCGAGCGGCTTGGCGGCGTTCAATGCCACCATCAGCACCGCGAGCGAAATCATGATGTTGGTGATGAAGCCGATGTCCAGCATGATCGCGGGCACCGGAACCATCATGAACAGCACGACCATCAGCGTCGCGAACGGCAGCACCGCGCCCTTGGCGGCGCTCATCCAGATCTTCGCTTTGACTTGGGCAGGGGACATTGCGGCCGGTTACCTTCCGAGGGTGGCGAGCATGAGATAGGCGAGGCGGGCGGTCTGGGGCTGTGGCTTGCCCATCACGTCAGGCTGCTGCTCAAGCCGCTGCGTCTCGATCCGAACATAGTCGGCGGGCTGCACCGTCTTCGCGCCATTAGGGAGCGAGGCGTCGGCATATTGGACCGGGCCGCCCAGGCTGTCCGATCCCTTTTGCAGCTTGGCAGCGAAGCGGTCGCGGATTTCGGCGAAGCTGCGCGCATTGCCCTGCTTGTCGTAGAAGATCGAGCGATTGGCGCGCGCCGCTGCTGGAAACAGCGAAGCCGCCGTCGCGTTAGGCGCGCGATCATGCGACGAGAGGAACTTGCTCGCCCCGCCCACACCCAGGAAATGGGCTAGATAAAGATCGACCGGCTCCGCCTCGCGACCGAGGCGGCCTTCCAGATAGGTCTTGTTGTCGGCGGCGTGCGCGGCCGCCATCACCGATGCGGTCTCGGGGTGCTTGCGCAGGTCGAGTATCTGGCGGCGCAGGTCAGGATCGGCGACATAATAGCGCCCGCCGCTCTGCTGGATCGCGTCCGCCGCCCAGCCCAGGCCATATTCCCCGCCATGCTTGTCGATGACCGCGAGCCAGCTCTGGTCGATGAACTGATAGAGGCCCGTCGCGGAGGATGTCGTCGCGCGCGCCGTGGGATTGAGGCTCGATTCGATCTTCGCCTGCCCCAGCAGATAGCTGAAGTCGACGCCGGTCCGCCGGCTCGCCATCGCGATCGCGTTGGTCACGCGATTGCCGGCCGATCCCGCCGTTGCCGATATGTCTGCGAAAAGCGACACGAAAGCCAAAATCCCCGATTGCTAGCGCGGACATTAGAGCAAGGCTTGTGCCAAGATTTGGTTAACGCCGCCGCAGGAAAATGCGCGCAACACGAAGAACGACGGGAATGGGCGAAGGTTTAGCGCCAATTTTATCGCAAGCGTGGATCGCCCGCCCCACCTACATCGTCATCCCCGCGAAAGCGGGGATCCATCTCCTGCCCTATCGGCCGGACGTTAGGTTGGGAGATGGATTCCCGCTTTCGCGGGAATGACGAGGAATAGCAGGGTGGCTTACCGTTGCGATCTTCCTCCGAGGGGAGGATGAAGAGCACTCACCGCCCGTAGGTCAGCGGCGCGGCGCGCGATCCGTGGGCGGCGAGGATGGAGAGGCGCTGGCCCGCATGATCGGCCAGCAGATTGACGCGCACGCGCGCGCTTTCCAGCAGCGGGAGCATCGCGCTCAGCCGTTCGACTACCTGCGGATCGGCGCGCCATGCGCCGATCGCCCGCACGGCCGACGCGGCATGGCTCACGCGGTTGCTGGCGGCTTCGATGGCGAGCGCGTCATGGCCGTCGAGGACATCGCGCAGATCCTCGAACGCATCGAACAGTTCGTCCAGCGCAGCGAGACCCAGCGGCATGACACCCTCTCCTTTTTTTGTTTCTACCTGCCGTCGGGCAGGTCGAGCGCAATCATGCGCTCGGCAATCGCGTCCGCGTCCACGGGATAATTGCCCGAAGCGATGGCGGACTTGATCGCGGCGATGCGGTCGAGATCAACCGGCGCGCCTTCGGCCGCCATGCGGGCGGCCGGGCTGGCCGACGCGCCGCTCGCGCTCGACATGCTCACCGAGCCGCCGGTCGCGGATGCGCGCGCCTTGCCGCTTTCGCGCAGGCTGGTTCCGCCGATCGCGCTGCTGATGCTCTGGCCCACGGAGTTGATCATTGGGGTAAATCCTTCACTCGTCCCTACCGCTTATAACGGACAAGTTCAAAAATCCTTAAATCCGGGAATCTGCACAACCCCCATTTCCACGACCTGCGCGAAAATCGGCGTGCTTTTCTTGTCCTCGCGCACGCGGATGGTCTGCCCAACCGCGCCATCTTCGTCGGCGATCATCATGCGGGAGACGCTGAAGACGGCATTGCCGGCGGTCAGCTGGACCGGGTCGCCCTTCCGCACGGCGGTTTGCCTGGGCGCGGTCGGAGCGGCCCTGACGAAGCGGCTGGCGCCCGGCACCGACCCGGATGCGGCAGCCGCAGCGCCCGCGACCAGCGGCACGCGAATCCGCCAGCCCAGCGCGTCGCACTTCACCATCGCCGCGCCGAACACTGGTCCTTCGACCGTGGGTGTCGCGGGACAGGCGGCCAAGCGCAGGCGGCGATCGACCGGCGCGGCAGGGCCGCCCGGTTCGCCGAGGTTGGCCCCAACGGTCATCGCCACCAGGCTATCGATCCGGTCGAGATTCTCGAACTTCTGCTGCGCCTGTCCCGGCGTGGCGGCGATCGTCGCGGCGGCGGCAAGGAGGATCGAGGGGGTGCGGAACACGGCAGGTCTCCTGACAGGAAGAACGTCTTTGCCGAGATTATTCAGCAAGAGCCGTGCCAATCGCGGTTAATGCGCCTTGCCCCGCGCGGGCGCGATATGGATCATCTGCCCCTGCCCCGCCTTTGCTTCGGCCTGATCCAGCCCCCGGATCGTCAGCCGGTCCTGCGCAATGCCGCCCGCCCGCAGCGCGCGCGCGACCGCGCCCAGCCGCGCTGCCGCCAAGTCCCATTCGTCGAAGCGATGCTGCGCCCGATCGGTGCCATCGCTCCGCAATTCGATGCCGGCGGCTCTGTCGAACCGCCGCGCGACCTCCGCCAGCCGCGCGCCACCCGCGGCGGTCAACATTGCCTCGCCCGGAACGAACAAGTCGGCGGCGCGCAGTTCGACCCCCTGCGCCATCGGTCGCCCGCCGAACTGCTGGCTCACCTGCGAGAGCAGCGCATCGCGCCGCCCGCCGCTGGCCTGCAACAGCACGAAAAAGCCGAGCAGCAACAGCAGCAGGTCGGCGAAGCTCACCGCCCAGCGATTGCGCCGCGCGGCGGAAGCGGATGCGGCCGTGGTCATGCGACTTCGCGGATGCTCGCCCGGCGCAGCGGCGCATTTTCGCGCCGCGCGATCGTCAGCATCCGGTTCGCCGTCTCCCGTTGCCAGGCGAGTTCACGCTCCGACAGGTCGGCAAGCCGTGCGGCAATGGGCGCAGCAATCATGTTCGCGATGACCACGCCATAGAAAGTGGTAAGCAGCGCCAGCGCCATTGCGGGGCCGAGTGCGCCGGGATCGTCCATCGCCGCGAACATACCGACAAGGCCGATGATCGTCCCCGCCATGCCCAGCGCCGGCGCTGCGTCGGCGACCGACAGCCAGAGCTTGTGGACCGCGCCATGGCGCTGCGCCCGGTCGGCCAGCGTCTGCGCCGCCCACAGCTCGAACTGGTCGGATCGCTCGCAATTGGCGAGCTTGCGCGCCGCTTCGGTCAGGAAGGGACTCGCCGTCTTGACCCGGTCGGTGCAGGACAGGCCGCGCAGCTGCGCCACCTGATCGATCTTCAGCATCGCCGCGCGCGCCGCGTCGCGGTCGCGCGACGGATCGGCGGTCAGCAGCGGCCCCAGTGCGGCAAAGGCGCGACCGAAGGCGTTGAGGCCATTCTGGAACAGCGCGACCAGCGCCACCCCGCCGATCATCAGCGCCAACGTCAGCGGATCGAACAAATGGCTGAAAATCGCGGTCATGTTGCGCCTGTCCCCATCAATCCCTCGCCGCCCGGCAACGCCCTGCCGCCGGCCGGCAGAAATTTGCCGCCCTTGCCGCCTCCCCTGCGGAGCGCCCGCTTTTCCGCCGATTTCCACCTTGCCCCTGCGTCACCCACGCAAATTGGCACGGCTCTTGCTGCTTACAGGCTGGATCACCCGCACGGGACGCCATCAGGCTTCAGAACGGCGGGGATAAGCGAAACTTTAGAGCGAATTTTGAGCATGTCGGTCGAAGACAATCTGTTCGGGATCCATGGCACGGCGCTGGCGCTCCGGTCGCAGCGGCTGTCCCTGCTCGCCTCCAACATCGCGAACGCCTCGACGCCGGGCTACAAGGCGCGCGACATCGATTTCGAAGCGGCGCTCAAGGAAGCGACCGCCCGCAACGGCACCGACCTGTCGAAGGCGGCCGATGACGCCATGGGCTATCGCGTCCCGCTCCAGCCCAGCCTCGACGGCAACACCGTCGAACTCAGCACCGAACAGACCCTCTTCGCGGAAAATGCGGTCAAGTACCGCACGACCCTCTCTTTCCTCGAAGGCCGCATCAACACCATCAACCGCGCGCTCAAGGGAGAATGACCATGGGCAACCCGCCGATGAACCTGTTCGACATCGCCGGCCGCGCCATGAGCGCGCAGCTGGTGCGCCTCAACGCCACCGCCTCCAACATGGCCAACGCCGGCAACGTCACCGGCAGCGCGGGCGAAGCCTATCGCGCGATCAAGCCGGTGTTCGAAAGCGTCACCGACACGCCCGGCGTCGCCACGGTCAAGGTCAAGAATGTCGTCGCCACCAGCGCGCAGCCGACCAAGCGGCACGACCCCAACCATCCGCTCGCCGATGCGAACGGCGACGTATGGGAAGCGGCGGTCGATGAGAATGCCGAACTGGTCGACATGGTGGAGACCGCCCGCATGTACCAGAACAATGTCCAGGTGCTCAACACCGCCAAATCCCTGATGCTGGAAACCATAAGGATCGGCAAATGACGACCACGACCGCCACCGACGGCGCGGGCCTCTCGGTCTATAATGCCAACAAGAGCGTCGGCATCGGCAACAACACGCTCGACCAGTCGAGCTTCCTTACCCTGCTGACCGCGCAGATGCAGTTTCAGGATCCGTTCGAGCCGGTCAAGAACAGCGACATGGTGGCGCAGATGGCGACCATCACCAATTCGAGCGGCATCGCCGAAATGAACGCGACGCTCAAGAATCTCGCCAACGAGATGTCGGGCACGCGCCTCGGCGATGCAGCGAGCTGGATCGGCAAGTCGATGTTGGTCGAAAGCAACGTCGCGGTGCCGGACGCCGCCGGCACCTACGCGGGTCAGGTCACCCTGCCCGCCGCCGTCGACGGCGCGTCGATCGACCTGATCGACGGCGACGGCAAGACGCTCAAGACCATCGACATGGGATCGCAGCAGGCCGGCGACGTCACCTTCTACTGGGACGGGAAGGACGACACGGGCAAGACCGTCACCACCTCCGCCCTCCAGGTCAAAGTCAACGGCGCGACCCCAACCAAGGTCGCGACCTGGGCCACCATCGCCGCCGTCCAGTCACCCGCGGACGGCTCCTCCTCCAAACTCATCACCGCGCTCGGCAGCTACAGCCCGTCCGACGCGATCAGCCTGATGTAATCCTACTCCCTCTCACCCACGGAGCAACGCCATGTCCTTCTATATCTCCCTGTCCGGCCTCAAGGGCGCGCAGACCGATCTCGCCACCATCTCGAACAATGTCGCCAACGTGAACTCGACCGCCTTCAAGAAGAGCAAGGCGCAGTTCGGCGACATCTTCGCGGCCGCCCCGATGCAGAGCACCAACCAGATCGCCGGCCAGGGCGTGCGCGTGCAGGGCGTGGCGCAGCAGTTCACGCAAGGCACGATCGAGACCACCGACAAGACGCTGGACCTCGCCATCACCGGCGAAGGCTTCTTCACCGTCAAGAATGAGGACGGCACGGTCAGCTACACCCGCAACGGCGCTTTCGCCGTGGACGACGACCGCTATGTGGTCGACACCACCGGATCGCGCATCCAGATTTTCGCGGTCGATCCAGATACCGGCACTTCGACCGCGCCCGCCAACGCCACCCCGGCCGACCTTACCGATCTTCAGATCCCGACCACCTACAAGGGCCAGGCCGACGGCGCACAGCTCACCAGCGTCGGCGTGTCGAAGGAAGGCATGATCTCGGCCGTCTATGCCGATGGCAGCACCGTCTATCTAGGCCAGGCCGCCATGGCCGCCTTCAACAGCCAGGAAGGGCTGCGGCAGGAGGGCGACGCCCACTGGTCGGCCACCGTCGCCAGCGGCAATCCGATCCTGGGCACCGGCAACCAGGGCCTCTTCGGCGCGGTCAATTCGGGCACGCTCGAACGCTCCAACGTCGACATCACCGACGAACTGGTCGCGCTCATCGCCGCCCAGCGCAATTTCCAGGCGAACAGCAAGGCGATCGAGGCGGCCAACACGCTGACCACCACCATCGTCAACCTGCGCACCTGATTTCGGGAAGGTAGAAGGGTCAGCCCATGGACCGGCTCGTCAATACGGCACTTACGGCAATGCGCGGCGCGATGGCGCGGCAGGCGTCGATCGCGAACAATCTCGCCAACGCCAACACCGTCGGCTTCCGCGCCGAAATCGCCAATGCCGAGACGCGCTGGATCAAGGGCGACACTTTCGACACCCGCGCCCAGGCGTCGGAGCAGGTGATCGCCGCCGACATGACGCAGGGCGCGGTAACCGAAACCGGCAACCCGCTCGACGTCGCGATGAACGGCGACGCGCTGCTTGCGGTGCAGGCGGCGGACGGCAGCGAGGCCTATACCCGCCGCGGCGACCTCAAGGTCAGCGACAGCGGCCTCCTCACCACCGGCGACGGCCTTGCCGTGCTGGGCGAAGGTGGCCCGATCGTCCTGCCGCAGATGGACAGCGTCTCCATCGCGCAGGACGGCAGCATCTGGGGCGTGCCGCAGGGCGGCGACCCCGCCAACCCGCAGCAGGTCGATAAGCTTAAGCTCGTCAACGCCACCGGCTCCAGCATCATGAAGGGCAATGACGGCCTGTTCCGGGAAGCCAATGGCGGCGCGCTGCCCGGCGATCCGCTGGCGACCGTCACCTCGGGGTCGATCGAAGGATCGAACGTCAACGCGACCCAGGCGCTGATCGCCATGATCGAGGCGAGCCGGGCGTGGGAAACCCAGGTCAAGATGATCGACACCGCCAAACAGCTTGACGACAGCGGCGCGTCGCTGATGCGGCTGGATGGTTAATTTGGCACGATAGTTGCTTTGAATGACGCATGAGGCGCGCCCGCGCCGCACGGAGAAGTGAGAGATGAGCAACGCCGCCCTTCATGTCGCCCGCACCGGCCTCGACGCGCAGAACACCAAGATGCGCGTCATCGCCAACAATCTGGCGAACGTGAACACCACCGGGTTCAAGAAGGACCGCGCCGATTTCGAGACGCTGGCCTATCAGCAGATAATCCAGGCGGGCGCCAACAGCGATAGCGAAAACAAGTTCGCCAACGGCCTGAACCTCGGCTCGGGCGTCGCGCTTCAGGGCACCAGCAAGATCAACACCCAGGGCACGCTCAACCAGACGAGCAACGTGCTCGACATGGCGATCGAGGGCTCGGGCTATTTTCAGGTGCAAAAGCCCGACGGCTCGATCGCCTACACCCGCGCCGGCAATTTCAGCGTGACCGCCGAAGGCACCGTCGTCACCGCGGACGGCCTGCCCCTCATCCCGCAGATCACCGTGCCGCAGGGCGCGACCTCGGTCGCGATCGGCAATGACGGCACTGTTTCCGCGACGCTTCAGGGCGAGGCGGAACCCAGCCAGCTCGGCCAGATCGAGCTGGCGAGCTTCATGAACCCATCGGGCCTCCAGTCGATCGGCGGCAACCTGCTGGTCGAAACCGCCGCCAGCGGCACGCCGCAGGTCGGCGTCGCGGGTCTGGAAGGACGCGGCGTCATCCGCTCTGGCTATCTCGAAACCTCGAACGTCAACATCGTGGAAGAGCTGGTCGACATGATCGAGACCCAGCGCGCCTATGAGGTCAACAGCAAGATGATAAAGGCGACCGACGAGATGCTCCAGTACGTCAACCAGAATATCTGAGGCTGACGATGCGTCTCTCCTTCCTCCTCGTCGCCGCGTCCTTGATCGCGCTGGTCGCTTCGCCCGCCGACGCGGGCCGCAAGAAGCGCGACATCGAGCGCGACTATTATGCGCCCACCGTCATCGCGCAGCCCGCCGCGCCACCGGCGAACGGCTCGATCTTCCAGGCGTCGATGGGCTACACGCCGCTCACCAGCGGCGCGCGCGCCACCAGCGTAGGCGATATCATCACCATCGTGCTGGTCGAACGCACCCAGGCGACCAAGACCACCAGCGCCGACACCGCGCGCAATGGTTCGATCGGCCTGACCCCGCCCAGCACCGGCATCCTGTCCAAGCTCTTCTCGGCGAGCGATGTCGCCATGGGCGGCACCAACAGCTTCACGGGCAAGGGCGGCGCCAGCCAGTCCAACGCCCTGTCCGGGGAAATCACGGTGACAATCGCGGCGGTCTATGCCAACGGCACGATGCTGGTGAAGGGGGAAAAGGCGCTCACCCTCAATCGCGGCGACGAATTCATCCAGCTGAGCGGCCTGGTCCGCCAGGCCGATATCGCGCCCGACAACCGCATCGCCTCGACCCGCGTCGCCGACGCCAAGATCATCTACAAGGGCAAGGGCGAGATCGCCAACGCCAGCCGCCAAGGCTGGCTCCAGCGCTTCTTCTCCGCGATCAGCCCCTTCTGATGGAGACCCGCTTGACCCTCCTCGCCCGCCTCAACTTCATCCTCCCCTTTAAGGGGAGGTGGCTGGCCGCAGGCCAGACGGAGGGGTATCCCCCTCTCGATAGCGGGACACCCCTCCACCACCGCCTTCGGCGGCGGTCCCCCTCCCCTTGCAGGGGAGGATGGGCGTTGGGCATCCTCGCCGCCCTCTTCACCCTCGCCACCCCCGCCCATGCCGAACGCGTCAAGGATCTCGGCACGTTCCAGGGCGTGCGTCCCAACCAGCTCACCGGCTACGGCATCGTCGTGGGCCTTGCCGGCACCGGCGACGACAGCATCCAATATGCGACCGAAGGCATGAAGGGCGTCGTCTCGCGCTTCGGTCTCACGTTACCGCAAGGGGTCAACCCCGCGCTCAAGAACGCCGCCGCCGTGCTGGTGACGGCGGACCTCCCCGCCTTCTCCAAGCCCGGCCAGCGGCTCGACGTCACCGTCTCTGCGCTGGGCAAGGCCAAGTCGCTGCGCGGCGGCACCCTCATCATGACCCCGTTGCGCGGCGCGGACAACGAGATTTACGCGATGGCGCAGGGCAACCTCGCGGTGGGCGGCCTCGGGGTTTCCGGCGCGGACGGCAGCCAGGTGTCAGTCAACATCCCCTCGGCCGGGCGCATCCCCGGCGGCGCGACGGTCGAACGCGCGGTCGCCACCGGCTTCGACACCGCGCCGACGCTGACCTTCAACCTTGCCGAAGCCGACCTTACCACCGCGCTCAGGGTCGCGGACGGCATCAACCGCACCTTCGGCGACCGGCGCGCCCGCGCTGTCGACGCCGTATCGGTCGCGATCGACGCCCAACCGGGCGCCGAAGAGCGCATCATGATGATGGGCATGATCGAGAATATCGAGGTCTCGCCCGCCGATGCGCCCGCCAAGGTCATCGTCAACGCCCGCACCGGCACCGTCGTCATCAACGGCGCGGTGCGCATCCATCCCGCCGCCGTCGCCCATGGCAAGCTGACCGTCAGCGTCAACGAAAGCCCCCGCGTCGTCCAGCCCGCGCCCTTCAGCCAGGGCCAGACCGCGCTGGAGCAATCGAGCGGCATCAGCGTCGACGAAGAGAAAAAACCTATGGTTAATTTTAAAGGCGGGGCGTCGCTGGCCGATATTGTGAAAGCGGTCAACGCGATCGGGGCTTCCCCGGCGGACATGGTCGCGATCCTCGAAGCCTTGAAACAGGCGGGCGCGATGAAGGCCGAACTGGTGGTGCTGTGATGCAGATAACGACAAACCTCGCCGCCCCGGCTGCCCCCTCGCAAAAGGCGCAGCTTCAGAAAGTCGCGCAGCAGTTCGAGGCGGTGTTCCTGCGCCAGATGATCGGCGCGATGCGCTCGGCCAGCCTCGCCGAGGGCATCACCGACTCCAGCGCCACCCAGCAGTTTCAGGACATGGCCGACGCTCGCACCGCCGACGCGATGGCGGGCAAGGGCGCGATGGGCATCGCCGAGCTTCTGATCCGGCAGTTTGGCGACCGGGTGAAGGACGATCCGCCCCCCGCCGCGCCTGACGGCCCGCATCCGGCGCAAGGCGCATGAGCGACCTCTTCATCATAGGCGCTTCGGGGACGAAGGCTTATCGCACCGCGATGGCCGCCATCTCGGAGAATATCGCGAACGCCGCGACGGCAGGCTATGCGCGCCGATCGGTCCGCACGATCGAATCGGGCGCATCGACCGCGACCATGGCGACCTATGTGTCGCGCGCCAATTTCGGCGGCACGCAAGTCGCCGGCGTGGGGCGCGAGACCGATCCCTATCTCGACGCGACGATGCGCGCCACCGGCACGGCGCTCGGCAGCGCGGCGGCGCGGTTGCGCTGGCTGACCGACTCCGAAAATGCGCTGAATGACACCGGCACCGGCATCGGCCAGCTGATGGCGGGCATGTACCAGAATATGGAGAAGCTGGCCGCCAGCCCGACCAACACCTCGCTGCGCGTCACGACGCTCGACAGCATCAGCCGCGTCGCTCAAGCGTTCAACCAGACCTCGACCGACCTCCAGAACGTGTCGAAGGGCATCGCGACCGAAGCGCAATCCTCGGTCGATACGATCAACCGCGCGCTGACCTCGCTCGCCGACATCAACAACAGCCTGCTGCGGGCGCAGCCCGGCACTTCCGCCTACGCCCAACTGCTCGACAGCCGCGACGCTGCGTTGCAGGATTTGTCCGAAAATCTGAACGTCACCGTCAATTTCGGCGCGCATGACAGCGCCGAGATCAGCTTCAGCGGCCAGACCCTGGTCAGCGGCAACAACGCGACCACCCTGTCCATGACCGCCAATGCGGACGGCACGCTCGCGCTCGCCACCTCGGATGGGACCGCGCTGACCGCCCCCGCCAGCGGCGCGCTTGGCGGGCTGTTCGCATCCGCCGACGTTGTCGCCAAGCAGCGGGTGGACCTCGACACCCTCGCCGCGCAGTTCGTGACCGACGTCAACGCCTGGCATCGGCAGGGCATCACCGATGGCGGGGCGGCGGGCGGCGATCTCCTGTCCGGCACCACCGCCGCAACGATGGCCGCGCTCGTCACCGATCCCACGCTGCTGGCGGTCAAGTCGCCCGACGGCGTAGCCAACGGCAATCTGCTCAAGGTCACGTCCGTCCTGCGCGGCAATGGCAGCGTCGAACAGAATTGGACGACGCTCGTCACCAACCATGGCTCGCTGCTCGCCTCGACCAAGGCCGAATATGACACCGCCACCGGCCGCCACGACCAGGCGGTCGCCGCGCGCGAGGCGGTAAGCGGCGTCGATCTCGACATGGAGGCCGCCGATCTGCTCCGCATCCAGCAAGCCTATTCGGGCTGCGCCAAGGTGCTTCAGATCGCCAAGGAAACCATCGATTCGATCCTCAACATCATGTGACCGGCAAAGGGCTGACTTATGGTAGGCATCACCCACAAGATCATGCTCGCCGAAATGCGCCGGCAGCAGAAATTGTCGCAGGACATTATGAAGGGTCAGACGGCGATCTCGACCGGCGTGACCCTCAACCGGGCGTCGGACGATGTGCTCGCCTGGGTGCAGGTGTCCGAAGTCGGCCGCGCCCAGGCGCAGCAGGCGGCATGGGCGGCGAATGTCAGCTACGGCACCGCCCGCGCCGGCAATGCGGAAGCAAATCTGTCGGAAATCGACAATCTCCTGACCCGCGCGCAGGAACTGGCGACCTCGGCCCGCAACGGATCGCTCAACGACACCAGCCGCGCCGCGATCGTCGAGGAAATGACGACGATCCGCACGACCATCAACGAGTTGCTGAACCAGAAGGATTATCAAGGCACGCCGGTGTTCGACGACCAGCAAAGCACCCTGGTCCCCGTCAGCCGTGGCCTCAACCTCGCGGTCGTGGGTACGCGGCAGGAGGTGTCGGAGGGCATCGACGTCAATGGCACGCCGATGTCGCTCGACGCCATCATGGCGCAGACTATCGCGGCGGTCGAGGCGAAGGACGACAGCGCCATCGCCGCCTCGGTGGATGCGGTGAAAGCGGGGCAGTCTCACATCGTCGTCGAGCAGGCCAGGCAGGGTGTGCGCGGCGACCGGCTGGAAACGATCGGCAATCGGCTGACCGAAATCGACACGGATTTGACCGAACGCCGAGCGGACCTTGAATCCACCGATCTTCAGGAGGTTATCTCGCGCTTGCAATCCAACCTGCTGCAACTCGACGCGGCACAGTCGGCCTTTGCGCGGATCAACCAGAAGACCTTGTTCGACCTCATCAGCTGATCGCAAATCGGGCGGGCAGCCCTAAAGCGGGCGCCCCTCGGTCCGTATTAACCATCTGACAGGCATAGTCTGCGATGTTGACGATGCGGGGCGCCTTCGGGCCATAATTTTCGGGGATAAGCATGTTTCCAATCATCGGCCTGGTCGTCCTGCTCGGCATGGTGTTCGGCGGCTTCGTCTTCACCGGCGGCGACATCGGCCCCGTGCTGCACGCCCTCCCCCACGAAATGCTCATCATCGGCGGCGCGGCCGTCGGCGCGCTCATCATCGGCAATTCGGGCGCAGACCTCAAAGCCCTGGGCGGCGGCCTTGCCAAAGTGTTCAAGGGGCCGGCCTACAAGAAGCAGGATTTCCTCGACTGCATCTTCCTCGTCAGCAAGCTCATGAAGACGTTGCGCGTCGAAGGGCCGGTCGCGCTGGAGCCGCATATCGAGGATCCGGGCACCTCCCCCATCTTCGCCGAATATCCCAAGCTGATGAAGGACAAGACGCTGATCCATCTCATCAGCGACACGTTGCGCCTCGTCGTCGTGTCCTCCGGCACGCTCGATCCGCACGCGGTCGAGGAGGTGATGGACAACAGCCTCAAGACCCATCATCACGAAGCTCTGAAGCCCGCCGACAATCTGCAAGGGCTGGCGGACGCCCTCCCCGCGCTCGGCATCGTCGCGGCGGTGCTGGGCGTGGTCAAGACCATGGGCTCGATCGACCAGCCGCCGTCGGTGCTGGGCGCGATGATCGGCTCGGCGCTGGTCGGCACCTTCCTTGGCGTGCTGCTCGCCTATGGCATGGTCAACCCCTTCGCCAATCGCTGCCGCGCGGTGATCGAGCAGGACGGCGCCATCTATCATGTGGTAAAGCAGATCATCATCGCCTCGCTCCACGGCCACCCGCAGCCCTTGGTAATCGAGGCCGCTCGCTCCAGCCTGATCCATGCCAACCAGCCCGGCTTCGCCGAGGTGTTCGACGGCATGCGGAACAAATAAGCCATGGCCGAGAAGAAGCGCGGCGCGAACGAGCCCGAACCAAGGCCGATCATCGTCAAGAAGATCATCGTCGACGGGCATGGCGGCCATCATGGCGGCGCGTGGAAGGTCGCCTATGCCGACTTCGTGACGGCGATGATGGCCTTCTTCCTGCTGATGTGGCTGCTGGGCGCGACCACCGAGAAGCAACGCAAGGCGCTTGCCGACTATTTCACGCCCACGCTGGTGGAACTGAAGATGGCCTCGGCCGGATCGACCGGCCTGCTGGGCGGCGACAGCCTGACGGGCAAGGAAAATTATCCCACCACCGGCGGTCAGGGCAACCTCTCCATCACCATTCCGCGCGACGCCACCGGCACGAAGGAGCAGGGCGGCAAGGCGATGCGCGCCGTCGACCGGCAAAGGTTCGAGGCGATCAAGAAGGGCCTGGAAGACCGTATGACCAAGAAGGGGCTGGCGAAGCTGCGCAAGAATGTGCGCTTCACCGAAACCCGCGAGGGGCTGCGCATCGACCTCATCGACGAAGCCGATTTCGCCATGTTCCAGTCGGGCACCGACCAGCTCGTGCCGCAGGCGCGCGCGCTGATCGCCGAAGTGTCGCAGGCGCTCCAGACCATGCCCAACCCGCTGATCGTGCGCGGCCATACCGACGGCCTGCCCTATGCGGCGGGGCGGACGATGAACAACTGGATGCTCTCCTCCGCCCGCGCCGAATCGACGCGCAAGGCTTTGGCCGAAACCGGCATCCCCAATGCACGCTTCGCCCGGATCGAGGGCGTCGCCGACCGCGAGCCCTTCATCAAGGCCGATGCCTACGACCCGCGCAACCGCCGCATGTCGATCATCCTGGGCTGGACCCGCGGCGGCGGAGGTGGTGACGACGACCTCGACGCCGAAACCCAGGCGGCGATCAAGGAACGCGACGATCCCGTCCGCGCCGCCCACGCAGCCGCGCAAAAGATCGACATGGGCGGCACCGCCCTCCCCACCGGCGCACAGCTCGTCAACCCGACCGCGCCCGGCACGTCGAGCAAGCCCGGCAAGCACTGACCCTCTGCGTGAGGCGACGTGGGGACGCGCTGGCCGCATCGTCACCGCGCAATCACCCCGCCGAGGCTGGCGAATGGCGGTAAAAACGGCGGAGTCAGGAAGGAAAAAGCTGGAGCGGGTAGCGGGGATCGAACCCGCATCACAAGCTTGGAAGGCTAGTGCTCTACCATTGAGCTATACCCGCTCGGCAGAGCAGCGCCCTGCCATTTCCGGGCAGGGTTCGTCAACCCGGCTTCGCGCGCCCGGCGCAGAAACGCGCTTACGCCGTCCGCTGCTTTCCTCTATCACATGCCCCATGGACAGCCCATCCCTGCGCCAGTTGGACCTTTTCGCGCAGATGATGGCGGCGGGCAGCGCGGCGCGGTGCGCGGACGATCTGGGGGTCGGGGTCGATCAGGTGCTGGCCGAGATCGCAGCACTGGAAATGCGCCTGGGCTATCGTCTGTTCGACGATCCGGCGGGCGCGGCGCGGTTGACGGCGGCGGGGCGCAAGACGGCGCAGGCGATGACGTTGCTGGGGGAGGATTCACCCGCGCTGGAAAGCGTTGACGCGGCGCCTGCAGCCCCTCTCCGCCCGGCCGAGCTGCCGCGCGCGGCGCTGGTGCTCGCCGCGCCGGCGCCGGTGTTCGGCCATTTGCAGGATGCGCTCGCGGCGTTCGAGGCGGCGAACGAGGACATTGCGATCACGCTCGACCTGCATGTCCACACAGCGCGAGACGCTGCGAACGCGCTGGCGGCGGGGCGGGCCGACATCGTCTATTTCTATGCGCTGGAAGAGCCGGACGACCTCCCCTCCCGCTATGGCTGGTCGGAACCGCTGAGCCTCTATGCCGGCAGCGCCCATCCGCTCAGCCGAGCGGAGACGGTGAGCCGCGATACGCTGGCGATCACGCCGGCGCTGGCGCTGGAGCCGGGCGGCGGGTTGCGGCAGGTGACCGATGCCGCGTTGACGCGCGGGCGGGCGGCGCTGGGGCCGCTGCTGCTGGAAAGCGACGACATGGCGGCGATCGTCGCGGCGCTGCGCGAGGGCGTGGGGTGCTTCCCCGCTTTCGGCCCGCTGGCGCGCGACCTGGGGCGAATGCCCGGCATCGCGCGTCTGGCGCTCGATATGCCGCTGCCGGGAATCGAGGTGAGGCAGGCGGTCGGCCCGCGCGCCAAGGAGAAAGCAGCCGTCGAGGCGCTCGCCGACTTCCTGTTCCTCTAACAGCAACGTCCTTGATGCGCCGCAGCGAAAATGCGGCGAATCGATGTTGATATGATGTAACATGCGGGATACAGGGTCTCATCCAGACCAGAACCACAAAGGGTTGATCCTCCATGTCTCGCCTCATGATGCTCCGCGCCGGCTGCGCCCTGCCGCTCTGCCTCGCTTTGCCCGCTCTCGCCCAGGCGCCCGATGCCGCTGCCGACCAGAGCGCCTATCATGACCAGCGCGCCGACATCGTCGTCACCGCCCTCATCCCCCGGCGGCAGGGCGATATCCTGTCAGGCACCACGGTGGTGTCCGGCGATCAGCTGACGCGCGAGCTGCGCCCCAGCATCGGCGAGACGCTGGCGCGGCAGCCGGGCGTCTCCGCCACCTCCTTCGGCCCCAACGCCTCGCGCCCGATCCTGCGCGGCTTTCAGGGCGAGCGGGTGCGCATCCTGACCGACGGCATCGGCAGCTTCGACGTGTCGAACACCTCGGTCGATCATGCCGTCGCGATCAATCCGTTGACCGCCGACCGGATCGAGATTTTGCGCGGACCTTCGGCGCTGCTCTATGGGTCGTCAGCAATCGGCGGCGTGGTCAATGTGATCGACAGCCGCATACCGCGCCGCGTGCCCGACGAGCCGGTGCATATCGACGCGCTCGGCACTTATGGCAGCGCCGCCAATGAGCGCAGCGGATCGGGCGAGATCGAGGTGCCGCTGACCAACAATTTCGTCGTCCATCTCGACGGCAGCTACAGCAAGACCGGCAATCTCGACACCGGCAGCTATATCCTCACCCCGGCGCTGCGCGCGCAGGCGGCGGCGAGCGACGAGGCGGAGATACGCGACCTTGCCAGCCTGCGCGGCAAGCTGCCCAACAGCGCGGCGCGGAGTTGGGAAGTCGCAGGCGGCTTCGCCTATATCGGGACGGGCGGTAATCTCGGGGTTTCGGTCGCCCATACCGACAGCCGCTACGGCGTGCCGTCGCGATACGAGGTGGCGGAAGAGCATGAGGATCATGAGGGTCATGAGGAAGAGGAGGGCCATAGCCACGAGGATGTGACGCTGGCGATGAAGCAGACCCGCGTGGACCTGCGCAGCGAGGTGGCGGTCAATGGCGGTTTCCTCGACAGCATCCGCTTCCGCGCTGGTTATGCCGACTATCAGCATGAGGAGATCGAGCCGTCGGGCGAGGTCGGCACGACCTTCGACAATCAATCGATGGAAAGCCGGCTGGAGTTCGTGCAGGCCAAGCGCGGCGGATGGGACGGGGCGTCGGGGGTGCAATATTTCACCCGCCGGTTCGAAGTGGTGGGCGAAGAGAAATTCCTGCCCCGCAACCAGACCGAGCAGTTCGGCGTCTTCACCCTGCAATCGCTGGACCTGGGCGCGACCCGGATCGAGGGCGGGGCGCGCTACGAGCATAGCAGGCTGAGCGCCGACGCCGACGACGCCCTCTTCTTCGACGGCCGCAACCGCAGCTTTGACGCTGTCTCCGGCTCGCTGGGCATCAGCCAGGCGATCCTGCCCGACTGGCGCATCGGCCTCAACCTCTCGCGCAGCGAGCGCGCGCCGTCGGCCGAGGAATTGTTCGCGCGCGGCAATCATGCCGGCACGCAGGCGTTCGAGCTGGGCAATCCCGATTTCGGCAAGGAAAAGAGTTGGGGCGTGGAAGGCACGCTGCGTGGATCGGGCGCGGGCTACAGCCTCAGCCTCGCGGCCTATCACAACTGGTTCAGCGGCTATATCTACGAAAGCGTTGCGGACGACAGCGTCTGCCAGGCGGTGAATGGCGGCGAGGAACTCGAATTCCCCTGCTATGCCTATGCGCAGGCGGACGCGCGCTATTATGGGTTCGAGGCGGAGGCTTCGGTCACGCTGGCGACGATCGGCACGACGAAGATCGCCGCCGATGGCCTTGCCGACTATGTCCGGGCGACGATCAAGGGCAGCGGCCCCGCGCCCCGCATTCCGCCGCTCCGCCTGCTGGGCGGGGTCGAGGCGCAAGGCGAGCGCTTCTCCGCCCGCGCCGAGGTGGAGCATGTATTCGATCAGGACCGTGTGACCGGCTTCGAGACCCCGACCGACGGCTACACGATGGTCAATGCGTCGCTGTCGTTTAAGCCGCTCATGGGCAACGACCGCACCACGCTGATGCTGTCAGCGAACAACCTGTTCGACGTGGAAGCGCGGCGGCACGCCAGCTTCCTCAAGGATTATGCGCCGCTCGCCGGGCGCGATATCAGGCTGACGGCGCGCTTTTCGCTCTGACGAAGCGGCCGGGGCCTCCCCGCCCCGGCCGCTTCGCCGGCTCAGGCCAAGGCGTCAGGCGACGCGGCCGAGCCGGTGATAGAGATTGGCATATTTGACCGATTCCGGCTGGTCCTGCACCTCGCGCAGATAATGGGCGATGGCGGTGCGGATCAGGCCGAAATCCTCCTGGCTGAAAACCGCCCGCGAACGGGCAGGTTCGGGCTTCGTCATCGTGTCGCTGGTCATGGTGGCGTCCTTTCCGTCTGCGGCCTTGCGGCCTAAGTGGAACAGCGAGTGGAACAGCTGTACGCACTTTGGAAGGCCGATGAGTGGCCGATAGTCACGATAAGATTTGGTCATAATGTCATAGTATGACATTATGACCAAATGGCAGAGATCAACGACCGTAAACTCTATCTGGGGCCGAAGCTGCGCGTGCTGCGCCGCGAATTGGGCCTCAATCAGACCCGCATGGCCGAGGGGCTTGGGGTTTCTCCCAGCTATCTCAACCATCTGGAGCGCAACCAGCGGCCGCTAACGGCGCAGATGCTGCTGCGGCTCGCCAACACCTACGACATCGACATTCGTGACTTCACCGCGACCCCGGCCGAGGGCGGGCCGGGCGAATTGGGCGAGATATTGTCCGATGCGCTGGTGCGCGACATCGGGATCGCGCGCGACGAAGTACTGGAGGTCGCGGAAAATTACCCCGGCGTCAGCGAAGCGATCGCCCGCTTCTATCGCGCGCTGACCGATTTGCGACGCCTGCCGGGCGACGCCGCCGCCGCCGATCGCGCCCCCGCCCCCCTGGTCGCGCCGCTCGACTGGCTGCGCGAGACGATCGCGCGCTCGGGCAATCATTTCGCGGAAATCGATGCAGGCGCGGAAAGCCTGGCGAGCGAACTGCCCGACGATCCGGCCCTCCTCCAGACGGCGCTGCGCGCGCGGCTGAAGGACCGGCACGGCATGGCGGTGCAGCTCGTGCGCGCCGAGATACTGGCCGGAACGCTGCGCCATTATGACATGCACCGCCGCCGGCTGATGCTGAGCGAGCGGCTGGCGGCGTCGGGGCGACTGTTCGCCATCGCCTATCAGCTCTGTGCGCAGGAACTGGCCGAGGCGATCGCGGCGCAAATCGCCCGCGCCGCCCCGCCCGACGAGGACAGCCGCCGGCTGGCGCAGATCGCGCTCACCAATTATGCCGCCGCTGCGCTCATCATGCCCTATGACCGCTTCCGCCAGGCGGCCGAGCAGAGCCGCTACGACCTGCCGCTGCTGCGCGACCGCTTCGGGGTTTCGGCCGAGCAGATCGCCCATCGCCTGACCAGCCTCAACCGCACCGGCGCGCGCGGCATCCCCTTCTTCATGGCGAAGATCGACCGGGCGGGCATCGTCGCCAAGCGCTTCGATGGCGAGGCCTGGCCGTTCGCGCGCTATGGCGGCATTTGCCCGCGCTGGGACGCAACCGACGCGCCGGCGGACGGCAGCATCGCGGCGCAGCTCATCGAGACGCTGGAGGGGCGTCGGTTCGTGACGCTGGCGGTGGCGCTGCCGCGTGGGCGCGCGCGGGGACGGTCAATGGTGGCGCTCGGCTGCGAGGCGAAACATGCGGGGCGGATCGTTCATGCGGACGGGCTTGATGTGGAAAGGGGCGAGGCGACCGGCGTCGGGCCGACCTGTCCACTGTGCGAGCGGCGCGATTGCCCGGACCGCGCCCTGCCGCCCGTTACACGGGCGCTGGACCTGCATAGTTACGAGCGGACGGCTGCGCCGTTTCCGTTTAGGCGGGTTTGAAGTCCAACCGTCATGCTGAATCTGTTTAAGCATCGCCCTTAGTAGCTGTTCCCCGGCGCAGTTGATGGGAGGCGCGCGACTCCCATCACGGATCCAGTTCAGAGCGTGGGACTGGACCCCGGCCTGCGCCGGGGAACAGCAATCAATATGACTGCGCCTTCGGACACCCCTGTTTATTGCGGCTTGAGCGTATCCATCACCTGCCGCACCGGGCTGATATCATAGCCCGCCGCCGCCGCCTGCGCCGCCAGCACATCACCATTGTCGCCGGCGCGGGCGCGGGTCAGCGCCCAGAGCAAAGTGCTGCGCGTGCCCGACCGGCAATAGGCCAGCATCTTGCCGCCCTCCGCCTGTTCCAGCGCCTGGGCCATGCCGTCGAGCTGCCACGGCGCGAAACCGCCATGCGACACCGGCACGGCGACATAGGCGATCCCCGCCGCTTTCGCCGCGGCCTCGATCTCCGCGCCGTTGGTCTGGCCCGGCTCCTCGTCGTCGGGGCGATTGTTGACGATGATCGTCACCCCTTGCGCCTTGGCCTCCGCCACTTGCTCCACGCTGATCTGGGGCGATACGAGGACGCGGTCGGTGAGCTTGCGGAACATGGGGCTTCTCCTTTGCGCGAGCCATGCGACGGCGGGGCGAAGGTTTCAAGATTTTGTTCGCGCAGAGGCGCAGAGGGCGCTGAGTGTGTGAAGAAGCGGCTGCGCCGCAGGCGTTAAAGGAACGGCCGGATCGCGGCGAGGAAGGCATCGCCATAGGCGTCGAGCTTCTTCTGGCCGATGCCGCTGATATGGCTCAGCTCGCGGATGCTGGACGGGCGCTGCTCGGCCATTTCTCGCAGGGTCGAATCGTGGAAGATGACATAGGGCGGCACCCCCTGCTCCTGCGCCAGTTCGCGGCGGCAGGCGCGCAGCGCGTCGAACAGCGGATCGCCGACCGGGTTCGCTTCCGCGCCGGTGCGGGCGTTGCGGGCGCGGCGCTCGCGCTTTGGGGGCATCAGGATGCGCACCACCTCCTCGCCGCGCAGGATCGGGCGGGCGTTGGGGCCGAGCATCAGCCCGCCATGCTCGGTGGTCTCCAGCGCGTCGCGCACCAGCAGGGCGCGCTGGACCGGGCGGAGCAGCGCCGCCTCCTCGCCGCCGACGATGCCGTGGACGGAAATCTTGTCATGCCCGCGCTCGCGCACCTTGTCATTGGGCGCGCCGGTCAGCACCGCCTCGATATGGCCCGCGCCGAAGCTCTGCCCGGTGCGATAGACGGCGGAGAGATATTTGCGCGCGGTCTCGGTCGCGTCGACGCTGGCGGGGGGTGACAGGCAATTATCGCAATTGCCGCAGGTGGGCGGCGGGCTTTCGCCGAAGTGGCGGAGCAGGATCGCCCGCCTACAGGTCGCCGTCTCGACCAGCGCGCCCAATGCTGCGATCCGCGCGCGCTCGCCCTGCTGGCGGGACGGCTCCAGTTCGGCGATCCGCATCCGCGCGCGGGCGAAATCCTCCGCGCCCCAGAAGAGATGGGCGACCGCCGGCTCGCCGTCGCGCCCGGCGCGGCCCGATTCCTGATAATAGCCCTCGATCGATTTCGGCAGGCCTGCATGGGCGACGAAGCGCACGTCGGGCTTGTCGATGCCCATGCCGAAGGCGACGGTGGCGACCATCACCATATCCTCGCTGGCGATGAAGGCGGCCTGGTTGGCGGCGCGCTGGGCCGGCTCCATGCCGGCATGATAGGCGCGCACCGGGCGGCCGCTTCGCCCCAGCGTTTCGGCCAGCTTCTCGGTCGCGGCGCGGGTCTGTGCATAGACCACGCCCGGCCCCTTTTCGGTGGCGAGCAGGTCGGCGAGCTGATGGCTGAGGCCGTCCCGCGGATGGACGGCGTAGCGGATATTGGGCCGATCGAAGCCCGAGATGATGAGGCCGTCTTCCGGGATGCCGAGCTGGACGAGAATGTCCGCGCGCGTGTGCGCATCGGCCGTGGCGGTGAGGGCGAGGCGGGGGACGCTCGGGAACTCGTCCAGCAACGGACGCAGCAGGCGATAGTCGGGGCGGAAGTCATGGCCCCATTCGGACACGCAATGCGCTTCGTCGATAGCGAAGAGCGCGATATTCGCCGAGCGGAGCAGGCTGCGGAACCCCTCCCCGCTTGCCCGCTCGGGCGCGACATAGAGAAGGTCGAGGTCGCCGTTGCGCAGGCGGTCCTGCGTCTCGCGCCAGTCGGCGTCGACGCTGGTGAGGCTGGCGGCGCGCAGGCCAACCGCATTGGCGGCGCGCAGCTGATCGTGCATCAAGGCGATGAGCGGCGAAACGACCACGCAGCAGCCGTCGAGCGCGGCGGCGGGGAGCTGATAACAGAGCGACTTGCCCGCGCCCGTCGGCATGATCGCGAGCGTCGGCCGCCCCGCCATGACGCGGCCGACGACCTGTTCCTGAACGCCGCGAAAGGCGGTGAAACCGAATATGTCGTGGAGAAGCGTCGGGATGTCGCGCGGCATCGGGCGGCCTTAGCGGGTGGGGGGTGATGGGGCCAGCCTCTTCATCCTCCCCTTGAAGGGGAGGTGGCTGACCGTAGGTCAGACGGAGGGGTGTCACGCTATCGATAGCGGGACACCCCTCCACCACCCGCTACGCGGGCGGTCCCCCTCCCCTTACAGAGGAGGATTTTTTGAAGCATCACCTCACCGGCTCAAGCAGACAGCCCCAGCCCGCCTTGAACCGCGCGGTGCGGGTGGCGAGGAGGGGGACGCTGGCGCGCACCGCCTTTTCTTCGGGTACATCCTCCAGCCGGACCAGCGCCATGCCGGGTTCCTTGTCGTCGGCGCAGCTGCCCATGGCCCGCCCCTCGACATAGCGGCAGGAGCAGCCGAGCCGCGCGCCATAGGCGGCGCCGAGCCGCGCGCGGGCGGCCAGGCTCGCGCCCTGCCAGGCGACAAGGCCAAGCAGCGCCAAAACGAGCAGCGCCGCTATGATCCACCATCTCCGGCGAACAGCCATGGTCCTTTTCGATCCCATTCTATAAGGGCGCCGGCTTATGCAGATCGACAGCCGAATCGTAAAGCGCCTTGGCGCGGGCGCGGGGATCGTCGCGCTTCTCGCCGTCGCGGGGCTGGCGGTGCGCGCGGAGCAGCAGCCTGCCCCGCTCTATCAGGTCGCGGCCGATGCGGTAGTGGGGGAGAGCGCGCTGCGCGGCGCGATCGACCCGTTGTTCGACGACGAGACGATGGGCCAGACCCGCGCGCTGCTGGTGATGCGCGACGGCAAAATCGTGGCGGAACGCTATGCGCCGGGCTTCGGGCCGGAGACGAAGCTGCTGTCCTGGTCGATGGCGAAGAGCGTGACGGCGGTGCTGGTCGGGCTGATGGTGGCGGACGGGCGGCTGGCGCTCGATTCGCCGCTGCCGGTGCCCGCCTGGAGCCAGCCGGGCGATCCGCGCGGGCGGATCACGCTGCGGCAGTTGCTGACGATGCGTTCGGGCCTCGACCATGTCGAGGATGGCGAGCCAGTGACCGACGGAGATACCGTGCGGATGCTGTTCCTGGACGGGGCGCAGGACATGGCGGCTTTCGCCGAAGCGAAGCCGCTGGCCCATCCGCCGGGCGACCGCTTTTCCTATTCGACCGGCAGCACGCTGATCCTGGCCGACCTGATGACCCGGATGCTGGCCAACAGCGCCGATCCCGACGCGCGGCGGCGGGCGATGCAGATGTTCATCGACGGGCGGCTGAAAGGGCCGGCGGGGCTGTCCAGCCTGACGGCGGAATATGACGCCGCCGGCACGATGATCGGCGGCAGCATCCTGCACATGACCGCGCGCGATTATGGCCGCTTTGGCGAACTGCTGCGCCGGCGAGGCCGGGGACCGAGCGGGCACCAGATATTGCCGGAAAAGTGGATCGACCTCATGACCACGCCGTCGGCCAGCAACCCGGCCTATGGGCTGCATCTGTGGCTGAACCGGGAGAGTTCCGAAAGCGCGCTGATGCCGGGGCAGGCGCCCGCGAGCCTGTTCGGCTGCGTCGGGCATAATGGGCAATATATTCTCGTCTCGCCCTCTCAGCGGCTGACGGTGGTGCGGATCGGCATGTCGCCGGAGAAGGAGCAGCGCCGCGCGGTGCGGACGGCGCTGGCGAAGCTGGTGGGGCTGTTTCCGGGTTAGATTACCGCCACCTTTCGAAACATCGTCACCCCGGGCTCGACCCGGGGTCCCACTTCTTCGCAGCTGTCGCAAAGGCAGCGGGACCCCGGATCAGGTCCGGGGTGACGGAACAGGTTTTGACACGACTGGTTCGGGCTACAGCAAAAAGCGGCCCTCGATCACGGTGCGGCACTGTCCGGTCAAGACCGCGCGGTCGCCGTCGATCCGGCAGCCCAAGTAGCCGCCGCGCGCGGAAGCCTGATAGGCGCTAAAATCCTCTCGCCCCAGCTGGTCGGCCCAGAAGGCGGTGAGCAGGCAATGGGCGGAGCCGGTCACCGGGTCTTCGTCCACCCCGCCGCCGGGCACGAAGACGCGGCTGACGATGTCGGTCTCCGTGCCCGGTGCGGTGGCGATCAGCATCACGTCGCCGTGACGCTTCAGCGCGGCGAAGTCCGGTGTCAGGGCGCGCACCGCCGCTTCTTCGGGGAAGAGGAAGAGGCTGTAGCCGCCCTCGCGCCAGAAGCTCTCGACCGGTGCGCCGCCCAGCCCCTCTGCCAGATGAGGCAGCGGGCGCGGCTCCATGCCCCAGGCGGGCAGCGACAGGGCATAGCCCTCCCCCTCGCGCGTCACGGTCAGCACCCCGGCATGGCGGGTGCGGAAGCGAATCGTATCCCCCTGCATCAGCACATGGCCGCTCGCCAGCGTGGCATGGCCGCACAGCTTGACCTCGACCGCGGGGGTGAACCAGCGCAGCGCATAATCCGCTTCCGGGTCGTCGAGAGTCGGCACGGTGAAGGCGGTTTCGGAGAGGTTGTTCTCCGCCGCTATGGCCTGAAGCGTGGCGTCATCCAGCCACGTATCGAGCGGCATGACGGCAGCCGGATTGCCGGTGAAGGGGGCGTCGGCGAAGGCGTCGACCTGGGTGAAGGGCAGGCTGGTCATGGGATCGGTCCTCATAGCGTCGTCGCCTCCATGCCCGCCCCTGCGCCTGGGCGACAGGGCCGGCGGCGCGGCAGTGGCCGTTCAGCCGATCAGCACCAGCGCGCTGCACACCGCCACCCCGACGATGATGTTGAGCGGCACCCCGATCCGCACGAAATCGGAAAAGCGATAGTCGCCCGCCGCATAGACGAGCGCGTTGGTCTGATAGCCGATCGGCGTCGCGAAACAGGCCGACGCGCCGATCATCAGCGCGATCACCAGCGGGCGCGGATCGGCGCCCAGCTGATGCGCCAACGCGATGGTAATGGGGGTCAGCAGCGCCGCGACCGCATTGTTGCTGAGCAGTTCGGACAGCAGCAGCGAGAAGAAGTAGATCAGGAAGATAAGCGCCCAGGGCGGCGCATGTTGCAGCAGCGGCGTCACCCACCCGACCATCAGCGCGACGCTGCCCGCCTGCTCCAGCGCCAGCCCCACCGCCAGCATCGCGAAGATGAGGATCAGCACGTCGCCGTCGATCGCGGCCCAGGCTTCCTCCGGGTCGATGCAGCGGGTGATGAGGATGAGGCCGACCGCCAGCACCGCCGCCATGCCGATGCCCATCACGTCGAAGGCCGACAGCAGCACCGCGCCCGCCATTGCGGCGACGGCGATCCACGCCTTTTGCCGGCGAAAGGCGCGCACGCGGCTGACATCGACCCCGATCAGATGCGGATTGTCGCGCAGCGCGCGCATCGCGTCGATGCCGCCGGCGATCAGCAGCCGGTCCGCGCCGCGCACCCGCGTCGTCGCGAGATCCGGGCCGGGAACATGGCGCGCGCGATGGATGCCGATGATGCGGACTCGCAGCGCATGAAGGAAGGGAATGTCGATCAGCCGTTCGCCGATCGACGGATGGCTGGGCGCGATCATCGCCTCCACCACCGTGCCGTCCTGCGACGAGAGCGCCGAGTCCGACGCGATGCCGAGGTCGAACTGGTGCGATTCGCGCAAAGTCATCAACGCCGCGCCGTCGGCCCGAACGATCAGATGATCGCCGGCGTGGAGTTCCTCCGCAGCGATATCCTTCCGCCGTATCTCGCCGCCGCGCTTGAGGCCGAGCAGCACGACCGACCGGCCGAACAGCGCGAGCGATCCGATTTCCCGCCCCACAAGGTCGCTATCGGCGCGCACGACCAAAGTGGTGAGATAGTCCTGCACATTGCCGCCATTCTCCCCGGCGATGGTCGGCGGGTCGCTGGGCAGCAGCCAGCTGAGCCCGAGCAGGCCGACGATCCCCGCCGCTACCCCCGCCAGCGCATAGGGGGTGATGTCGAATATGCCGAAGGGCTCCATCCCCTGATCGCGCGCGATGCCGGCGACGACCAGATTGGTCGACGTGCCGATCAACGTCAGACACCCGCCCAGCACCGCGAGCACATTCATGGGGATGAGCAGCTTCTTGACCGGATAGCCGGTTGCCTGCGCCAGGGTGAACATGATCGGGATCAGCAGCACGACCACCGGCGTGTTGTTGAGGAAGGCGGACAGCAGCAGCCCGCCAGCGGTGACTTCGGCAAGGGCAAGGCGCGGATGCCGCTCCGCCCGCGCCATGATGCGGTCGGCGACCCGGCTGATGACGCCGGTGCGGATCAGCGCGCCCGACAGCACGAACATCGCCCCCACGGTCAGCGGCGCGCTGTTGGAAAAGACCGAGAAGAGGCTCTGTTCGTCGATGAGGCCGAGCAGCGCGAAGGCGCAGGCGCCCACCACCGCGACGACGGTGGGCGAATAGCGTTCGCGCACGAAGGCGAGGAACATGGCGGCGAGGATCAGCAGGCCGATTTCCGCACGATAGATGCCGATCAGTGCGGTGAGGAAATGCATATGTGGTCAGCCCCCGAAGATCGCGTGGTCGCGTCTCTTTCCTGGCGCAACGAAGCGCGCGCGCCATGGTTGCCATACTGCAACGAAATGGGCCAGCCATGGGTGCATGGCTGGCCCGTGTCGCGGCGATCAGGGGACGCTTTGACCGTCAGTCCGCGTGATACGCGGTGACGCTCCCCAGGCTTACGCTCTGCCGCACGCCCTCCCGCGGGCGTTGATCGTCATCCTATCGTAGCATGGCTGAGTCGTCTCGCGCTTTTCGACGCGACCGGCTCGATTCGGCGCATCATTGCCCGCATTGGGCGCGATGGAGCAGTTTCTGGTCGGCGAGCACCAGCGCCATCATCGCTTTGACCACCGGCACGCCGCGAATGCCGACGCAGGGGTCGTGCCGCCCCTTGGTGATGATGTCGGACGCTTCGCCCTCGCGGGTCACCGTCTCGACCGGGATCAGGATGGAGCTTGTGGGCTTGAAGGCGACGCGGACCTTGACCGGCTGTCCGGTCGAAATGCCGCCCGCGATCCCCCCGGCATGGTTGGCCAGGAATACAGGGCCATCATTGGGCCTTTCGGGATTGGGCCGCATGGGATCAGCATTCTGTTCGCCGCGCAGGCGCGCGGCGGCGAAGCCGTCGCCAATCTCCACGCCCTTGACCGCGTTGATGCTCATCATCGCGCTGGCGAGTTCGCTGTCGAGCTTGGCGTAGAGCGGCGCGCCCCAGCCCGCCGGCACGCCGGAGGCGACGCACTCCACTACAGCGCCCAGCGACGATCCGTCGAGCCGCGCCTCGTCCACCAGCGCCTCCCAGCGCTTCGCCGCTTCCGGGTCGGGGCAGAAGAAGGGATTGGCGCCGATCTGCGACGGATCGAAATTCGCATAGTCGATGGCGTCGCCGCCGATCTCGCTCACATAAGCGAAGATGTCGACCTCCGGGATGACGAGCCGCGCCACCGCGCCCGCCGCGACCCGGCTGGCCGTCTCGCGCGCCGAGGATCGCCCGCCGCCGCGATAGTCGCGAAAGCCATATTTGGCGTCATAGGCATAGTCGGCATGGCCGG
>ERZ1292632.960-Hain-H43-01um-R2-960-length-30508-cov-8_pt1 | contig 30508 bp, 51 predicted proteins | sample MGYA00564407_ERZ1292632 | MGnify/ENA primary metagenome ERZ1292632 (study PRJEB36523, sample SAMEA6512637) | groundwater metagenome | collected 2019-01-08 | study: AquaDiva: Metagenomics assemblies of 32 groundwater samples | reverse complement strand
GAGCAGATTCAATAGGAATAATGAGGCCATATTACAATTACTGGCAGGGAGCTTTTGTATTCAAAATAAATGAAAATGAAATTTCACTAAGAGGAAAGATAGATCATAACCAGACAGACATCCAGGATTACAGCTATCTTGCTTATGTGCAGAGATCTTTGTACATGGATGATGTCCTTTACACAATTTCCCAGCAGAAGATAAAGGCAAATTCATTGACTGACTTGAGTGAAATTGATTCTGTAAATCTTCCTTACGAACAGCAATATTACTATTATGGTGGTGGATTTGCAGAATCTGGGGTGGGAGTTGCAGAAGCAGGTTCTCCTGTTATGGTTAAGTAAGATAGAAAGTATTTTATAGGGAATATTTCTTTATTTTTCATGGACATTGAATTATTGCTAAAGGGATTTGGCGCAATGACTCTTGCAAGTTGTCTGCCTCACTTTTTGATTAGAGAAAGCATTTCTGAACATTGGAAAGATCACTTAAGAGAGGAGTTTAGTTATGAATTGGAATTTTTATCCAGCTTTTCTGATAAGCCGGACATGATACGAAGCACAGAAGAGCAGGATGACATCGAAAATTATAGAGAATATCTAGAATATAAAAAAAAGTTATATAAAGATAAAGAATTTGAGCATATCTTTAATTATATTTTAGAAAGCTCTGAAAAACAAGAGCTTAGGGCTACTCAAAGAAAAATATCTAATAAACTTAGCAGAATTTTAAACACAGGTTATTATCAAGTTTAGTTACACTACCCCTTTTCTTTGTTTTCTTGCAAATAACAAATTTTATATAGTTACACTACCTATAAAGATTGTACAAAAAAGAGGTAAAATGGTTTTAAAACTTTCATCGGAGGCAAAGAAGGTTGCTGGAGCTGTGAAGAACCCGCTGGAGGTTCTCAGTTTGAGGGATAAAAAACCGTAGGTTTTTAATGGTATTCAAGAGGTATATCTATCGTAATGGAAAGAGGTTTGGCCCGTATTATTATCATAACAAAAAAGTTGATGGAAAAGTTATCTCAAATTATGTAGGAACAAGCGACCCCAAGAATAAGAAAACAATAAAGATTGCGATAATTGTTCTTTCAATTATTTCCATTGTTCTTCTTGTTTATGTCGCTTCCGTGCTTAAATTGTTCCCTACAGGAGAAGCTTTAAGAGATAAATCTGCTGTAGAAATTCCTGATATTGACTCTAAAATTCAGCAAACGAACACTGGAGAAAAAACAAGCGGGAAAGAAGTCAGTGACAGCAAAAGCATCACAGGCACCATTCCGGGCGAGAAAGTAAAAGAGCCAGTTCCAGCTGATGCAGACATCTCTGTTTCTGAACCAACTGTAGAAACAACCCAGCTTTACGCAAAAATAAATGAACCTGTAAAATGGAAAAAAGAAATTTCTCTTGAAAAAGAAGGTCTAATAAGAGTTCAATTGCCTAAAGAAGCAGAAAACATAATCGTTTACAAGATAGATAAAAACGGGGAAAGGCATGAAGTATCAGGCGAAAATGTAAAAATAACTGCAAAAGCATCTTCTGAGATTATTCTTGACAAGTCTGGAGAATCTTCAATAGTATCTTTTTTCAAGAAAATATTTGATTTTATAACAGGAAGGGCTGTTAAAACCCAAGAATCAGAAAGTGGGAAAGAAATCACTTTAGACGAAAATGTACTGAATTATGAAATTGAGTATGAAACTCCTGCTCCAACATTAACAGAAGAGAAAACTTCAAGAGGAAAAAGAATTAAATTAAATAGTCCTGAAGGTTTTAACTATGAGAATGTTTTGGTTTCTACAGTAATTGGTGATTTAGAGATTACTAGCCCAGAAACTCTTAGAATATACTGGGTTGAAAAAAATGAATATATCTCTTATCAAGAAATTAAAGATACAAATGAAAACGGAATCTATGATTATATTGAATGGGTAGCTCCTTCTTCAGACAACCAAACCTTTGAAATCATTGTCATAACAAAAGCAGACCATCTTGACGAAAACAGGGCTTTTGTTTCAGATATTTATGAAGAACTAAAAGAGCTTGACAATATTTGGAGTGAGACAATTTCTCAAAATGATTTTGTAAGAGTAACATTTGAAAGAAACTTGACATCAGGAAACGACATAACTATTTTCCCAAGAATTACTGAAGGAAATCCAAAAATTGAAGTCTATGAAAAAGATGAAAATGATTTGGTAGCAGAATTTGAAAGTATTCTGTCAAATGAATACAATAAAGTCTACCTCTCAAATCTGGAAGGAGAGCAGGACACTTTTGACTTGAAAGTTGTTAGAGGAAGTTTAGAGTTTGACTATGTTGTTGATCCTGTTTTTGAGGGAGATGGAAGAATAATTTATGGTGAAGGAACTGTTGTAACGCCAAGAACGAGGGTGTGGTTTAATTCAACTCAAAGCTGGGAAGATCCAGAATCAAGCCTTAATTCTGTAGCCGCAACTTCAAGACATGTGGTAATAAAATCTTCTCCTAGAAGAGATGAAATCCTTGTTGGTATTCAGACAACAGGCGGACAGCTTTACATTCAGAGATGGAATGGAAGTATTTGGACAAGTGAATGGAATGTGGCAGTTGGAAATGGAAATCTTCCAAGATTTGACATTGTTTATGAACAAAATTCGGGGGAGGCTTTGGTTGTTTATGGAACAAATACTGCAACCACTAATGAAATTGCTTATCGTATATGGGATGGAAATTCTTGGGCAGGGCCAACTAATTATAACGCATTAAGAACTTCAGGAATTATTCAAGGGCTTTCTATGGTGTCTTTAAACAATTCAAATGACATTGCAGTAGTATGGGGCGATTCTAACTTGGATCTTTCAGCAAATTACTGGAATGGAGCATCTAATTCATGGGTTGCAGAGCCAAGCGCAGCTCTTTCAACAGGAGTTGATACTCTTGGAGGAGCAGCCTCTCTCACAACATGGTCTTTTGACATTGAATTTGAGTCTTTATCTGGAGAGCTTCTTATTGCATGGGGAAATGCTGCATCTCTTGATGTTAATTATGTAACTAGAGGAGCAGGAGCTGGCGGAGTTTGGGGAAGTGTTTTAACAGCAGCAGCTTTTAATGAACAAAGCGGTGATTTAGAATTAAGTTCTGATCCAACTTCAAACAGAATTCTTTTTGTTCATGGAGGAGGAATCGATAGTGGTAATGATATGGAATTTGCCATCTGGGATGGCACAGCTTTTCCAACGACTTTAGATACTAATCCCCCATGTATAGCTAATGCAATCTGTGCAGACTTAAGTGTGGACATTACTGGAGCAGGCACAACTAACAATGCTGGTGGCTGGCTTAGTGATTCAGGAAATGTAAGGGCAATTGTTACTTATGATGACAATAATAATGCAGGTGTTGACTGGATTGTTTGGGATTCGTCTGGCGGATGGGTGCTCCAACCAGACTGCACTACTGCCTGCAATTCACAGCCAGCAAGCGGAAATGATTTGATGCACCGTATTCGTGTAAATCCTTTAAATCCTGCTGAACTAATGTTTATTGGCATTGATATAAATTCAGATCTTTATGCAAAAAAATTAACCCTTTTAGGCACAGCTTTAACATGGAGCTCAACAGAGCCTTCTGGCTTAGCGCTTGAAACAACAGTTTCTGTTACGTCTGGTTTTCCTGCTGATTTTGCTTATAACAAATTTATTGACACCCAAGGTCCAGCAATAAGCAGTCCAAACACAAATTCAACTTTAATAAATCAAAATGAACTTTTCTGCTTGAATGCAACAGTATCAGACGTTTCAGGAGTAAGCAGTGTTGTTGCAGAGGTTTACAATACAACAATATGGCTGAATTATACAATGACTGAGGACGGAACTTCCTGCGATGGAACAGCAAGCGACAATGTTTATGGAGTTTCAATTCAAGGAACAGCAATAGGATTATGGAATTACAGCAAAGTTTACGCAAACGATACTTTAAACAACAGAGCTTTCCTGGATTTTTCTGATTTAACAATAAATGTAACAACACAGCCAAACTCCCCTCCATTAGTAACTTTTGTTCAACAACCTTTATCAGGAATTCCTCTTGAAGCAACATTTAGAACAATAAACTTTGAAGTTCATGTTAATGATCTAAATGGGTACCCAGATATATCAAGCGTAAATACGAACTTTTCAAAAGCCGGAGAGCAGACAAGAGCAGGAACTTGCGTTTTCCAAAATAATATAAATCTCAATGAAGCAAATTACACATGTTCAATCAACATGTGGTATTACGATGCATCAGGGATTTGGAATATTTCAGTAATGGCAAATGATTCATTAGGAGTATTTGATGTAAATGATACATATATTTTCACATATCAGCCATTAAAGGCAATTGTGATTGTTTCACCGTCAGGTTCTCTGACATGGTCAATATTAAATACAGGCGCAATAGATCAAAATGCAAGCAACGATCCAACTACAATAAACAACACAGGAAACTATGAAGGAGCAATTAACATCACCTCTTATGATTTAACAGGCGAGACAAATTCATTGGAAACAATTCCAGCCTCGTATTTCAGGGCAGGCCCAACTTCAGGATTAGAGTGCAGTGCAACACAATTGCAGAATGCAACATCAATTTTAATCACCGGAACAAATCTGCCAAAGGGCACAAGCGCAACAGAAGACATTTATTATTGCATAAATTCAGTTCCACTATTATCCACTCAGTCATACTCTGCAAAAGGAGCAAATGCATGGATGATTGAGATATAATTTGTTACTATTACTAAGTTAATAAATAGAAAAGTTTATAAATATCAAATTCCGTAAAAAAGCATGGCAAACTACGAACCAAAACTTGTAGGAAAGTTAAAAGGCGGCGGAGAAGTTTATCAAGTTGCAGCTCCATTAGATGAGCAAATGCTGGCTTTTTTAACAGAATTGGAATAAACTCTTTGGTAAGCCCTCAAGATGCAGTTTTAATTAGGCTTGAAGGAATTTCTAATGATTTCACAAAAACAAATATGGTTCCTGTGGGAGTTAAAAGAGAAAACCCTGCTTTGTATAGAGTTTCTCCTTTCATGGATCCTGCAATGGCAAAGATTGCTGTAAAGGCTCATAGAAATTCAATGTATCCTGTTTTAGATAGGGAGTTTTATGAGGCCGTAAAGCAATATGCTGATGAAGATAAAGGATTAGAGCCAGAAGATAGAAGGGCTATTATTCTTTCAAGCCCTGAAGATTATTTGTTGACTCCTGAAATGGAAGATACAAGATTTATTTTTGGAAAACCAACAAAAGGATATTTTGATAAATTTGGACATAAATCAATTAAGTTCTTTAATTTGCCAACAAATGATGTTCCTAAAAATAAATGCTTTGTTAATTGTTTGTGGTTCGATGGCCCTGTTGGCGATTCTGGGCTTTATGCTGGGGACAGGGACCTGTACGACGAGGACAGTGCTTTTGGGGTGTTGCGGAGCGCCGAAGGCGCGAACGCGCAAAATTCAGGATATTCTTTAACTGAAATTGCAAAAGCAAATTCTGGAGTTATTCCAGTTGTATTTAACAATGCCGGAGTAAAAGGAGTAACCCCTCTTGTTGCAAGAGACCTTAATAAAAGCCTTTTGGAAAGTCTTAGAAAAGGGAAATAATTTTTAACTAACAACTTCTTATAATAACGCCTCGGCTGCTGTTTTTATTTTGATTTGATAGGAAGAAAAGTTGTTAAGTAAACTTACAAATCCAAAAGCTTCAACATAACAAAATTTAAAAACATAAATATCTTCCGCTAAACATGAAAAAGAGGTTGTGTCTGGTCTTCTCAGTTTTATTAATCGTGCTATTATCCTTTGCATCTGCTAATTTTGCCACAGACTTTTGGAAAAGATTTACGGGACAAGTTCCTTCCCAGCCGCAGAATATTTCAATAACGGTTGTAGGAGCAAATCCTGTTTCAATTAGTGTCCCTGCAATTGTAGCTTCTCCAACAGAAAATACTTTCACCAATGTTGTTTTCTCAGTAAATGTAACAGATCCTAACGGCGTTAATGATATTAATGACTCCAGCGTATCTCCAGAAATAAATAATGGCGCAATATTCAGAATAGGAAGCTGTTCCTTTTCACAAGATATAAACTCAACAACAGCAAATTACTCCTGCTCTGTTTTAATGTGGTATTTTGACCCTTCTACTCCAAGTTCCTCATGGACAACAAGAGTTCAGGCAAAAGATTTGGGAAACCAAACTTTAATGAATGGCACAGCCGTGTTTACGTATGGCTTACTAAAATCAATGGTCATCTCCCCTTCTCAATTATTCTGGCCAAGCGTTATTCCAGGAGCGTCAAACCAAAATTCAAGCAATGATCCAACAATTATTAACAACACAGGAAATTACAATGGAATAATTAATGTAACAGCTTATAACTTGCTTGGAGAAACAATTCCATCAGAATCTATAGTTGCAAACTCTTTTAGTGTTAGTTCAGCATCTGGCTCTGAATGCTTATCAGGAACAACTTTATCACACAGCATTAGTGCTGGAATAACAGGCAGCAGTTCTAATCCAGGAAACTTAAGTGCTGGAGGAGGACAAGCAAATTTATATTACTGTATTCCTTTAGTTCCAACAGTGTCATCACAAGTATACTCAACAACAGGAGGAAGCAGCTGGGCTGTTACTTATTAAAATGAAAGAATATTACAAAGCAATTGGAAAAGAGAGCCTTTATGAAAGGGTTAGAAATGAACTTTCAAATCCTCACTTTGGAGAAGGTCTGTTTGATAATCCAGCAATCTCTTTAGTACGCTGTGAAAAACCATATCTTGAAGACCCTAATATTTATTACTTGCATGTTGGAAATGCTACAGTCGTTGTCACAAGCCCAAAAACTCCATTGTATAATGGAGAAATAGGTATTATAGCCGATAACAAAGAAAAAGTATTAATAGCTAAATCAATTTTAGAAAATAGTGTAATTGAGTATAGCAACATAGGTAATAAAATTAAACTTGAATTAAAAGTAGCATAAAATGAAAAACCGCATGATATTAGCTATTACAGGAATTTTTCTTTTCTTGATACTTGCTAGTTTTGCAAGCCCTGCAGGAATATCTCCTCCCTACTGGGAAGGGTATCCTTTATACATGAATTACGGAGAAACAAAAACAGTTAATTTTAACCTTCAAAACATGGTTGGAAATGAAGACATATCTGTTGAGGCAGTGATAAATCAAGGCTCTGACATTGCGTCTCTTGAAAAGACAACTTACACTGCAAGAGCGGGCACATCAGACACAATGATTCCATTAACAATTACTATTCCAAATGACTTTGATAAGCAAATTCAAAGCGTTGTTTTAGAATTTAAAACAGTGACTCCTTCAGGCGAGGGAATGGTTACTCTTGGCACAGGCTGGACAACTTCTTTTGATGTAATAATATCTGAAAAAGAAGTTCAAAAATCAAGTTTGGTGTGGATAATAATTCTCCTGGCAGCAGTCGTTCTTGTTCTTGCCTTGATAATTTACAAGATAGTCAAGAGAAGAAGATAAAGAAAAAAGACCTATTAATCTATCAATAATAGACACTAGCCAATAATTACTAAGGAATTACTCCAGGGGTAGTAAAATAATATATCATGCTGTTGTCTAAAATATTATCGTCGTAATCTATTCTTTTTTTAGAGATTCTTTTATCTCTATCAAAATATTTCATAACTTCCGAGGAGTCTAAAACTCCATCTTTATTAAGATCATAATACTGGAATATTAAACTTGTGTGGTTAGAACTAATGCTATCATTAAGACCCTTGTCACAAATTGGAATAGAATCGTTTGTCTCCCTGTTATTCCTATAATTAATGGCACTAAAAGCCATACCTCCAGTGATAAGGATACTACCTACTATCCACGGCCATGCATGGTCTGCAAAGAATTTCCCTAGATTGTTCCGATCTTCCATAAAAAAAGAGACATATTCTACTTTAAATATCTTTCCATTTCCTCCATCACCAAACTTTTAAAAATCTTTGTTTAAATTTTTTTAAGAAGATAAACTGATATCCAATGGAAAATCAAGATTAACTTTTTTTAATACTTCTTTAAGAACTCGCGCCCTTTTTCTAAAGCTTAAAATCCCTATGCTTTTCACTTCATTTGTTTCCTCATCTCTTCTTACAAATATTCCTGGTTCAATTTCATCAGCGTAACATTTTGTCGGCTCATCAAAAAATATCTCTAAAAAATCAGCATTCTCATCATAAGATATGTCATAAGTTTTATTTTCCTTTATCATTTTATATTTCTGCCAAAATATGATGTTAGTACATAACCCTCTCCGTTTAAATATTTAACTGAAACTTTAAAGTATTTAGCAGGAAATTTTCTATGCTTATGGAATTTGTAGTAATAGTAAATTGTTTCATCAAATTCGTAGGATGTTATTTTATCAGGAATTTGTACAGCCTCTTTTACCCAATTCAGTTCTTCAACTTCAGGATGTTTTTTTCTAATGTGAGACCATTGCTTCTTTGATAAATGTATTTTTCTCCCTGATTTATCAGCTACTTCAAAAACAAAAGCCATTAATTGATTAATAACCTATTATTTATAAAAATATCATACAAACAATTTTTAAACAATCATAAAGTTAATAAGTATACATTCTTTAATTCCCTTATGAAAAAGTGGTTGTTATTTGTCTTTCTAATGTTTCTTCTTCAAGGAATTTTCGCAATAACAGGCGAAAGCATTACAGGAGAAGCTTCAGAATTTCCCACAAATGTTTCTGTATTTGTCCAGCCCGGGCATCCAATAATTTACATTTATTCTCCTGAAAATCAAACTTACACAAACACAACTTTATTGATGAATTATTCAATAAAAAATAACGTTAGTAGTATTTGGTACAACTTGGACAATTCAGGTAATATATCCTTATCAAATATATCAGAAAATTCATTTTATTTCAATGTGTCTCTTGGAAGCCATATTCTTTATATTTATGCAAACAATACTTTAGGGCAGAGTTTAAAAAGCGTTTATTTTACAATTAGCGAAGGTTCTTCATCAAGTTCCTCATCATCTTCAAGCAGTTCTTCAGGTTCAAGTTCTGGAGGCAGTGGCGGTTCTGGAGGAGGTGGAGCCTCAATAACTGCATTTGAGCTTGACAAAAATCTTTTCCAAATTTCTTTAATTCAAGGGGAAACTAAAACAGAATCAGTAAAAATAAAGAACCTAGGAAGTTCAAGAGTAACAATCTCTATTGAAACGCTTGACTTAGACAGCATTGTATTAATTGATGAAAAAAGTTTTTCTTTAAATCCTGGAGAAACCAAAGAGCTAAATATACATTTCTTTGCGCTTTCAAACATCCTGCCAAACGTCTACTTTGGAAAGATAACATTTGCTTCAGGAACTTTTAAAAAATCAATTGTGGCTGTTGTTGAAATCAAGCAAAGGCAGGCATTATTTGACATTAATGTGGAGGTTCTCCCGAATTATAAAAACGTCTATCCTGGAAAGAGAATTTCAGCGCTTATTGACCTTGCAAATATCGGGCTTAGAGAAACAGCTGTTGATGTTGATCTTACTCTTTACATTACAGACGATGAAAAAAACAAAGTATCTGAAATATCCCAGGAAGTTCTGGCTGTTAAAAACAATTTGACAATCACAAGAAAACTGCAAGTCCCTGAAAATTTAAAAGAGGGAACTTATTTCTTGATTGCAGATCTAAAATACAGCAATATCACTGCCTCTTCTTATGATTCATTTAATGTTCAAGGAGGAAGATTTAATTATTTATGGCTGGTCATAATTGTTGTTTTATTGATATTATTGTCCATTGGAATAAAAATTTTTATTTCTAGAAAGAGAGCAGGGAAAAGTGGCAAAAAGTATAGATGAAGCTTTTTATCAAGCATTTAATAACTTCAATACTGCGCTATAAGCTGAAGAATCCCACTTATAAGAAGCCACAATCCCACAGCAATGTTAAGGGACTTTGGCCAAGCCAAAACAACAATCCCTGCAAGTATAGCTAATATTGCGGATAAAACTAATGATATTAATACCATAGATTATACAGCCATTTCTCCTATTTATAGTTGTGGGTTATGCTTTATAACTCAAGATTAATTGCTTCTTATTTGTAATACTTTATTTTGCTGGTAAAATTCTTCTACACTATCTTTCATTCCCATTTTTAGCCACCAAGGAGGATTTGTTAAAAAATCTCTTTCTTCTCCTTTATATTTTGTTTGCCCTCTATAAATCATGTGTGGCAAATGAAAAGGAATTAAATGCGGTCCTAAAATTTCTCCCTCTTTTTCAGGTCTAACATGAACTAAATGATCTCCCACAAACCAAACTCCATTTCTTAAAACAGCACTTCTAATAGCAATATCATGTATATGATTGCTTTCTGTTTCTTGAATATCATAGTTAAATTTAGACTCAACATTAGATGGAGCAGTATCATAAACATCAGAAGCAGTTGTAACAATCCAATTTAATATGTTAGGGTTAGACTTAAAATATTCATAGTAGCCATCTTCATAAATTCGCAATGCTTCTTGTTTCTCTATTATTTTATTTCCCATTGCCAAGCAATTCTCCAATTTCTCTCTCCAAAATTATTGTTCCATATAGAATGAATCTCATCTCTATTTGCTCCTAAATAACCAGGCCTGTCAATAGTTTTCCAAACCATATTCAAGAAATTCTTTTGTTGTTTATAACAATTTATATAAAAAATTATATCCTCTTTCTTCTATTTGGTCAAGCTTGGACAAATGCAAAAAGAATTAAATCCTTTTTCTTCTAAGCAGATTCGCATTTGTTACAACTGTTATAGAAGATGCAGCCATTGCGATTTCCGCAATTATAGGGTGCAAGACTCCTGCAACAGCCAAAGGAATTGCAACAACATTATATGCAAAAGCCCAGAACAAATTCTGTTTTATCTTTGAGAAAGTGGCTTTTGAAAGATTTATTGCGGCAACTACCCCCCTTAAATTTCCTCTTACTAAAACCAAATCTCCTGCTTCAATTGCAATATCTGTTCCAGTTCCCATCGCAATTCCAACATTTGCCTGTTTTAATGCAGGAGCGTCATTAATTCCATCCCCAATAAATGCAACCATAGAAGTTTTTTGAAGCTCAATAACCCTTTTTGCCTTGTCTTCTGGAAGGACATTTGCTATAACTTCTTTTATTCCAACTTCTTTTGCAATAGCTTTTGCTGTCCTTTCGTTATCTCCAGTAATCATAACTGTTCTATAACCTTTAGAATTAAGATAATTCACAGCTTTGGCAGAATCTTCTTTTACAGCGTCGGCAATCCCAATGATGCCAAGAACTTTTGCATTTTCAGAGACAATGACTGTTGTGCAGCCTTTATCTTCGTATTCTTCGATTCTTTCACTAAAGCTCTTAAGGAAAATTCCATTTTCTTTCATTAGCAAAGAATTTCCTATAATTATTTTTTTATTTCCAATTTTACCTTCAACTCCTCTTCCTCTTAAAACCTTAAAGCCTTTTACTTCCTTATATCTTTTTAAGCTGGCTTTATCAACAATTGCCTTTGATAAAGGATGCTCGCTCAGCTTTTCTAAACTTCCTGCAAGCTCCATCATGTATGATTCCTTGACCTTTGAAAAAATATCCTTAACTTCGGGTTTTCCTTTTGTTATTGTTCCTGTTTTGTCAAAAACAATAATTTTTATTTCTTTCATTGTTTGAATAGCCTCTCCCTTTCTAATCAAAATTCCTCTTTTGGCACCTATTCCGCTTCCAACAGTTAATGCAATAGGAACTGCAAGCCCTAAAGCACAAGGACAGGCAATAACTAAAACAGAAATTGCAACTCCTAAAGACCTTCCAACTTCCCCATTAAAATACCACCAACCTGCAAAGGTTAGTATTGAAAGAATTATTATTGCAGGCACAAAAAAACTTGTAATTTTATCAGCAAGTTTTTGAATAGGAACTTTTGTTCCCTGCGCTTCTTCAACAAGTTCAATAATGTGTGCTAAAAATGTGTCTTTTCCAATTTTTGTGACCTTTACATAAAGAATTCCATCCTGATTTATTGTCGCGCCAATAACATTGCTCCCTTTAGTTTTATCAGTAGGCAAACTTTCTCCAGTAACCATTGATTCATCAACAGAACTTTCTCCTTTGAAAACTATGCCATCTGTAGGAATTTTTTCCCCCGGCTTAACGATAATTATATCTCCTACAGCAACTTCAGAGATAGGAATTTCAATTTCATTTTTCCCCCTTAAAACTCTTGCATTTTTTGCTCCAAGCTCAAGAAGTTTTTTTATTTCTTGCGTCGCTCTTCCTCTTGCTTTTGCTTCAATATATTTTCCAGTAATAAATATTGCCATAATCATTGCAGCCACGCCAGAATAGTCGCTAATTTCCATGAAAAATGTCAATATTCCTGTTAGATAAGCAATAATTGTTCCTAAAGAAATCAAAGAATCCATGTTGAAATAAAATCTGAATAAACCTGTTAATCCAGACTTAAGGGTTGAAAATCCAAATATAAAAACAACAGGAAAACCCAAAACTAATAATATTATTATAGAAATTTGTTCATTTACAATATTAATCTCAAAAAATCTCATAAGAATCATGAGTATTGCAATAGGAATAGCAAAAATCCAACTGCCAATCAATTTCTTTTTCCAGTCTCTTATTTCTCTGTCTTCTACAGGTTCAGAATGATTGTGCTCTTTATGATTCATATTTCTCATGTTATGATTCATACCCTTCATATTATGATTTTTGTTTTCTTCGTTCTCCATCTTGCAGAATTAATCAATTGAGATAACTTTATATCCTGTTCTCGCAACAGCTTTTTTTAATTCTTCATCACTCACTTTTTCATCAGCTTCAACAAACGCCTTTTTTCCAATAACGCTAACCGTAACTTCTTTGACTCCTTGAACTTTCTTTAAGCTTCTTTCGATATTGCCAGCACAACTCGCACAGTGCATTCCTTCAATGTTTATTTTTATCTTTTTTGTCATTTTTTATTTATCGATTTATTTTCTTTGAATTTGTTTAATTAGCCAAATAATTAGCAATACTAATGCAATTAATATCAAAATCATAAATATCCAACCATATCCAAAGCCACCATAGTATCCTGACATCATGCCGTAGTTTCCAAGACCCATCATCCCATATCCAAAACCCCCGAACAAAAGCAAAACTAAAACAACTATTCCAATTATAATCAAAGTATTATTATCGTTTTTCATTTTTTGATTGGTTTTTTATTTAATTGTTTAACTAACAAAAAGATTAATAGCACAAGCGCAACCAAAATCAAAATGTTGAAAATCCAGCCAAAAACATTTGTTCCTGTTCCAGAATTTCCAAACATAGGGCAGTTCCATGTTTGAGCAGACACCAGACCAATTAAACTTACAAACAAAATGATTCCTAAAATTGTTCTCTTCATCTTTTAATTACCTTTTTGTTTATGTTATTTAAAATATGAATGCAATATTGTGACATGTGTTTTTCTATTGTTTCCATTAATGGTTTTATTGTATAGCTGTTAAGCATGTAGTATCTATATTTGCCGTTTATTTCTGATTTAACAAATCCGCACGTTTTCAGTCTTGTTAAATTATGGGAAATTGTTGTCTGGTCCATATTTAGCTCGTCCATGATTTCTGAAACATTTTTCTTTCCTTTTCTTAGCAAATTTATAATTTTCAATCTTGGTTCTGACACTAAAGTTCCGAAAAATATCTTGTACGCTTCATAAAATTCTTCGTTTGAAAATCCTTCCTGGTGACAATGTTTTAATATGGTTTGGTTAATCATATGATAATAAGAAACATATGACTATTTAAATGTTTTGGTATTTAAAAATATAGGTTAAATTAAGTAGCAATAAGAAAAGTTTAAAAGATTGACACTAATTAACTGGCAATGGCTACAGGTAAAATAATTTATGAGCCTATTCCTTCTGATTTGCTTGAAACTCTCGAAGAATTAAAGAAACATCCAAGATCATTAAGATTAGCTAGCGAATTTGTTGATGCAGGAATTAATCTAATGAGAGAAAATGGTTTGTATCATCCATTTATTTATTATCAGACTCAATTAAAATATGATCCTCAAGATGACTCTGGATTGGCAATATTAACCTATAGAGTAATTTCTAAGATAAGAAAAAGAGATAGAATGTTTTTGACCTTTCCAAGTCCTGAAGAAGTTAAGATTTTTGAAGTTTATAGAAGTGGGTCTTGGCTTAATCCTTTCAATGGAATCTCCCCTTATGGATTTGGAATTCACTTATTAAATCAGGACGGAACTCCAAAAGAGCTAAGCACTTACCATTCTTTACAAGGGCCATTTACTTAGCCCTCATTTCTTCTCAACATCCACAAGCTTGCTAAAAGAATTATTATAACTAAAACTTGTATCTCAATTCCTCCTAAAGGCAGGCTTGCAAATGAGAAGCTAACTCCTAAAACACTGAATATTAAAGGGAATAATCCAGTAACACATAAAGGGCAGATTCCTACAGCAAACCCTCCAATAGCTCCTATGCCTGCTGTTGTAATTCCTTCCCCGCACTTTTGCCTTTCCTTGTACTTGACAAAAACTGTAACAGTGTTGACTGCAACTAGAAAACCTATAACAAGTGTTAAAATAATCGAAGTTCCAAATTTAAGCCAATCAACACTGCCAGCATAAATTAAAATAAGCTTTATTGTATTGTAGAAGCCGCTAAATAGAAAGTTTAATGCAAGATAAACAATAAATATTAATAGAATCCAATAGATGTGCGGTTTTTTTAAAATTTGATTCATATTTTTAAGTAAGGCAAACTTCTAAAAAACTGTGGATGTTTAAGGGAAAGTTTCCTAAAAAGATTTTTGGTTCTTTATCACCCTTGAGGCAATTTCAGATGACTTTGGTTTTTTTATCACCCTTGAGGCAATTTCAGATGACTTTGGTTTTTTTATCACCCTTGAGGCTATCTCAAAGGAGATGTCATAAGAAGGACCTTGGTCCTTTTTATTACTCAACAATTAGTTTTCCCTGACCCATTCCCATTGTGCATGAAAATGAATATGTTCCTTTTTCAAGTGCAGGTAATTCAAGAATGTCATTATTGTTTTGCAAATACTTTGAGTATTTTTTGCCTCCAAAATTAAATGCTGGTGCTCTCAAACATCCTGTAACAGAGCTATCTGCATTAATTGCAATAGGTTTTCCAGCTTGAACCCTTACGTCTTTATAGTTTAAATCATCTTGGCTTAATATTGCTTTTTGTGTTTCTCCAGCAACAACATTTCCTGTTATTGGTGCGCTGTTTGCATTTCCTGAATTTATAAAAACAAAGCCTGCAACAAGCGCTACTAAAAAAATAATTCCAATAAATACTGTCTTATTTCCCATTTTTACACCCCACCTCCACAACCACATCCTCCACCAGCAACACCACAACTAGAGCCTGCAGGAAGTTTTTGCTCGACATAACTTGGTTTTGTGCCGTCACTTTCCAAAACAGTGAAAGTCCCTTTGTACATATTCATTGCACATGCAATGTTAAACGTTCCCGCTTTATCAGGCATAAATTCCAAAGTATTATCCCCTTCTTTAAAATTTTTTCTTGCATTAAATGCAGAAATCACAACAGCCTTAGAACAACCAGACATTGTTGAAACATCGGCTTCTAATATAACTGGGACACCTTTTTCTAATTGTGACGGACTCAATACATATTGTCCGTTTTCCACACTAAGTTTTACAACCTGTGCTTCTTGGTTTCCAGCAGGAAGGTTATTAGTAGTTTCAACACTTCCAGACTTCACAAAAACAAACCCAGCAATTAAAGCGATTAGCACAATTATTCCAATTATTGTTATTTTATTTCCCATACTATCTATTTGCTTTTTTAGCTATTTAAATGTTTTTACGAAACTAGTTCAATTTTAGTTTTATCCGAAAATTGCGCTTCTCGGCCCAAAAACTATCAGCCATGTTGTTATCGATATCAACACAAATGTTAAAACAATTGTTAGCATATGATCTTCTTTTCTCTGTCTCTCAGTTTCTTTCATTTCTTTGTAAATCATAAAATTCAATCCAGACATTATAACTGCAGAAATAATAAAGGAGATTACTCCTGCTAATTTTAAGTTATTATCATTTAAAAGCATAAATGAAGTCATTGCTCCCATTAATCCTCCCATAAATCCTGCCATTATTCCTTCCATTACTCCCATAATGCCGCAGCATTTTCCACTCCAAATTCCTAAAATAATCCCAACAAATGCTCCAAAAAATCCTCCGATAAACATTCCGTTGGTTGAAGCGACAAAAAAGCCAAGCAAAAATCCGGAAATCATCCCCATAGTCATTCCAACCATCATTCCAGACATGCAAGCCATTTCTCTATAAGCTCTCACTTGTCTTATAGCAGGTATTATAATTGCAATGCTCAAAGCAGAAAAAAGAAGATAATATCCGTATTTAGGAACGCAATTTTCGATGTACTTTAATTTAAAAAAATAAATAATTCCAAGAAATATAAACGAAGTAAGCATAGAATAAAAAATTGTTTTTACAAGCTCCCCTTCTACCCTATTTCCACTCAATTCTTTCATAAATTCTTTAAATGTCATAATATTGGTCTTTTTCAATTGTTTAAAATCTTTTCCTTTTTTACTTATTTGAAGTATATTTAATGCTAATTTCACTACCTTCTCTCAAAACTAGGTTTCTAAATTCGGTACTTTCTTGACCATTCACATAAAGGTTTAGTGTTCCGTTTTCAGTTGTTTTATCAAAAATCTTTGTTGCATCAAATTCCTTATTCCATATGTTAAAAAATTCTCCTAATGTAAAATCCCTTACACAAGGGCCTTCAACATGTATTTCTCCTGTTGAGTCATGAGTATGTATTGGCCTCATAATCCCAGGAGCAATTCCAACATTAGAAGGAATAGCCTGTTGAATTCCGTCAATAATTATCTCCAAATCTTGATGAATATGATTTTTCAAGTTTTGATGGCTGCCTATATTCATTTCTGCTGCAATTTGATTGGCACAATATTCATTTTCATTAACTGCTCCAGATATACTCCAATAGATTAGCAAAAAGATTCCAGCAAAAACAATAATGAAAATTGCCCATTTTCTAATTTTTTTTGTGTTAATTGGTTTTTTCTCTTTCTTGGTTGATTCAGAATGCTTGGCTAAATTATGCTGTTCTAAACTTTCTCTGCTGTTAAAATTTCTATTGCATATTTCACATTTAAATTCTTCTTCCATTTTCAGTATAAACTTATTTATTTTTTTCTTTATTAGTTCGTTTAGATGCCCCATATAACAAAGCCAACAAATATAATTAACATTATTACAACTACCATTACTATGCTTCCTGTACTCGGAGATTGTGGAACCTCTTTTTGGGCTTGTGTGTTTGCTTGTTGCATTCCAGGATGGTAAGAGCTTACTATACAGCCCATAATAATTAGCATAAGCATCATTAACAAAATTTGTTTTTTCATATTGTTTTTCCAGTTATTAATTTTCTTTTAGCTAACAATAAATTTTCTGATTCCATTTTCTTCTGTAGTTTTCTTTATTTATAAACCTAAATAATAAATTAAAAATAAAAAAAATAAGTTGCTTTAAAACACTAAGCATTCAGCTCTGCATCAATAGCTTGCTTAAACACTTGATATGGCTGAGCCCCAGAGATAATTTTTCCATTAACGAAAAATCCAGGTGTTCCTTGCACGCCTGCAGCGCTTCCCTCTGAAAGGTCTTTCTGGACAGCAGATTTGTATTTCCCGCTGTCTAAACAGCTTGAGATATCATAGCCTATGTCTTTTGCCCATTGCTTCAGAGTTGCATCTCCTGCATAAGTTACTGTTGAGCTTACTGTTCCTCCATCAAGCTTGTTTTGTTCTTCAAAAATTTTGTCATGCATTTTCCAATAAGCTATATCTTCCACTTTCTCTTTTGCGCAACGAGCAGCTTCTGCATAAGGTATTGCTCCTGGATGGAAGCCTAGCGGAAAATCTTTATACACAAACTTAACCTTTCCAGTATCAATGTAATCTTTTTTTATGCTTGGTAAAGTATCTTGCCAAAATTTTCTGCAAAAAGGGCACTGGTAGTCGCTGAACTCAACTAACGTTACTGGTGCATCTTTCTTGCCAAGCATTGGAGCCCCTTCTATATTTATCTGGGCTTTAGAAGGCTCTGGTGCAGGCACATTATTTCCGGCGACAGCATTTCCTGTTACCGTAGGATTGTCATTTCGATTTTCTCCAAGCCCAAATCCTCCAGTAAACAAACTAACAATTAACAATGCTGCAAATACAAAAGTCCCAAATTGCCACAAAGTGTGCTTTTTTATCGTTATAGATTCTTCATGTTCCATATTATATCTTTTTACCTCCTTTCATCATATTAAATGAGAAACTGTTTGTTTTGCAAAAATACATTTCCCTTGTAATTTTCGTAATTGAAAATCCTAGAATTAAAATTGCAAGAATTGAAAGCTCAAGTCCATCGTAAGGCAAAAAAGTTAAGAACCCAGCACCTAATCCTAAAAAAGAAACTAATCCAATTCCACAAGCAGCGCACCCTGGAATCAATGCTCCAAGAAAAACGCCAATTCCTCCAAAGATGCTAAATCTTCCAGTTCCTCTAAGCCCCAGCTTAGATTTGTACACTATTAAACCAAACAGCATTCCAAATAAAATACTGATAATTATTAAGCTAACAAAAGAGTGAAACTTTATCGAATTCTTAAATCCCCAAGCGAGCGTAAAAAAGAATTTTAACAATCCAATAAAACCAAAACTAGGATAAAAGTCTATTAAACTTTTCCAGTTTAAAATAAAGACATTCAATCCATAAAAAAGCATTGAGATAATTAAAGCTAAAATAAGATATTTCCAATTACCGAATATTTTTTTCCAAGTCTCAAAAATTTGTTTTAACTCTCTTTTTTTCATTTGGTTTCCTGCTTTGTGCATAATATTCTAGAAATACACTTATATATGCCTAGCGTCTGAACAAAGGCCTCAAAAAGCCCTAAAAGACCAAAATTTGCAGAAATTAACGTTCATGGAGGTAAATTACTGCATTATTTCGTGAAGTTTTGACATTTCTAAAAATTAAGTTATTTGGAATTATCAACAATCTCTTTGATGTCTCTTTCTATTTCCTTAACTTCATTTTGGTTGACTTCTGGAAATAATTGTGTGATTATTGTCGGCTTCATTCCCACAATCTTTATCTTTCCGCTTTCTTCCAAAACATTTATCTTGCATGGCATACAAAGTGAGATTAGCCTATTTTTTCTCAAAAAATTATTCGCGTATTTTGCAGAACAAATTTCAATTATTTTTAATGGTAATTGTTCAAATCCTTTAGCAGCAAGCCTTTCTTTCACATCATAAATTTGGAATAATGCCCATCCTTTTTGCTCAACAGCTTTTAAAACTGAAACAACTGCTTCATCAAAACTTTTTTCAGTTTCAACCACATATGCAAAATCTTCTGTTTTCATATCTTCAAATATATAGCAAGAGTCTTTCCTTTTTCAACTCTCTTTATCAAGCCTCTTTTCTCTAAATCTTGCAGGACATAACTAAGCTTTGCTTTTGACATATCTAGTTTAAGCCTTAAAGTACTCTGCGTCACTCCATTTTCTTCCCTAATTTTTCTAAGAACTTTTGCTTCAAATGGGTCTAAGAATTTCATAGCGAATTCAAATTTGTCATTATCTTTTTCTTCTCCAAATCTCTTAATTAACCTATCTTCTGTTTTGTTAAAAAATATAAGATAAAAGCCTAATGCGATAATAAATGCAAAAACTCCAATTCCAATATGAGATACGGATAAGCCTCTTTCAATTGGCAGGCAATCAGGATTATTGAAACAGCCTAAAACTTCAGCCCTGCTTGATAAAACATTGATATAGTAAAGTATTAACGCTCCAACTATTAGTCCAATAATAATCAAGATGATTCCAAGCTTTTTGTTTTCCATTACATTAGCCAAGTTTCAAACTTTAAAAAAGTTATCCTTTTCCAGTTCACTTTCTTTTTGGTGTTTATTTGAACTTATTATACACAACTGCAAAAAGCCATCCAATTATCCAGCCAAGAACAAAAGCTTCAACCAGTCCGATAATTATGCTTCCAAAGGAAACAGATGTTTTTGCTATTTGAGTTATATCAATTCCATGGAAAATGTTGTTAAAAAAGCTCATTGCTGTTCCTGAAAGCACTAAAACAAAAATCGCGCATAAAAGCGAAACTCCTGCAAAAACAACGCCCAACGAATTAGCAACTCTTCTTGTGTTTAGTTTATCTACCATTTTTCACCTCCTTTTATTTACGTCTTTATGTTTAATTTAGTTTATTAATTTTCCTTCTTTAAGCTTTTATTTCTTCTTTCCTTTCTTTTTTGAACCACAGCAACTCATTTTATATCCCTCCTTCAATTAAAATACTCCAAACAATCTTTTGTATCTGCATGATGCCCCAAATGCTCTTTCCATAATTCTACAGTATATCCTGCGGTCGGTCTGCATTTTTCTGGAATATCATCATAATTTCCAGAGCTAACTGAATTGCTGTTTATTTCTTTGTCAAGATTTATTTTTATAACTCCAGAACTGATAAGTGTAAGGAGTAAAACTGAAACAATAACAATCCCATATAATATTATTTTTTTATCCATTTAATGACATAATTCTCCTTTCAAATGCGTCTCGTGTTGGATTGGAAATTTCACATTTCCTTTCATCTTTTTTTTATGATGCAGCATAAGCCCGATTCCAAAAACACTTGAGGCAATTCCAACTGAAAAGAAAACTTTTTGATAAGCCATCAAGAATGTTGCTAACCCTGAAAGCCCAATAATAGGAATAATATTAAGCAAAAAGTGAGAGCAGCAAACAACCATGCTTCCCCCCGAAACTGTTCCAGATGTTGCAGCTCCTGCATTCACCATTGCATTGTGCTTTATTGCAGTGTAAAGCCCTATTTGAGTTCCAAATCCTCCTGCAAGAGGCAGTATAAAAAACCATAATCTCTTAAATTCAGAAACTGCAAATCCAAAGTTTACAAAGACTGCCAAAATAATGATAAAAAAAGAGAATATTCCAATTCCAGAGAGCAAACCGTACAAAATTGCTTTATTTTTTTCCATAAACAGTATCATCGCTAAATTTTAATTCAGAATATTTTTTTAGTAAGGAGCTTCTAACTTCGTCTTTGCTTTTTCCTTCATCATAAAGTTTTTTTGCTTCTAAAGCATCTTCATAGCATAAGCCGCATTCTGAAGCGTGTGAATCCCATTTTCCTCCATTACTTATGTCTCCTTCTGTAAAACAATCTAACAAGCCCCTAGAATGAACTCTGCTTCCATGCGCCTCTGCACCCTCGGGAGTCCCGCACCCGCAATTGCAAGGCAAACCACTTAACATTTCAGAATTTAACTTTGCAAAAGAATAAGCTTCTTTTATCTGTGGTTTCAATAAAGCATAGTCAGGAAGATTAAGAGGATTTGCATAAGCAACTTTAATTAAAGATACTCCTCCTATTAAGCTTGCTAACAAAATCCCAATCCATAAAAAATTATATTTATTTTTCATATTGATTTACTCTTGAAAATTATTCCTCCAATCAGCTTGCAGGCAATTGCAGAATGGTTTTTTGTTTTTCATTCTTTGCAGCACTCCAAAAGTTTTTTTATTGATGTGAAAATTCCTTTTGTCTCTTTGCCTTCTATTTTTATTTTGTTTTTTGAATCTAAATTCAACTTCCAAAACAAGCCGTACAATTCTGCAGCATCATTGTAGAGTTCTTTTGCTTCTTTTTCCTTGCCTTCTCCAAGAAGCCTGTTTCCGACCTCGTAAAGCCTCATGCTTGAAGCAAGAAAATGCTTGCTCATGCACCATTTCTCGCTTTCATCATCTTTCTTTACTATCAAAGCAAGAAGTTTTTTTCTTAATTCTCTGACCGTATTCAGCATCTCAAGAAACTTATCATCTTGTGTTTTAACATAACTAAAAAAACAATGCTCCTCTAAACTCACTAAATTCATGAGCCCTATGCTTAGATCTTCCCAAGCAGAAATATCCAAACTATCCTTGACTTTCATTTCTTCAACTTTCTTAACAAAATTTTCGGTTTTCATTTTTATTTTAAAATATCATCAAAAACACCAGTGCATTTAGTATTAAACCTCCAAAAGTCAGTATTATTGTCTGGTAGCTAAATTTAGTTTTTCCATTATTATTCTTTTTTATATTGCTGCTGATTCCAAACGCAGCCAGTGAAATAAAACTTCCAGACAATGTTCCAAAAACAATTTTTTCTATTCCAAATATTCTATATGTATTTCCCAAACCAAAAAGTCCAGCATAGTAAAAAGTAAGGAATGTCAAAACAAATGTTGCTATTGTTATGCTTGTTAGTCTCAGGGCAGAGTTCCCCCCAATATTTTTCTTTTTTAGTATATTATTTGCCCATAGCGCACTTGAAACTATCATTGCTCCAACAAAAATTCCCACAATTGAGTCATCCCAACCAAGAGATCTTGTTATTCCAACCCCAATAATTGTTGCGCCCGTGCATAAAGGACAGTGCGCTATTATTGTAGGCATAATTGCAATTAAACTCAAAAGAGATATTAATGTTAAACCAAATGTTTTATGGAACTTGCTATTATTCCTTCTATTATTTTTATTTTCTATTAATCCAGCTCCGACTTTATTTTTTATCATGTTCTATATCATTACACTCCTATTATTAATCATATTTGCCATTTTTCTTGTTCTTTCTATTTTAAAATTAAAAAATTAAAAAATAAAATAATTAGCATCCACCAACCATTCCTGATCCAGCTGATGTGCTAGGTGCGCCTCCTTGAGATCTTGCAGGGATTATTCCATGCATATCATAGTTCATTTTTTCGTTTTCTGTCCAACCACTCATATCTATTTTGCCTGTGGCAGCATCCACACCTTCTGTTTTGAAAGTTACATACAAAACAGCCAAAAACAATACAGCTATAATTCCCCACATTACAATTCTTCTTTTCATCTTATTTTTTATTGTTAACAGCCCCCAACCATTCCAGAAGACGAAGCTATACTTTTTGTTGTGGCAACAGTCTCAGAAGCTGCACTCACACTTCCTGTTTTGAAAGTTACATACAAAACAGTCAAAAACAATACAGCTATAATTCCCCACATTACAATTCTTCTTTCCATTTTAACCTCCTTACAGCTTTTACTTTTGTAAAAGATGCTGGTAAAATATTGAGTTTCATCTTACATTTCCTACAATGTCAGTTTCCATTTTTTTTATATCCAATTTATCCTAACGCGCTAAAAACTAGCAGTCCAATAATTAATAATATCATTATTATCCAAAACCAAGAAACTTTCTTTTCTTCATGGCTATGCTGATTTTCTGGATGATTTCCTGAATGTCCCCCGCAGCAATTCATTTTAATTTGATTGATTTAAATAATGTTAAAGGAAAAAATAAAAAAATAAACTCCTTTAACATCCGCCGACCATACCGCCTCCACTAGTTTGCGCTTGGCCTTTTTCAGCTCCTCTATAAAGATTTGAAGCCAAGTTAATGTAGTTTGTAGGGTCAACATCTTTAGCTTTCAATGCTTGAGCTTTCTGTTCATGAACTCCTGGAAAAAATAGAACTTTCCATTTTCCTAATTCACTAAGTATTTTCTCATCAGTCATGTCAGGATGGTTTATCAATAGATATTTAGCAAGCCCTCTCATTGCATAACTATGCGCGCACCCGCAAGCTCTCTGTCCGTTGCTAAAGATAAGAGATTGAGCGCCACAACAATACTCACAGCTTATTGAAGAACCAATTTTTACATATCTATCCATTTGCTCTTTAGTTAATTGCTTATCTTCGTAAGCTGAAAGCTTTTGAATTGCTGCTTCTGTTGTCTGAGGATTGTTTGCAGAAACATCATCATAATTAACTTTAAGTTCTGCTCCATAAACCTCCGGAATACCTGTAGGAATTATTTCTGAAGCAGAAACTGTTCCTATTCCTGTAGAGAGTCCGCCAATTGCATTTCCTGTAGCTCCTCCACTAGATTTGCCAAAGTTGTATGCTAGCAACAATACAAGAACAGCTACAATGGCAACCTGCACTATAAACTCATAGTCGGTCTTTTTGCCTCCTTTCATTTCATTGGTTTTTTCTGTTTCCATGAAAAAGTCAGAAGACTAATCTATATAACTGCTTTGGAGAAACTAGTTTCACTATTGCATTTTTAAAGAATGTTTGGCAATTTCCAGATTACAGCTCTTATTTTTCTTGCACCAAACCTCGCATCTTTCAGCCCTTTATTTTCATTTCTCTTTCTATTTTAATTCATCAATCTTCGCAGCAAGTATAAAATCATTCATATGCAGCCCATTTATTTTATGGGTGTAAATTATTACTTTAACTTTCCCCCATGATAAATAAATATCAGGATGATGTCCTTCGCCTTCAGCTATCTTTCCAACCTTGTTTGTAAAATCTAAAGCCTCATTAAAATCTTTGAATTTAAACTCTCTTTCCAAGTGATGTCCATCAATAGCTTTCCAATCTTTTCCTATCTTATCAAGAAGCAGTTTTATTTCACCCTCCTTTAAAGGAAGAATTCCTCCTTGGCATGGAACGCATTTCTTGCTTGTTAAGTTCATTTTATTATAATGATGAAAGTCTATTTAAATTTTAATAAATAGAATTAAGAAAAAGCATAAAAAAATAAAAATAAATTTATGCAACAGCTTTTATTGCAGCGTCAAATTGTGAAAAGGGCACAGCTCCAGATACAACTTGAGTGCTCTTATCTTTGTTATTTATAACCACAAAATAAGGCGTTCCCCTTCCTCCAGCATTTGTAGCTTGAGTAGTTTCTTTGCTGATTTCGGCTGCAGCTTCTCCTCCATCAAGGCATTTATTGAAATCAACAGTGTTTAATCCTAATGCTTGCGCATAAGATTTAAGGCTTGTAACATCTAATGCCTGTTGGTTTGTAAAAAGCTTGTCATGATACTCCCAAAATTTTCCCTGCCTATTTGCGCATTCTGAAGCTTCAGCAGCTTTTTGTGCAAAAGGGTGTATGCTATTTAGAGGAAAGTGTTTATATATCAAATTAACATCTCCATTCTTGAAGTAATCAGTATTCTTTAAATCAGTCATTGCACCACTAGCTGCTCTCTCGCAAAAAGGGCACTGAAAATCGCTGAATTCAACTATTGTTATTCCAGCATCTTTTTTTCCAAGAACTGGGTCATTGCTTTCAATTTCAACTTTTACTTGGGAAGGCGTTGGTGCTTCTGGATTAACAGGATTTGCAATCACAGCGCCTGTAGGGCTTCCATTTCCACCGCTAAAACCGCCTGTAAACAGACTAACAACAAACAAAGCTGCAAACAAGAAAGTTCCAACCTGCCACAAAGTATGTTTTTTTATTGTTATTGAATCTTCTTTTTTTTCTTCCATTTTTTTACCTCCTTACAGCTTTTTGAATGAAAAGTTGGTTAGAGTTATTATTTATAGGGAAACTTAGGTGTTTATAAAGATTGTGAATATTGGGAAGACGTTTTTCTAAGCAAATTAATCTTATACAAAGAGAAAACTATTTAAACTATAAAAATTATAACTATTATAATATTTATAAAAAATGGACCATACAACTATCGCTATAAAGAGGGATTTGAAAGAGAAGATAATGGAATTTGCTACGAAGAAAGAGACTTACTCAGAGGTAATTGAAAGGCTTCTTAAAAGCGCGAAAGAAAGGCAACTTCATGACCTGCTGATGAGTGAAGAAAATACTGTTTCTATAGAAGAGGCTCTAGCCAAAGCAAAGAAAAAATGGCAGAGGTAAGAATAGTTAAAGAGCTGGAAGAGGAGATCAACAAAAAATTCAAGGGCGAGTCAATAAAGATTTTTGAATTAATCTACTCTTTGAGAGAAAACCCAAAAAAAGGCACACCTGTTGGTCATGTCGGAGGAATAATTATAAAAGAGTTAAAATATGAAAAATACAGATTTTATTTTATTACAGATGGATTTAAGATAAAAGTATTAAACATTCAAGAGCTTAGTGATCTTCTTATTAAATTTGTGAGAATGTCAGACAAAAAAACACAGCAAAAAACAATAGAAGAAATTAAGACAATTTTGAGAAGATTTGGCGCAGAAAGTTTCTAATCCTTCAACACAACAATATTATTCATACCTCTTCGCTTTCGTTCAATAATCTGCTTTGCTTCTAACTTGTCTAAAAGCCTTGTTGTCTTGACTTTTCCAATCTGGAGTTTTTCCATTAAATCTGCCTGGAAAACAGCATTATTCTCCTGCATTAAATAATCCACAATTTTTCTTTCATCTTTATCCAGCCCTGATAAATCAAATTCTTTCTTTTTCTCTTTTATTTTTTTGACAATTATCTTTTCCTTAGGTTTCTGAAACATTATTACAAAACCTATTATTACAATAACTCCTATAATCCCAAGACTTATCCCCGTTTGGGTTCTTATTGTGTCAAACATAGGGCAGGTTTTAGTGTCTCCATGTATTAATGTGCAATTAGCAGTAACAATATCTCTTAAAGCAGAATTAAAAATAAGAACGATAATAGTCATTATTGCGGCAATTCCAATAATAAGCCATCCAACATTTTTGTTCTCCATAAAAAGTCAAAGATTTTAGAAGTTTTAAAGGTTGTGAATTACTGGATTTAAAAGAGTCTTTGGTTTTTGTTAAAAGTCGGCACACAACTTTATCCGTATGTATTCTCCATATAATCCAGGAATGTAAATAATAGTTTGTTGAAAGATTTACAATTCTGTTTTTTTAATTTGTCTGCTGGCTGAACATAGGGCAAACCTTTTCCTTCTTTTATTTCACGGTCGCAATTCTTAATCATTCCTTCTATGGCTTTAGGAGTAAATTCAAAATGACACTGAAATCCGTATACTTTTGGAGTGTACCTTACAACTTGCCTCGGACATCCTTCACTAAACGCTAAAATTTTTGATTCTTGAGTTAATCCAGGCATATCACCATGCCAGTGTCCAACTAAAAATTTTTCTGGAAATTTTGAAAAAACAGGATCCTCTTTTGCGTCATCAGTTAATTCCAGCTCAAATACACCAATTTCCTTATTTGGACTATGGTCAAATTTTGCTCCTAAAGCTTCTCCTATTAATTGCGCTCCAAGACAAACTCCTAATGCCATTTTCTCTTTATTAATTACTTTTTTAATAAATTTAATTTCCTTTTTTGCATCAAAATAAGAACACTCTTCTCTTGTTGTTGCTGGAGATTGTGGTCCTCCCATTACAATTAAAAAATCAATGTCATCAACATTTGGAGGAAATGTATCTCCCTCAAATAATCGGGTGCATCTGATCTCGTGATTCCTACCGTTTGCCCATTCTTCGATGGCAGCAGGAGCTTCAAAACTCTCATGCATTATTATGTGCATTCTCATATTCAGTCCACAAAAAGAATGTACTTAAAATAAGTTTCCCTTTCTCTAATTTTACCAATAAAGCTTTCTTCACCAAACATACGCTTTTTCAACCCCAAGTTCAAACAAAATTGCTCTCATTGCTTTTACAAATTCTGAAGGCCCGCATATGTAAAACTCCTGTTTCTTGTTTATGAATTTCTGCAGAAGTTCTTTATTTATTCTTCCATGCTCATAGCCCTTTTTGTTTTCCTTTGTCAAAACAAAAACAATTTTTCCGAACAGTTTTTCCAGTTCATTCTTTGAAATTATGTCCTCTTCTCTATGCACAGAGTAAATCAGAATATTCTTTTTTGCCTCTTCTGGAGAGATGCTGTGTATCATTCCTAAGTAAGGAGTTATTCCTGTTCCCCCTGCGATAAAAACTCCATTTCCATGATAAGCTTTTATTCCAAAAGGCTTTCCAATTTCAAAGAAATCCCCTGGCTTTAGCTTGCCTATCTTTTCAGTGACTCCTCCAAGATAGCTTTTTATATTAAACTCAAGGAAATCCTTTTCTGAATTTGAAAAACTGAATTCTCTTTTGTCGCATCCTTCAAGATATATAAAAGTTGACTGCCCTGGAATAAAATTGTAGCCTTCAGGCCTTTCAACTCTAAACCTATGGACATTTTTTGCAGTTTCTTCAACCTCAAAAATTTTGACTTTGTATAAATCTTGCTCCATTCTTCAACTAGAAAAAATCAGGTTAAAAAGCTGTTGATTTTCGGAATTTTTAATTCTTAACCTCAACAGAATTCAATTCATTTATAATTTCTTGAATTTCCTCATCACTCATTCCATGGCCTTTGCATCCTTGCTCAATTGTTTCGTGAGCTGACATCGGGCATCCAATACAGCCAAGGCCTGCGTCTAGCAAAACTTCAAACGAATCAGGATTTTCATTAAGAACATCTATTATTTTTGTTTGCGGTGTTATCATTTGTAAATTTTTGACCTCTTATCTATTTTAGTCACCAAGATTATTTTGTTTTTATCATCTAATAAATATAATGCTCTATAATCTCCTATTCTATATCTGAAAATCTTGTCATTTTTATCTCTTCCTAAAAACTTTGAATCGCTCGGAACAGGGTTATTTTCAAGCCTTTTTAGAGTTTTCTCAATCCTATCTTTTACACTCATATCTAATTTATCTAGAAATTTTTGAGCACTCTGGGATAGCTCAACAAAATACATTTAATTAAAGCCTCCTAGTTTTTCCTTCCTTCAAATCTTTTTTAGCCTCATTGATAGAAACAACATCTTCTTCTGTCAAAGTAACATCTTCAATGTGCTCTTTAATATAATTCATATCAGATTGGATTTTAGCCAGTCTTGTCATAATTTCACTTGAATTCATTTTTGATTCCATAATAGTTTCAAAATCTATGATTATATAAGGTTTTTGATTTCAAACCCCCCACTTACTTAATTTTTCAACAGTCTTCTTAAGCTTTTCTAAAACAAAATCCAGCTCTTGCTTTGTTGTATATTTGCTTATGCTTACTCTTATTGAACTTGAAATTTGATCCTGATTCAAGCCCAAAGCTTTCAAAACATGGCTTGAATGATGAGTGTGAGAAGCGCAGGCGCTTCCTGTTGAAGTGTAAATTCTTTCGTTTTCAAGATATCCCCCAAGAGCTTCTGCATCAACGTTGTCAAATCTGATGTTAATGTTATTGCAAAGTCTTTTTTCTCTAGGACCATTAAGATGAGCTCCTTTTATTTTCAAGCCTTCTGAAATAAAATAATTTCTAAGCTCCTCCATTTGCCTGACATACTTCTTTTCTCCAACTTCAACAGCTTTCGCAAAACCCACAACTCCTGAAACATTTTCTGTTCCGCTTCTGTATCCTCTTTCATGTCCGCCCCCATGCAATAAAGGAGTTGCATTAATTCCCTCCTTAATATAAACAGCACCAGCACCCTTTGGCCCGTGAATTTTATGTGAGTTCAGCGTCATTAAATCAATGTTCATCTTTCTGACATCTAAATGAACTTTCGTAAAGCTCTGGCATGCATCTGTATGGAATAATACTCCTTTCTTTTTGCATATTTTCCCGATTGATTCTATATCCTGCAGTGTTCCAATCTCATTGTTTCCATGAATAACAGAAACTAAAAAAGTCTTGTCTGTAATTGCTTTTTCCAATTCGTTAAGAGAAACAAACCCTTCTTTATCAACATTCAAATAAGCAACCTGCGCAGTGTGCTCTGAAAGCCACTTGCACGTGCTTAAAATTGAATCGTGTTCTATTTTTGTGGTTATAATATGTGTTTTGCCAGGGTAGTTAGAAAAAGCCAGGCCCTTTAACACAAAATTATTTCCTTCTGTGCCTCCAGAAGTGAAAAATATCTCGGTTGTTTTAGCGCCAATAGCTTTCGCAACTACCTTTCTAGCCTTCTCAAGTGCATTTTTGGCCTCCTGTCCAAATTCATGAACTGATGATGCATTAGCATACTTTTCATTAAAATAAGGAGTCATTTCCTTCAAGACTTCGTCATCAACTTTTGTTGTTGCTGCGTTATCCATGTAGATTTTTGCCATAGTTTAAAAAGACAAAAAGAAATATATAAATCTTGCTTTGATAAGAAAAACATAAAAACTTGATTTTCTTGAAATAGACAACCCTTGTACTATTAATATGGACAAAAAGCTTGAAATTGACATTGTAATAGTTCCTGAAAGTGATGGAAAGAATGTAATTTACAGCATAAGCTCTATACAATTTCCTAATGTAGTAACTCAAGGAAGCACAATAGAACAAGCCAAAGCTAGATTAAGGGAAGCTTTGGAATTATATTTTGAAGAATCTCCTGAAAAGAAGAAAATACTGTTTACTGTTGAAAGAAGCAATTCAATGCCTCTTATTTCTAGAATGTTTTTGTAGATTTTTAATAGTTTAGCAAGAAATCCGCATAGTTTAATGTGCGGATGAATTGCGT
>ERZ1292632.958-Hain-H43-01um-R2-958-length-30548-cov-47_pt1 | contig 30548 bp, 46 predicted proteins | sample MGYA00564407_ERZ1292632 | MGnify/ENA primary metagenome ERZ1292632 (study PRJEB36523, sample SAMEA6512637) | groundwater metagenome | collected 2019-01-08 | study: AquaDiva: Metagenomics assemblies of 32 groundwater samples | reverse complement strand
ATGCGCGGGTGTCTGGCAATGCGCGGGTGTACGGTGATGCGTGGGTGTACGGTATTGCGCGGGTGTACGGTGATGCGCAGGTGTATGGCAATGCGCGGGTGTTAAGTTCAATCAAGAGTCGTATCTATCAGCAATATTAAAATAATATGAACCACAAACTAACCTCAGAAAGCAAAGTGGCAAACGGAGTAACATTGTTCCGCATCGAGGCGTGTGTAGATTTTAAGTTGGCGAAGAAAGGCGAGGTGGGAGGTTGGGTAGAGAAGATAGAAAATGTGTCTGGCGATGCGTGGGTGTCTGACGATGCGCAGGTGTACGGTGATGCGCGGGTGTCTGGCGATGCGTGGGTGTCTGGCAATGCGTGGGTGTACGGTGATGCGCGGGTGTACGGTAATGCGCGGGTGTACGGTAATGCGCAGGTGTCTGGCAATGCGCGGGTGTCTGGCAATGCGTGGGTGTATGGCGATGCGTGGGTGTCTGGCAATGCGCGGGTGTATGGCGATGCGTGTGTGTACGGTGATGCGCGGGTGTACGGTGATGCGCAGGTGTATGGTAAATTAAAATTATCTCTCGGATACTTCTTCGGACTTCGCTACAGGAAAGAAGAAATTAACTACCAGAAACTTGATGACGATTATGAACTCATTTACAAACTTGATTAAGATTGAAGTATGACTAATGACATAGTTGAAAGAATCAAATGGTGGGTTTACTTTCCACGTTATGAACTCATCTACCTTCTAGGTGGAATACCAAAACAGCATACCGGCGGTGTAATTCATTATAGAAATGTTGACACAGTCTTTAAGGATTTGAGAGAAAAAATAGAAGAAGCAAACAAACCCTTACCAACTCACTTATAGCGTATGAATACAATCATCGACGCCGAAGAACGTGGACGTAAAGAAGAAAATAAAGCCTGGGTTGAAGGACGCAGGTGTTCAGAATGCGGCCGAGAGATTGAGCCATCCTTTACGTCAGGGATGTGTATACATTGCTACGAGACCCTTTGAGGGTGGTAAAATAGAGAGAGGTTCAGAACCTGCTCTGAACTAACAAAGGAGGTGCTGCATGTTCAAGCAATGTTTTTCCTGTAATCGCAAGTTTAGTTTCGAGAGGTTCGCACAACTCTTGTTCCATTCGGTGCATGAGTTTGGAAAGAATTTCCTGGAAATTAGGAAATGCCCCTGTGGCATTCTCATCTCGGTGGAGAGGGAGATACCACGAAATGACCCTGTGGTCGTGCGGCAACCGTATAAGGACTACACGGAGTTCACTGGCATTGCGGTGCGGAGTAACAAAGGAAGGAGGTGCATGTGAGGCTCTTGCCCATGCTATTCTATTATTGTCGGATCGGGAAGAACCCACCTTTAGCCAAGATACGGGCATACTGCACGAAGGGTTGCCCGCACATGAAGACACGGAGGAAATCATGGACAAAGTAATCAAGCCAGGCGAATGGGTGAAATGCGAGCACTGTTTGAACTCACACTTGGTCGAGACAATGGGGGGACGGAAGGTTTACTGGTGTCACGCGACTGCAAGGTATTACAAACTACCCTTGCATACGTTCAGAACATGAGCCAAAGGCGTCTGTGTATAACTACATGGACGCCTTTTTATAAGTTATACTTACTATGCAGCGTCTCCTCCGGGCATATCATAGAAGGAAATGTATGCGTCTCATCTTACTACCAGTTTTGCCCGGGATAAATATTATGGGACTCGGACTCCGGTTTGAGTCCCACGCTGCGTTAATACTATGGCCTATATACAACTCAAGTGCGAATCCTGCGATACTCTTCTTATGCGAGTGTCTAGCGTGCCGCATGCTCGGTGTTTTGCCTGTAAGTTAAAGATGAAGAAAGAGCGAGATGTTGATCGGACACTGCACCGTAAGTTAGCCAATCTCTTTAGTAAGAAGATAGTGGTGCGGTGGTATGAATTACCGAAAGCTCTACGGGATAGTCTCCAAAGAATATGAAAAATCGTAATCTGGATCACAAAGATAACTGGGCTACCCCAAAAGACTTCTACGACAAACTAGATTCAGAGTTTCATTTTGACTTCGATCCGTGTCCATTGAATAGTGGAGAAATAACACCAGATAAAGACGGATTACTCATAGCGTGGGGGCAAAGAAACTTCATCAATCCTCCGTATAGTAGGAAACTGAAAGAAGCATTTGTGAGGAAAGTAGTAGAGGAAAGTAGTAGAGGAAAGCTATGCGTTATGCTACTCCCCGTTTCCACGAGCACCGCCTTATTCCATGAGTGGATAAAACCGAATGCAAAAGAGATTAGATTTATTCGCGGACGTATTTCTTTTGAAGGTATAAATACCTTTGGGGAAAAAGTAGGGAAAGGATCTGCGCCTATGCACGATAGTATGGTTGTAGTTTTCTAACTATTGAATAGGTCATTGTAACAACTCCATATTTTTGCGTTGTCGAATTTATCCCACTGTTCAGCCATCCAGGGGATAGCGAAACTAGGATCTTCGGCCATCTCTCTGGTAATCGTAGGGTGTGCTGGTAGATAGATTTGTACAGCTCCATAGCTCTTTTCACGAACACCATTTTTATAATGGTTGCTTTGCCCCTTAGGTTCAAAGCGGCTTTCACAGTCAATAACAGCAAGGAATCGTTTTGTATTCAGTCCGTGCTTTTTTGATTCTTTTACGGCTAAATCTTTCACCATCTCTGGCGTCCATACAATTTCCTGCGCGTAGGCTATGGGTACGGTCAATACTGACGCGTGTACCGGCGTTGCCCAAAATAATGCCAACCAAACCAACAGCTCCATAGCTGTCGGACGATTAGAGGTTAATCCTTTGAATAGTTGTTACTAGGCGAAGCACTCCACCGTCCGAGCTTCACTTTGCGTACGATGCCTACGAGGGCGGTGATGGCACTGATTATCATACCGACACCAGCTACGATGTTCACGATACTCCCGATACCTGCGTCTGTTGTAGCACTGTCTATGCCAAAGAGAACCAATATAGCTGCGAGACTTTTAAGAGTTAATGATAACTTCGCTGGGTCTGCCGAACTTGTTGATAGCCACTCTAATATTGATTGGGTAGTCATAGGTAGGATTATACCACTATGCTTTTGACAGTAGCGTGGATATCCACACCACATCTTTTAGCCACGAACCTAGCATATGCTGTAGGGTCATTTTCTGAGCTAGGAGCGTAGTTGTTGAAGAAATCGAGGATAGTCCACTCGGGGTGTTTATTGGCCCTAGATAGCACCTGAGCGTTCAAATACTCCCATCCTAGAGCGTAGGTTGGGAAGATTGCAAAACCTGCCGGAGAACACCTAACGTTTCCATATTTAGGGAAATAACCCACTGGTGAGCAGCGGAAATTACCGGGGTTGCAGTTTCTGTAGTTAGCATCTCCTGGCCCTCCTTCGTAGTCGCGAATGGCTTCACAGAACGTCTTTAACTTAGACACTGTCTTAGTCTCAGTGACCGTAGGAGCCATTATAGGCGGTACAGAGCTTGGTATGTACGGTTCCGGTGGGAATGTGTCGAGGTGGTCGGTACTGGGCATAGACGGCATATAATATCGTCTAAAGAGTGCTACCGCAATGCCGAATGCGGTGAGTAGTATTGCTCCAAGGGTTTCAAGAGGTGTCATGGTTTGTTGAGTATTTTGGTAAGAAACACAGCGGCGTCAGCTCGAACAGTAGGGTTATATGACCTGAACGAACCCAAATGCCCCACGAATATGTGGTCTCTCCGACAGAGGGTTATCAGGTTCCCTTTATTCACCTCTTTTGTCTTATCTACATGTACTGGGATGATGTGGTGCACTTCCAAGTCGTCACTATCCCCACACACGGCACACAGAGGCTCTTCCAAGAGGTGTTGCTTACGAGCGTACGGCCATAGAGTAGACCGTTGCACACCGAACGTGCGATCTTCTCTGAAGAAAGAGAGTAGCCAGTTCATAATGTTGGAGCAGAATTTAACCTTCTCCATGCTTCTGCAAAGAATGATAATAGACCATACTTCTGCAATACTTGGAAGAGTTCCAGTACTTCATCAGGGTATGGATTTTGACTCGAGATAGAAAGAGAATACCCCCACTCAAAGAAGATATAGTCCTTGGCAAGTCGTTTAATAAACGGCTCATAGTTATCAAATATATCTACATCGTTTGTCACTCGATCTACCGCATGAGTAAATTGTCCCTCTATCTTTGGATACACACCGTCTACAGGAATACTCCATGCTCGTAATGCGATGCTAAGAGAGTCTGCTATCGTTGCTTCCTCAAACTGTTTTAGTGGTACCTGTTCGTAGTTTATCGGTAGTCGTCGTAGAAACTCTGCTCCTAGGTCTTTATGAGCTTTTGTCACACGGGCAGGATTCATGTACTCATCCCACGACATATTGTCCCTAAGAGGAATGAGATAGGCTGGAATGACGCCATACTTTCGCATCGCATCGACGGGTGCTTTAAGCGAATTGCCTTGTCGGGTAGTTCCTGAAAGTATTTCGATATATGCATCGCATAACGCAAACTTCCCATTGACTCGGTAGCCTTTATCATCTGACCATTTTTTTATCGCATGGTGCATTCCATGGTCGTATAGGTAGTCCAACTTTGTTTCCAAGTTATTCAATGGACTCCGCGACGCGCAACCATTTGAATCCATAACGTTATTGAACTGAAGAACGCCTGCCGGAAGATACTTTTTTCTGTCCTTTAGTGGCACTGCGGCTAGGTCAACTTGGATAGCACCATATGACCACTCATTACCCAATTGTTCGTCTCGTTCCTTCTGTTCGTTAAATGTGTTCATACATGTGTGCGGCTACTCTCATAACATTCGCTAATGTAGTCAATGGTTTTTGTGTGTTTCCTAGAATTACAACTTCCGCAAAGAGGTTGAATATTTGAAATATCATTCTGGCCACCCTTAGATAGTGGTACAATATGATCTTCAGTAAGGATTATTAATGGTTCCTGCTGTTTGCAACAGAGGCACATGTAGTTGTATTTCTTTTTTAATTCCCCCCATTCATTAAGTGAATGAAAACCAATAGCATTAGCTAAGGTTGCTCGACGTTTAATCACACTATTTATTCCCCCTTTCCAATGTAAGGCTTTTGAGCCTATAGCTTGTTTCATGTAACATTTATGGCAAAATGATGTTGCTGCTCTGTATTTATACTTTACTTCCCCACATATAGAACATTTTGGGTATGCTTCCTTACCGCCCTTCCAGTTATGATTTTTTTCTCTTGAATTCTCTGGCATTTTCTTTCCTTTATTCCAAGGGATATGTCCTTGTAAAAATCCCTTTGTTGGTTTATTCCCTTTCGCATATTGATTTCCTTTTTGAAAGCGAAATTTAGTCATACCTACTTTATGAAATATCCCTTAATTGCTACAAACGCCGCTAACCCACCAGCTACCCACACCGCCAAGTCTCGGAAGATTTTTAATCCTGCTGCGCCTTGCAGGTACGGTTCCATTTTGTCTTGAAACTCCTTATCTTCTTTTGCATGAGCCTGTATGAACTCATGGTTGGCGTCTACCTTGAGCGCAAGGGCGTCGATTTTGCCGTTCACAAATTTCTGAATGGCGGTACTTGTAGCCTGCTCATTGGATTCTAGGAATTGTGAAAACTGGTCTGGAGTCATGATGTATATCGTCCTAGAAATAGATTCCACCGTATCCGTATCAAGACACCGATTGTTTTGATGAAGTTTTTGAGGGTCATATCAGTTTATGATAACTTTACCACCAGTGATGGTGGTTTTACCACCAAGGATGGTTACTTTGGCGCGGGTGGCAGCGGCGGTGGCAACAGGTTTTATTTGCACATTAGTCATGTTCCATCTGGCACCATATCCGAGACTAGCAGACATGGTTTGACTTCCTGCTGTTGCTTTTACAACAGTGTGACCCCCCGCGTGTTGAAAAGATTGTCCCTCGAATGTCCACGAGTTTGCACCACCAGAAGTGGTCATTGTTATAGTTGGCTCCGCCTCAATCGAGGTTATAACCCACGCTCCATCTACGGTAGTAGTGAGAGCAAGTGATGCTGTGCTACTGTCGCCACCGCCACTTGAAAAAGTGGTGGGCAGTGTTTGGTCTACATTGTAGAGACTCCACGCTCCGTAAGCAGACCAATCCCCCATCCCACTTACTACGAGATTGTTTGTTCCAGTTGCAGGTGCCACAAGTCCCCACAGAGACGACACCTCACTAAATGAACCTACTCTTTCTACAATTTTTGTAAGAGCGACTCCATTGTATGTCATTCCACTCGGTCCAGCTCCTTGATAGCTTCCATAAGCCACAATGAGCATGCGGTCTGAATTTGTACCAATAGTGATAGCTTGAGTGCCATTGTTGTATTCATTGCTTACAACTGTCCCATCAAGAGCAATAGAAGCAGCCTCCGCCCTCCACGGACTAAAAAACAGCACCACCGAGAGCATTGTGATTGCGGCGAAGATTTTATAGTAGCGTTTCATATTTATAGACAACGTTTTGCCTCCACAACCATCGTCGTACCGACGAAGTAGAAAGAGGTTGCCGCGCCAGCAGTATTTCTTACGTTGATACATGTTTTAGATGTTGTATCTAACGCACCGATGTCGATTGTGGTGGTTGCGCTTGTCCCAGCAGAGACATGAAGCATTGAGGCGGGTGAGGATGTTCCTATACCAAGACTTGGATTGGTCTCGGTTGTGTCCACATTGAACACTGTCGTACCCGCTGCGTTCTTAATCGTGAAGGCATTAACTACATTCGTCCATGTGTTGATAAGGATTCCTCCTAATTTCGTAATTGCATTTGATACCGTAAGAATTGATTGTGTAACAGCATCAGTCGATGTGCCGATACGTAACTGCCCCATAATGGTACTTGTAGCGGCAGATGTGGTAGCAAAGAGAGCAGTCATAGTTGGTGTCCCTGTAGCGGTAAGTGTCGTTGAGTTTACCCACGAAGTAAGCATACCCGCTGTTCCTCCTGATACACCACCTCCGCTACTCGAGGTCGCCGACCAGATCGCAGAACCATTCGATGACATGAGCACTTTCCCAGGCGTACCGAGAGCCCCGAAGAGGGTTGTAGTCGATTGTGAAGTCGGTATCCCTGTAATTGACGTTCCAAGCACACCAGCGGCCATTGAAGCCAGCGAACATGATGCAGGGTTAGTGCCTGTGCATGTAGTGCCCGTTCCGTTACCAACCGAAATGACACCAGAGTTAGTCACGGTGGTCACAGCTCCTGAAGCAGACACTGAAATACCCGTCCCTGCCGCCACCGATGAAGATGCTGTCCATGTGGGAATGCCAGAGAGCCACCCTAGAACCTGACCCGCGCTACCGCCTGTAAGAGTGAGGACAGAGTTTGAACCCCCGATCTTAGCGACTGTATTTGAAAGTGACAGGACACCAGAAGCCGTGAGGGTAGTAGTAGCGACATTTGCAAATGTGTTCACGCCGGAGAAATATGGAATACTACTTTGCACTGCGGCTGTGGAGGTGGAGAGTCCACCAAATCCAAGTGTCACACCTGAAAGCGTTATAGGCCATGTCACACCGATAGTTGCTTGTTTAGAATTAAAAGTTGACCAGTCAGTTGATGAAAGACACCCATTTTGCCCAGAACCTGAAGTAGCACAATCTATTGCGAGTGCACCACCCACAGCAGATCGTCCTGCTGTGACTGTTATTGCAGATGACCCTGCTGATACGGTTCCTGTCGCTACTCCAAATACCCCTGCGCCACCATTTGATACAAGGAGATTAGATATGGCTGGTTGAGTTGTCGTTGCCAACCCTGCCCAGGTGATGTTAGGTGATGTGCCACCCGAAGAAAAGATAGGAGAAGTCGCTGTGACTGCGGTCACACCGCCAGCTGATGTTGTGGTAGCGATTATTTTACCTGTAGGGTCTACTGCGATGATCGTACCCGCCGCTACAGCAAGTTTAGGGAGATAGAGGTCACCGAGAGTCCCACCTGCTGTTGCCGCGCCTATTACCACGTCTCCTCCGATGCCTGTATTTTTATATGGGGAGGTGGTACCAATACCAATTTTTCCATCAACGAATATTCGCAGCCGTTCTGTCGCATTGGTTTTTGCATACAAATCCGATGAACCTAACGCATTACCCACTGTCCACACCCATCCAGTATCCTCTACGCTGTTGACAACCGATCCTCCGTTACTTTTTACATTGAAATCACCCGTCGTTGTAAATCCTGTTGTTGTTTGTACGATTCCACTCACATCTAACGCGACGGTAGGAACTTGTATGTTGATACCCACATTCCCATTGGCAAGGAAGTTAGTATTTACGATAGTTGAAGAAGCGGTTGATATAAATCCAGGGAAACCGAGGATAGTTGAGGTAGAGTTGCCCCAGGATGTTGGTGTCCAGGAGAATGTGCCAGAGCCGCCGGTAGGCCAGGTTGTGCGGCAAATATCCCCTGTGAGACAGACAGAAGTTGCTGAGACTGCTGTAGTTGACGCGTAGGTTGCGGTGAGAGTCTGTGTTGAGGTAGCGAATCTAAATCCAGTGGAAGTGGCGAAGCGTAGAGAGCCCGGGAGGGAAGTTCCCCCACCGATAGGGATATTACCTAGGCCAAATGCACCCCAACCAGTCCCTCCTTGAGTTACAGTCAATGCAGGAGTAGCAGCGTAAGCCACACCAACAAGAGTGGGGCCTATTAGGATTCCTGCGAGAATGTAAATGAGCTTTCGTAACATAGCTGTATTATACCAAATGAAGTGCCCTTATCGCGCGTATATCCCCATAGGTAGGAGTTTTCCTATGACACGGAACACATAGTGTGCGCCCATTCAACACTTCGAACCGCAAATCAGGGAAAAGTGAGAACGGGAGCTCATGGTCTGCATTTAGCTCACCGCCAGTCTGACCGCACGCCTGACAAAAGACTTTGCCACAGGTTTTACATTGTTTTGACAGTATTGATTTCATATTGTATCCTACAGGCCGTACAAATCTCCCCCACTTCCGACAGGACTATTGAGCGTGACGGCAGTTGCGACAATCGTGCAGCCGAACCCATCACGATACGCCGCACCATTCACAATGACGATAGTAGGTGTGGATGCTGCAGTGAATGAGACATTCGAATCATCTATCGTTCCTGTCATCGCAATAGGAGTGAGAGCCACCGAACCCGTCGCGCTGATGGTCACATCGTTACGCCCACCAGTATGAGCATAGGTCAAGGCAATTCCCGATCCTGGAATGAGGTTTATATACTGCACAGCACCTTTCTTGGCACTGTTTATATAGAGTTGGAGGAGAGAACGTCCAGGGCCTATATACCGACTTTTAAGGCCTATGATGTCCGCCTCCACCGCATCGAATCCTTTAATCGCTGACTTATCGAGACGGTCATCTCCTTTCAATGATTCAAGACGATCGCGTTCTTCCTCAGCGGTGTCTTTTGGTACTTTCGCCAGCATATCTTTCATCATCTTCTCAGTGTCGGGCAGTACCGATTCCATTTTCTGCATCATTGCTTCGTGTTCTTGATACATTGAGTCTATTTTCCCTTGAATGTCCATTTTCGTGAACATTGCTTGCATACTTTCCATTGCTCTCTGCTTCATTACTGAAAATGTTGAGTCGTTCGCTTTCCTTACATCAGCAACGGCGCGTTGCAATTCGCCCTTCATTTCGGCGAGAGAAGAAACACCAGAGGATACTTTGTCATCTACCAGTGTGTTGATTTTCTTCACCAAATCGGCTTCTATTTTCACTACGAGTTTTATTACTTCTTGAAATGACTTGATGAACTCAGATTTTGTGAGTCCATCTGGTTCCATCAGCGTCATTAAACGCTTGAGTTGGTTTATTTGTTTTTCGTCAAAAGTATCCATAAGTCGTTATATTATACCATCATGGCTTTTTAATGACTTTCATTGGGCGTGAATCAATTGTTTTAGTTTTCTCCACCAATTGTTCAAACTTATTTGCAATCGCGGCCTTGAATGCCTTAGTGAACTCCTCCCTAGTGGGAATTTTGGAGAAAACCTCTAGGAGTGATTTGAAGTGTTCGTTCATGGTTTAGATTCCAGTGCTCCCATCTTTTGCAATAGTTGTTGCGCCTCTTTGAGTTCTGCTGGGGTGAGACTCGTTGTTTTTAGTTTCTCTTGGAGTTGCGCAAGACGGAAGTCTGCGGGAGTAGAATCGAGACTGATTTTGCCGTTTACCGTGAGAGGTGTGGTGTCATATTTCTCTAATACGCTGGCTACTTGGTCGTAACTCGCCCCTTTACTTATAGGAGAGGATGTGGTAGGTATAGGGGATGATTTACCTAATCCTTTTTGTAGTGTTCCTGATACTGCTTTGGATTGACTACCGACGCTGGAATTAGGAACTGACGCCTTCCCACCTGAAACGTCTTTAATTGACAGACCTAGAGACGGGTTTTTCAGTGCTTTACCAGTCATTGAGACAGGTTCGAAACTTTTCGTCGGGTCTATATTTAACTTATCAAATAAGTTCTTTATAGCTCTATTAGGGTCATTTAGATATTTAATATACTCTTTGAAGCCGCGCTCAATCGCGCCCTTCGTAAACATTGCTGGATTCAACGACAATATACCTCCGACCATCTGGCCGCCAGTAAACATATCTGTGTAGTCAAGAAGTCCCTTTGCATTCTTCCTTGCGTCCCGCATAGAAGCCCGCACCACATCATTCTCTATAGCCTTAAGAGCTGCATATTGATTTTTAAGAACTTGATACTGTTCTCCTGTTGCTCCATCAATAGCTTTGTCGAGTGCGACTCTAAAGTTATTTGCAATGCCAGCGTCTATAGTTACCTTCGATGCTGCATCGTATGTAGGATTTCTATAGAATGCGCTTAAATTAGTGTTCATCAACTTGATGACTTCTTGGGTTGTTTCTGTATCTAATACACCAAATCCCTGTAGTCGTTTCTGCCACTCCTCCGCGTACTTAATTATTCCAGGGTTCGTAAGTTGCAATGCCTTATTCTGCGCTACCTTTCCGACCTCATCTGCTATAGGCTTAGCATCTATTTGTGCTCCCAGACCGTTCGCCCTTTTTGCAAGCTCATCGTATTGACTGAAAACAGTCTTTTTCGTTTGCTCTAGTCCTTGTGCGAGTTCATTTATCGTTTGTGGAGTCCTGCCAGCAATCAATTCCCCTGTTGCATCTTCGATATTAAGATTGTTGGCGTTTCTTTTAATCGTAGTCAACGCATTTAATACACTATTATCATAACTAGCGGCTTTTGCAGATGTTTTTTGAGCAGTTGGTTTGATACTCTTATTAAAAAGGTCGAGCACCTTGCTCTGTACTGCCGACTCCGACGAATTAAGAACGAGTTTCGTCCCTTGGGATATATCCTGACCGATGGCTTTTACCTCATTAAGTATAGGTTTTTCTGCTGCACCACCAAGTCCCAAAGAAACTATGTTAATAACAGACGTCAAGTCTTTTGCCGCATTCGGGTATTTTGTCGCTAAATCAGCAGCCTTTTGTATGACGTCATGTGCACCAGGGATACTACTGACAACACTCTCAGTTAATTTTTTGACCAATGGTACTTCCATAATAGGTGCAAATGCCGCGCCTGCTATATCGCCAACACTTCGGATTACATTCTGTCCTGGATACTGCTCTCTCCTAGAGAGATTTGATACTATATCCTGTCCTGCTGCTCCGTACTGCGACCCTACTCGTTGAAAATAGTTTGGTTGTTGCGGTTCTGGTGCGGTTGGAGGTGGCAGTTCCCATGGTGCTGTGCCAACAGCAAAATTAGAGCCTGTTGCTGTGGAAGTCTCCCATGGTGCTTCGCCTACTTTGAACCCAGCCATATTATTTCTTTACCCATTTACCACCTTTCACTACATAGACAGTGCCATTGTAGTCGTGTGTATCACCTTCTTTTGGGCCGTTCCCCGCGAGTTGATTAGCCGCATTTTGTAATTTTGTGAACAGCGTATTTAAGCGACCAATTTCAGTTCGCATTTGTTCTGGCGTTTGTTTCTGAGGGTTAAGGGATGTCCCTGCTGCGGTCATTAACTCAACGTCGGCATTAGACATTTGCGGGCCAAAGAACTTCTTTATTCCAGGGTCAGTTGCCAAAGCAAGTACGTTTGTCCGTAGGGTATTCGTGGTTGCCTCAAGTTGTTTCAGTTTTGTAGACCCAATAAATGTATTGCCAATTAACTGGCCGATACCTGACTGAGCACCAGGCCATAGTTCTTTCGTAAGTTCAATCGCTTGAGTAGCCGTATCCTTAAGGAAAGTAAGCTGATCGGTTGTTTTCTGTGCTGTTTCTGCTCCAGGTGTTGCTGCTAGGTTGCTTATGACTTGCCCTGTCTGCATATCAATCAGTTTCCCGTCTACTACTTGAGTATCGCGCTTAACAGTCGGTGCTTTCGGTGCAATCTTTTGCTGCAAAAGCATCTTCTCCACATCTCGCTGATACGCTAGTGTATCTCGCGTTGCGGTAAACTCTTGGTCGCGTTGCTTCTGTAGAGCGTCAGCCTGCGTCTTTTCTTTCGCGGTGAGATTGTCATATAGATTCTTTAGTACATCTCTTTTGTAGTTATATTGTGCCGTGGCGTCCTGTATATGAAGTTGATACACCTTATCGAGATGATCCTGCGCCTGTTGGAGAATTGACTGGGAGAGTTGCGCGTTCCCTTGCGCCGCCGCTACTTCAGCCTGTGCTCCGAATGCCTGTGCTTGGAGTGGAAGTGCTTTTATCGCAAGTGCTCTGTCTATTTGCGTCTGGTCTGCTGATGCTACAAATCTTGGTGCTGCACCCGCCGCAGACTGTTCCGCTTGTACCTTTGCAGTCTTTGCTTCTGCACTTAGTCCTTGCAGTTGAGCGTTTACGGCAGACAGCCTACCTTGTGAATCTATTAGAGCTTGATTCTTTGCATTGAAATCAGTCTGGGCACCACTAATTCCTGAACTCGCATAGTCCGTATTATATTGTCCTGCCGCAGACGGAGCCGCACCGAGCGAATCTATCAATTTTTGTATATCTGAACTTCCTGTCGCAGTAGTGCTTGCTGATGGTGTTAGAGATGAATTATGAGCATCTACCACCGCGCTTCCATTTGCCACGATTCCATTGTAATTCGTTGTGTCTACAGGTGGTGGTTTGATGTTTATCGGCGATGGTACCGCGAGTGTTGATGAATTGATTACCGCAGGTGGTTTCGGAGCTAGAGACGCCGCTGCATTGTACGCCTGTAACTGCGCTGGCGTAAATGAAGAAGTGTCTACTGGCGCGTTTATTTGTGCTTGCGTGAGAGGGGCGGCCATGTTGTATAATTATACCATTAAAAAAGCAGAAAGAAATTGCCTGTTGATAACGTAGGTGTCCATGTACCGTCAGCGGTGAACGTCCATATATCATTCCCTCCTGACGTCGTGTGTGTACCGCCAGTTGCAGTGAACATGCCGAGAGCCGCAGAGATAATTACGATTCCACTACCACCTGCGGCACCAGCAGTATCGTAGCCGCCTCCACCACCACCACCGGTATTTGCAGTTCCAGCAGTCGTCAGACCTCCGCTATTCGCACCATTACCACCGCCATTTATTCCGCTACCGCCAAAGTTCTGACCTGGCCCTCCGCCACCACCTGCATAGGTGACGGATGCACCACTTATAGATGATGCGGTACCGACTCCACCGGTACCTCCTGAATTAGCAGTAGCATCACCTCCCACCGCACCGCTACCGCCGCCGCCACCACCTGCGTTCGCTGCTGTGGCTCCTCCAACATTCCCATTACCTGATGTACCCACTGTTCCGTGTAAGGATATATACCCAAATGCTGACGAATTAGTATCTGCCCCACCAACAACGATAGAATACGGCGTCAGTGCCACAACTTGAGCCGATCCAGGGAATACTTGCCCACCTCCACCGCCTGGTGTCGTTGCTGCTGAAGAAGCTCCTGTCCCTCCTCCACCGACAATAAGAAAAGAAACATTGGTACTTCCGATAAACGGTGTCCACGAACCCGATGTTAGGAATGTCCATATGTCGTTCCCGCCAGAAGTACTGTATGTTCCCGTTGAAGTTACACTGGTAAAAGTACCCGCAGCGACGGATATAATTACAATCCCTGAACCTCCATTGCCTCCTGCTTGAGACGTAGATGTAGACCGCGTTCCTCCTCCACCACCACCTGTATTTGCAGTTCCATTTCCACCAGTCGCGTCAAGTCCTCCCGTTCCGCCACCACCCGAACCGCCTGAAGCATTGCCACCGCCGCCACCGCCCGCGTAGGTGACGGATGCACCTGAAATAGAAGACGCGGAGCCAGCACCACCTGTTCCTTGTATATTGTCTCCTGCATCTGTACCGGCTGCTCCGGCACCTCCTCCTCCACCACCACCTTTAAATGCCGTTGCGAAATCTGATGAGCCAGCACCACCCGCGCTTCCTTCACCTCCCGTTCCGGCACCGCCTGCGCCCGCTGATAGCGCGACAACTCCACCACCACCACCACCCGAACCTCCTGCACTCCCAGCGGAAGCCGTATTGACGGCAGTTTTTCCACCACCACCACCGCCCGTCGCGGTTACTCCCAAAGCTACCGAATTATCTCCGTTTACTCCTTGCGTTGATGCCGCACCACCTGCTCCTCCATTCCCAACTGTAATAAGATAGGTTTGACTTGTAACTGCTACTGTTCCAGTCTTCATTCCTCCTGCACCGCCACCACCCGATGCGCGGTTTGATGTGTTTATTCCGCCACCACCGCCACCACCCGCAACAATGAGATAGTCTACGTTGGTAGCCATATTAGGATTCTTGCGCGACTAACTGCTTATGGAGTCGCCAGCCATTTGCTCCATATGTTGGAGTCTTCCTATGACAAGGAACACAAAGCGTCCTGCCATTTGAGACTTCAAAACGAAACTCTGGGTAGTACGCAAATGGTTTGATGTGGTCGGCGTGGAAATAAACAGTCTTCCCTAGACCATTTTTAATTCCACACTCCTGACAAGTAAAGTCATCTCGCTCAAAGACGAGTGTGCGCCACGCTTTATAAGCCGAACTCATCCTTATCTTCTTATGTAGAGGAGATTTTCCCTCATCTCTGTTTTGTTGGCTGCATATTGCAGAACAAAAATGAGATGTATTCTCTCTGTATGCTTTTACTATGTAAAATCCCTCGCACTCCTTACAAACAAGAGTTACCCGTGTATTGTTTTTTGATTTACCTAGTTTCTTTCCTTTATTCCAAGGAATCCTTCCTAGACATCTTTTGGTTCCAAGACTAGTCACAGAATTGGAGCAAGAATGTGAGCAATATCTTTTTGTGACCCAGTATTTCATAGAATGACTTGGTTTCTTCACAAACTCTTTATTGCATTTTAGACAGTTTTTAATCATAAATATCTAGCTCTCTTGGGAACTTGCCACGCACATCCACTTTGAATTATTTGTATTATAGAAGAATCCACAATGGAGTATCTTTGAGATAACCGTTGTACTTGGTAGTGCGACACCTCCCGCTGTAAACGCCGCATTCCATGTAATAGCTCGTGCTGTAGCGTTGTCTTTGAAGCGTATGATGAGTTTTTGGAAGTTCGTAGGAGTTCCTGTAGGGGCTGCTATCGTAACCGCAGCAGCAAGAGCCGTAATATCAACACAATCATCGGTATCGGCGTTTGGTGTTACCGTAGAGGCACTGGTGACGGATTGGACACGTCGTGCGCTACTTGCGGTACTTTTCCACACATGATTTGTTGAGTCGTAGTAATAAACAATTCCCGTAGTGCTATCGAGCGAGATTGTCTGTCTAAAAATCTGCGGAATTAGCGTAGGTATGGCAGTAACCATAGGAAGACTACCGAATAAATCCTCCAAGTTTGTAGAGGTATCTGCTGGGGGGCCAAACGACGGTTCCGTATATTTTACTTCTATGACAGGCTTTACTTCATCCATGTTATGAAGACATCGGTGTACCCCATACGTCGATACGTTTTATTTTCGGAATCCCTGTAGTGAAATTAACCACTATGGATAGTTGCTCATCAGCTACGAATCCATCGGGATACATCTTTTTTCTACGGATCGCACCGTCTTGAGCGAAAGAACCTACCATAGCCGTAGAAGCCGCCGTATCCTCATCAGTTTTTAATTGAATGCTCATAGCATCCCCACTTACTAATGGTTCTCCGAATATCACATCAATACGCTCGATTTGATATTTAGAACCCAGCGGAATATAGACTGTCTGCGCTAGGAGTCCTGTTTGCGGTATGTTTGCTGTGCTAAATGGGTACGCTTTGAGCTGTGGTGTGTCATCTCCGACCAATACATATCCTTTGAGCATCTGCCCGTCCACATAGGTTATGTTCTTGCTCGCTGTAGAGAGAAATGGATAGACAGTTGCGGCAGGTAAAGCGATGTCCAGCTGTCCAAATGATTTTATTACTTTGTTACTCCCACTTGCGCCACCCCATACCAAAGCGTTAGTGAAGTATGTCGCGCATGCCTTTCCATAGGTGATTTGACTGTACGCATTTGTTGAATAGATACCTGGCGAACGTGAATATACTTTTTTTATACCTCCAAACGATACCTGCCATATACCAGTCGCGCCGAACGCAAACAAACCAAATGGTGTCTTCTCAAGTGAATAAATGAATGGATCGTTTATCTGAAACTCCCGTGTCCATAATGTGTCTGCACTATCCCAGAATATAATTCGTGTATCAGCAAGGACGGTTGTATCACATCCAATGTTATTCGTTACAGCAAGGACGACATACGTTCCGTCGTCAGAAATATCCGTACATGTCATGTCGCTGGGTATGTTCAGCGCACCAGAGGTAACCGTCACGGTACCAGAAACGTCCGTCATAGTTCCAATCTTTCCGCGACCATTTCCCCAAATTATCTTATTGAAATACCTATGCGTTGCATGTATGTACTCTGTTTGTATCCCAGAAACGACCACCGTCCCCGCCGCCGCATAATAATTATCTACATACGTCGCTGCTAAATCGAATCTTCCTATTTGGTCGGCATTCCAATAATACAAATACGCTGCACCACCAGCGGCTCTGAATATCTCCAATCCATACGTTAGACCTGTGACTGTTCGTAAATTGGCGAGAGCTGCGGAAAATGTATTGTCTAGTGTCCACGAGAATAACCGACCTGTACTGGTTGTGAAATATGCTTTTGAAGCTGCCGCATATTCTTTCGTAGCCCCGAGGAATGACCCCGCTGGAGTACCCGATACGACTGTGCCGGACTGCCCTGGCATGAGAAAGCCATTGTTCACGCTTTGGTCTGTACCAGGCTCGTAAATTGGTGTTACCCCATCCGCTTTGAAGAACAGCCCGCTAGATTCAGAGTGCGCACTTGGCGCAAGGCCTGTTGCAAATTGCTTGCTCCCAAATGACAGTATCTTTTTCATAATGAGTCTACCTATGCCGGATTGAAGTCGCCGTTATAATAGTGCGTGACGGATTTCTTTCTTTGGTGATTGCTCGTAAATTCTTCTCCGTTTTTGCTATCTCTCCCTCAATTCTTGTTATAAGAATCTGGTTCTCAGGTTTGTTAACAATAAGCCAGTCATACGCTGCATAGAGTGGAAGAAGTCTGTGATATGGCCTTGGTATGCCTGGCTTCTTTGTAGTATCCGTTGATATGAAATACGCGGGGTCACGCTCAAAAAATACCTTCAGACCAGACGTAACAGAGTAGTTTGGCTGTGGGTAGAGGTATATGGTGTTGTTCAGCTCTAGGAACCTCATTGGTACGCCCACCTCAGTAGTATTTGGTGATACTGCATTTGGCGCGTAATAATCGTCTGCCGTCATTCGTTCCAATGTGCGGTATATCGTATCTGTCGCGGAACCTAGTATTTGCACGTCAGTGATATTCAATATACTCAGTGAATTAGCATCAGTGAGTGCTTGATACCCGCTTGTTCCTGACACTATGTTGATTGATTTAGTAGGCGTACCGACGTTACTGGTATCATCAAAACCTATATGATCCGACCCCGACATCATAAGGGGAATGATGCGGTCAAATGCCTCATTCACTCTGGCGGTGATGATTTTAAGCAAGGTTGCTACGCCACTGATACCTGTATCCCCAAGACCAGTCCAAAACTCTATAATCTGAATGATACCGTTTTTATTCGTTGTATCCGAGAAAGCTATTGAATCATTTGGTGCAGCCATATAATTAAATGTTAGTTACGCACTGTACGCGGGAGACAGTCGCCACCACAGCAACATTTGTCTCCCAGGCGCAATGTATAAGGTTAGTAAACATATTCAATAAATAAATTCACCACAATGGCCGACCTTTATAGTCGGGTCTACCCATGTACTGAACCCTGAATCACCCGCAGTGAAGCAGAACCACGCATCCTCACCGAGTGTCAGTTCCCCATGGCTCCCCCTCCCGAAGCTGAACCACGGGTTCTTTAACTTCGGGATGATGGAGAGGTCAATGAGCATCAACCCAGTCCCAGCGTACTTTGCCTTGAATAACTCAGTCTCCGAGCGTTCCTCACTCTCACAGGTACTTTTTAATGGGAAACTCCGCATATTGTAATCACACGCTACAATCTCTTTCTTATGTGCGAGAAGTCGTTTTAGGCTATCACTAGGAAATATCATGTCAGTATCCATGAATAGAAGGTGCGTGGCTCCCTTTTCTACGGCTTCTTGGACGATTGCTGTGCGGGACGAGACTACATCACACGCTTGTTTCAATATGACATCAGTAATGACATCGTGGGATATGAGCGTTATTCCAGCGAGAGAGACAGCAGTCCTATCCATCATCCTTCCCGATGAAGGAATACCAATGATTACTTTTGTTTTAGTTGCCATATCCCGCCCTCCACGGGCATGAAGAGCGGGTATGAAAACTAAACTACTCGCACATCGAACAGAACTGGAAGCATGTTGGTTGGAACCAAAAGTCCGTAGTCTGCACGAGTGTGAATCTGGGAACCTGAGAGTGAACCTGCGGTTGAAGACGCTGGCATATCTGCCTTGAATGTCTTTCCGTAGGTGCTGCTCAAGATACCGAGCTTCTGTACCTTGCGTACACCTGCCATGAGGTGAGTCGCCGTGTGACCTGTAGAAACGTAGTGGTAGAGACCCATAGTCTCCTTACCAATACGACCTCTGCCTCCATCACGGAGAGCCTCATCAGCGAAGTTGAATCCGTTAGCTTGCATGAACTGAACAAGGAATGTCCAGTCAGCAGGACGCCAGACACAGAATCCACCATTCTCGTTATAGAGTTCAAAACCGTTTGCGGTATTGATTTGCTCTATGATGCCGCGAATAATGTCATCAATGTTGGTTGCCGAAACGGTAATTTGAGTGTCAGCGAGTCCGAGAACTCCTGCACCCGTATCACCGAAGTTCGTCCAAGAAGCATGATTGCCGAGAGATACTCCTTCCATGCGTTCACCGATTTTCTTCCCAAGAAGAGAACCGATATCTGCCCACTTAGCATAGTTAGACTGTGCCTGATCCGCAAAGTCCAAATAAGCTGATGCGATTTCCGTAGTGACAATGGACAGAGTTTGATTCGTCTGTGTCATCGTGATAAACGGAATCACCTTTGTCGTGTCGGAACGGTCAGTAGCAGCAGTCAAATAGGTCTGCGATACTGGCGGTTCGTTTGACGTAGAAATGAGAGGGAAGTTGTATGTCTGTGTGTCTGTGTACACAACATCGTTCACATCCTGCCAGTTCTGCGGTTTGTTCAGGCGTTGGGCGAGTTTATTCTCCCATACTGCCTGATACATGAGTGTGTTTACTGTAGCCATGTAGATTTGCTTATAATAATAATAAGCAAATTAGACTTACATCCAGGGAGGTCGCTGTGGCCTATCTCGTTCAACAAGAGCATTAACTACTGCCGATTTGAGATTGAAGTCCGTTGGATACTCTCCTGTTCGTTCGTACCTTGCGAGCCAGTAGTCAACATTGTCTATGGTGCCTGAGCTGGAACGCTTGGTAGAACCTGGTGTCGCTGCCTTTACTTCCCTTTCTATCTTCATGCCTTTGAGTTTAGCTTGTACATCTTCATCCTTGAGAACGTCTCGGAGGGACATATCCCACTTGTTCATCCTCTTGTGGATGTATTCGATGTCTTCGTCATCCTCTATGCCTTTAGCAGCTAGGTAAGCGTAGGCTGCGGTGTCTAATTCGCTGTCTTTCGCCTTCTCGGTCTTAGCTAAATCCTGCTTGAGCATCTTCGAGCGTTCGCGTTGAGCGATAGCCTTCTCCTCTAGCTTCTTGATTCTTGCTTTAAGTACCGCTGGATCATCGCTGGTATCGGTTTCTTCGACTTCCGTCTCTGTATCCTCTACTAGAACGTCCTGTTCATTTGTTTCATCCATAAATGATAGTGGGTTAGTTCACTTTGAGATAGTGAGAAACTTGGTTAAGTTCACTTTTGAACGGGTGCGATAACCGTATGGTGATTAAATTACCTCGAATGTTGCCTTGCACGAACCTGTTGGACTGAATGTACCTGTGCCACCTGACATCGTTACGTTGAAGTATGTGTTTGGTGCGAAGATTTGAGCAACCGCACCTGTATCTGAACCTGCTGGTGTTGAACTGGCTACGAGCGTTGCTTGCACGTTAGCCGCTACTGACAACGCTGGACTCAAAGGTGTTGTTGAAGCACCGATTTTTGCACCCTTCGCTATGATAATGACACTGGCTGATGTAGAACTCGTATTTAGACGAACTGCACCCGACTCAAGTGTGCTTGTTGCTGACGGAGACTTTATAGAACAGATCGTCGTTGTAGCTACCGTGAGATTCATTTTGTCGGTGCAGGTCTCGATTCCGTTATGCCTCTCGCATGGGAAGAATGACTCTGGCCCTGCGACTGAACCTAGATTCTGAACGATAGTCTGACCTGGCTTTGTAAGACCGAACCCTGCCAATATGAGGGCAAGAGCTGCGATTCCTGATACGATGTAATTTTTCATAGTGTGATTGTTAAGTTACTAATCTTTCTTTTTACCGAGCTTCTTGCTCACTTTCTTTGTGTTCTTGCTCGCACGCTCCTTCGCTTTCTGCACTGCTTCCAACTGCCTTCCAACTGCCTTCAAATCAATCTCCTCCTGTAGGAGTTGTTCTTTGAGGGAGTTCTGCATCTTTGCTGCTGTTAGGCTCATATATGTTTATATTAGGCTGTTAATTCGACTCTGAGACGGTTATGGTGTCCGCTACCATGGCATACGCCTTCACCAATCCACATCCGTACTGACCTGAGTCATATACGACTGTCGTGCTGGCCGCTTGAAGATGACCATACGTTGCTGTTGGTGCGAGTCCTGCCAAATCGCTGAACGTAAGAAGAATTGGAGATGCTTTCGTTGTTATCATGCGAGCTGAACACGAAGATGTTGCAATAATTACTGTTGCTGTCGTTGCTGCCAAGACCGGAGATGAACTCGTCGCTATCCTTGCTGGAAGACCTGCTGGTGCACTTGCGTATACCTGAGGTACTTGCGATCCCATTAAATAAACTACTGCTAGAATCAACACCGCCACAATTCCATATAAAGTTGAGTTTGTTAGGGTCATAAGTTATTTGTTACTTCGGTTAAGAATATCATTGTCAATACGCTATCCACAGTTATCGTGCCCTGTTTGGAGTGCGTACTGGCTCCACTCTGGTACGATGACTGGCTATCTCTGCCATTGCGTCTTTAACTTTCTGCAACCCGACTAACCGCGCACGATACACCTGACCTAACTGCACATCACTCACCGCTTCATCCGTTCTGTCGTTCGTCATAAATTGCCGTTCCAACACTTCCCTCAATGCTTCCATTAAGGCGGTGTTGTCGGCGACGATGGACAGTGAGCTAGGCATAAGGTTGTGTAGGCTGCATACCTGGCTGCATTGGCGAAGGAACTGCTCCAGGTTGTGCCCCCTGTTGAGGCTGTCCCTGTGCTGGTTGTGGTTGTGTAGCTGCTATCTGCTCCTTCGTTATGCCAGAAAAATCCGCGGGGTCAAGACCTGACGACTCAAGGATGTCGTTGAATATCTTGCCAATGGCCGGTATCTGAAGGACTGCTGGGTTGACGATAATCTGACGGAATATGTTAACAAGTTTGTCTGTCCTCGCTGATAGGTCTTTCGACTTCCCTTTCACGGACACCGTTACCGCGAGAGGAGCTGCCTTGAACTCGCCCTTAATAATCTCTATGAAATGCTTGTTGCCTTTCTTCTTGAACTCACTACGCACAAGTTCTTTGAACAGGTCTATCTCCTCTTCAGTAGGGATTTCTCCTGCGAGCACCATGTCCTTGATTCTCTGGTTAGCTTGGCTTGTTACCACGCAATCTGTGACGTATTGGAGGTCTTCGAGAGAGAGTTCTGAGAGGAACTGTGCACCTTGGGTAATCTTCCTCTGAATGTGAGGGATAACCCAATCGTTGTATATCTCCTCTAGGAACTTCGCATACTGACCTCTGCGATAGTCATGGAGACCTTGTGACTGCCCTACCACGAGTTCTTGGAGCTTGAATGGTGTTCCTGCTGATGGCGACACACCCATGATTGAGTCATTCGCCGCACCCATCTGCTGTGCGTGTGCTTCCCATTGAGCTGTGGAGTCGTCAAACAGCTTAATGTTACGAGGGAATGTGTCTACTTGTGAAAGGTCGGTGTTTGGAGCAAGTTCGATTATCTCCATGTTATCCATGTTCGATACCTTGTTTCGTGCCGCAACATTAGGGTCGGTGGTCTTGAGAATTGTCTTAGATGCCGCATCGAGCATGTCCTGCTTCCGAATCATGTCGTAGTTGACCCACACTTGTGATTCAAAGAGTTCCTCTGCACCTCCGAAGCCTAATGCACGCCCGTAGACTGGATCACGCTTAATCAGCTTGAACGGACTCTTAGACTCTGGTGCGGTGTATAGGATGATGCCGCCCTTCTCTTTGCTATTCTGCTTGCTATAAAAACATACGATAAACAGTCTTGATTCGTATTCTTTCGTGGTATCGGTAGGGTCTGCGTATATCTTAGGGAAGTTTCCATGACACTCAAATACTTCGATATACCTACCTGGAGTCTTTGAAATCTGACCATCGTTGCCTTTCTTCTCTTCACGGGAGAGTTCAATCACATCCTCTACGGAAGCTGTAGCACCATTGGATTCATCTCCCCATCCAACCTTCTTCATGTCTAGGAGCTGGTCTGGTGAGTAGAAATGCTTAATCCCTATCGGGCCACTTAGAATGTCAGTCTGGTCACAGAACGCTATTGATTCAAGTGGCACTACCTCTGGTCGAGGCATGTTCAACTGCTTTGTGAGTCCTGCACCGAAGTCTATACGCTGGGTGTTCAACTCATCGAAGAACGTGTCCATGTCATTCTCCTTCACGAACACATCATCGTGGTATTTCTTCACTAGGAATGAAAGGTGATACTTCCCTGGGTCATTTACATAAATCTGCAAATCCTTTACGTCTATGTCCTCTGTCCGGTGTTGGAGGTTGAGGATAGGCCGTGTGATGTTCTTTACTGGTGTGAAGTCTGTCTTACCTCGAAGGAGCTGTGAGTTTGTATAGAGAACGGTGGTCTTGATGTGATCGGCCATTGACCAATCCCACGCATCGTTAATTGGTATGGGAAGTTTGTAGTTCGACTCTTGCGACGTTATATATCCAAAAATGCTATCAGGGCTTGTCATGTGTATCGTACTTTAGTTGATGCCTTTGTGTGCATCATCACTATTAAATTCTCGAACTTCTGCTTACCGAACCCACCTAAGTCCTTCCACGGTATGCCCTTGTAGTGTGCTTTGTTTGTGTCGATCTCCACTACCCGCTTACCGTAGTTCTTGTACTCTGCGATGATGGCGAAATCACTGTTCATGCCACCATTAGCTCCCACGACTTCGCTAGATATATCGGAGAACTCTTCATCCAAATCCTCTTGAGTCGCACCGGCATCCAAAAGAACTCAGTCTGCTTCTTGTCTTTCTTTAACGTGATAATGCCCTTCTGAAATATCTTCACTGGCTTCGGGAGTTTTGTTAGACACTCCGACATTGACGCGCCTTCGCTTTCCAAAACAGTGTCGCCCATCTTGATTGAGATAGAATACATGCACAGTATTATACCACTTGCAATAGTTTATCCACAGTTATCGAGCTGGGTTCTTTCTTTCTACTTGCGCCCATCGTGGTCGCATCTCTAGCATCTCCTTGCGCTGAATGAGTGGTACGAGCGATGTCATCGCATACCGGATAGCATCCATTGAATGAGACCATGTGTGGTCAGGTTCGTTCGTTATCCTCCCATCCTTGTCCGTTGCCCACAGGTAGTTACGATACTCCTTGATGACGTTGATACTCCGCTTAGTTACTGAAATCTGCTGTGCCTGTACTCCCTGTATGCCTGTATTGACGCTTCCCTGCCCTTTTAAGGCTGGTTGCACGTTCAATCCATACATAGCCATCTCATCTATGCTCTTAGGCTCTGCGCTGTCAGCTATGACCATTGCTTTAGGTTGATTGAGCAGAGTGTCAGCTAACTGCTTATTGCTCATTCCCTTTTGAAAGAGAATCTCATCGAGGATATATCCACCGTTGTAGTAGTAGACCGCGACGATTGCGCTCGGATCGTTGGTATACCCGAAGTCCATCCCGTAGCGTTCCAATCGTGCTTCGTGTGGTATGTCGTCTATGATTCGCCACTCGTGGTATATCTTTCCTTCACTATCACCCAGCTCACCCATGCCGAACACCTTCCAGAACCTCTTGTTGTCCCTGCGGCTCTCTATCTCTTCGATAATAGGCAGAGGTAGTCCCTCGTTGTCTTTGTACGTTAAGACAAGGAAATCATGGGGTAGCTTAGGGATAATCTCTTCATTCACCCAGAACTCAGCCACAGGGTTGTAGTCTAGGTATATATCCCCTTCGGTACGAATAGCCAATTGTGTGTAGGTGTCGTAGTTGATGTTGTTGCACTCGTTCATAAACAAATCCCCGTTACGACGAGGGCCGCGCACTTTATCTGAGGAATCAGCACTGAAGAACTCTATCTTGCTTCCGGTCTCAAAGGTGTAGGTGAAGTCTGTTCTGTTCCAGTTGGCTTCTTTGTAGTAGCCATGACCTTCCATGATGTTCAGGAAGTCTCTGATAGCTCCCCGCTTCAGGTGAGGGATGGTCTCGGACACTACGGAGGAGAGTATGCCTTTCCTGCTCTGTGCTTTGTCTATGAAAATAAGAAGGGTGGCTATGGTCTTTCCGGCGGAGCTTCCACCTTGAATGACTTTAAGCCGCTTCCGTAGTTTCAGTATCTTGTCTACTGCTGTGGTCTTCTTGTACTTCATTGGTTATGCCGCATAATATTGGCTCTGGTAGATGGACGGTTAGTTCATTCTTCTGCATTGGCTTTCCCACTGTTCTATCAAGTAAGGAGTCAATAGCACTGTTCTCTGGCTTTACGGTTGTGATGTAGTAATAGCTATCTTCATCTTTTTCCCCTGAAAGATAGGCCTCAATCTCGTATCGAGCAGTGACCAGCTCTGGTTTCTTGTCGTTTCCTTTCGCGTCTTTGTCCACACGATAGAGATACGATACCCCTCTAGCTAAGCTCAGCTGTGAGTCTACTATTGTTTCTTTTGCTCTTGAGACGCGTTCTTTGATGTAAGCGAGTTCTATTTCACGCTCTATTACTTTACGAGTTTTCTTCCCTTTTGGCATACCAGCACCAGCACGCGCTCCACCGTGTTTTGTTTCAAATTTTTCAAGAGTTTCTTCCATATATATATTATACCACAATTATCTACCATGAGAAATAACCACATGCCCACCTTCTCCACGATGAACAGGATGCACTTCCATCCCATCTTTCTCCAGAGTTTCTATTGCCTCTGGTGTAAGATTTTTCATTACCAAGTATAGAGTTTCTTCCATGTTTATACAACATCCTTGATACTGTGTGAAATACCCATGAATGACATTCCCCACCCTCGTACGGAGGCTGTGTGCGCTATCAATAGCAACTCCTCTGGCGTCCAGTATATCTCTTTGTCTCCTCTAGCTACTGCCGCGTGTATTTTATCCTCCATCTCTTGAGTCATATTATTCTATACCCGATTTATCTCCTCGAATAGCTATTAAAGCATCTTCATACCTTTCCTTCGATACTGCATCGCGGAGATTCTTGTTTACTTTCAACAGACACTTCTCGCAATAATTACCCAACCACTCATACCTATCAGGCGTATGGCCTGCTATCTCTTCAAGACACGATGCACAGTGTGGTCTATACATGGGCTCTATACATACACAAATACTACCACATTGGTTGTGGTAGCAAGTGAGTTATCAACAGTTATCTCTTCCAACAGGCTTGGCTGGCACTCCAATCACCCGTTCCTTTATTCGCATACATCCATTCCGCGAACTTACGATTGTCTGCTTCCTTTGTGAGATCGAGTCCCATTTCTGTAGCCTTCTTATTCCAGATAGAATTTATTTGAAAGAGTCCTACATCCACGGTTCCGTTCTTATTAGGGTTGATGACTACCTGACCATTGCGGAAATGATGGCCGCCGCTCTCACACTTAGCAATTCTCTCCAATACCGGTGCTTCTGCTTGGACTACTATCGTGTTCGTATACGCCTCTGTGCGGCTTGTAGACCACGTAAATGCTCCTAACATGAAGATGACATAGAACAAGGCTCCTGCGCCTATTAACTGCGCCATACGACGTGCTATACGCTTAACCGAAGACTTGAAAGAACTGAATCGCCCGTTTATCTGACGATTGTAGACATAGACTTTTGTTTTAGGGTTCATAGGTTGTGGTGGTTATTGCTAACTCCTATATCCTATACCCTAGTGCTTCCTATGTCAAGCACCTATGTTGATAACTCTAGTAAACCCTTATAATACGCTATCTTTTCCTCGTACCAACTTGGGGTGAGTTTGAGTATCTGATGCCGCGACTTCTTCATAGTCTCTACCTTCTTTGATCCTAGTTCTTTCTTTAGATTCTCCTCGAAGTCCAGTGGTTTTCCATCTCCCCATAAATTACAACCAACGCATTGCGGCCTACAATTATCTTCCGACCACCGAGTCGCCAAATATATTCTAGAAATGAAGTGTCCACATTGAAGTGTCTTCCCTCTACCGCCGCATGTGTAACAAACCTTTGGGAACTTCGCTCGTATGTAAATAGAGAAGACACGATCCAACTCTTTCTTTAATTGAGATTGTGTCTTCTTCTTCATTGTATCTGTATTGTATCAGTTGATTATGCCGGTGGTGTTGTTGTGTTCGTCCCTTCCATTGTATATGGAATTATAGCGAAAACTATGTTGTGCGGGGCTTGAATCGAAGCAGAGCTATCATCGAGTGTATTGAGAGGCTATGCCGTACGGTGTGCCATTTAGAGCGTGGCTGCCCAGTGCGTGTCGCTTATAGTGTCCCCCCTCGGTTGGGCGGTAAGGGGCATAGTCGAGCTAACATCTATAAGTCCTCCAGTCTTTCGACTCCCAGCGGTCTTCAGTTGCTTCGAGACAAACGTATACGCACAATAAAACCGCCAGAACGGGCGGTTACGTTTTAGATACTTTCAGCTCGGCGCGAGTGGATTCTATGTATGTGGCACAGAAGCAACTAGCACCTCCCGCCGATGTGAAAATATCCCTTGATATTGCAGTGTGCCACATACTCGTATCATACCATATAGCATTACGCAACCACAAACTTATCTGTTGATAACTTTGTGCACACTCCACTTGCTGTTTCTAGCGCAAGGTGTATACTCGTTTCATGAAAGACCCAAAAAAAGTGAAGGCGGGAATTGCGAGATGGAAGAACGTATCGAAGAAAGACAAGATTAAACACCTAAGTAAAGCAGGAAAGATTGGCGGTTCAGTGACTCGAATGCTATGGAGGGAATTGATGACGTTAAAGATGTCGAAAGGTTTATCCACAGGTGATTCTAAAGGTGCTTGACGTATCTATCACAGGGGTATAAGATACAGGTATACCAATAACAAAACGTATATGAGCTTCAAAACCACCACATGCAACAAGTGCGAGAACAGCGGGATAAAGGTAGTAAACAACGGACTCGATGACATTGACCACGAGTTCTGCGACTGTGCCATCGGAGTTGAGTTAGAGAACTCGATGGATGACCGAACAGAGGAGGAGATTCGTGCGGATAACAAGGAGGCTATGGACGTAGACCACTTCGTTGAACATGGGTACTAACTTTCCAGGAGAAAAAATTGTTAATGGAAATTGGGACGGTGATCCGATATGGAGACGAGCTACAGCAGGAGAATCATTAGCCCACATGCTGTTCAAGGAAGCGCAGCTTAAAACTAAGCATGTGCGAGTGAAGGACTTATCACCTTATACAGAAATAGTAACAATTAGACACCTATGATCATCTACGAAATCATCGTCGTCGTATCGCTCTCGTATCTTATCTACCGTGCTATCGAGGAGATAATGATTTGGTAGGTATGAACGGTCTTATCCAACAGCGTCTAAAGGTTCTCGGGAAGATAGACATAAGCGTTCTTAGGTTCAATGAGCGAAATGCAGAACTTGAATCACTGAAGGCATGGTCAGAAACACCGGACGGTGAGTTACGAAGCGATACCATAAACTATCCTAAGACGAGTCCATTTATCAATCTAACGCAATTCATTCCATGAATGACAAACTACTTACAAAACTCCGTATACCTACGCAAGACCAGTTTGCATTCCTTGAGGTTGAGTTCCTCGGCACTACAGACGAAGCATACACAGAATACCGCAGACTCTCCGCGATGGTTCAAGGAGGTGAGGGTATTACGGATAAAGAGTTCAATGCGTTCTACGATGAGTATCGAACCACAGGGAAAATAGCCAACGGTGCAGATGTATATGCGAAGATGAATCCAAGTCAACAGGCGGCAGTGCAACTTATTAAACGCTCATTCGCTAGAACTAAAAACAAATAACATGGAAAACTCAGTAAAAATACTTCAGATCGTAACTAGACAATGGACAGGTCGAGACGGTGAAGTAAATACAGAAGTCGTCGGTTTAGGAGATGATTCTCTTATATATCAATGGCACAGAGGAACAGGCAAATGGATACTTAATGTTCTAAGCAAATAACCAACATGAATAACTACACTATCACCGATATCATAGGAGAGAAGCCGGGGCTATACGGAAAGGTACGGGTTACTTTCAAAGTCGAGGGCAACGATAAAAATATCTCAGGTTTCTTTATAGATGCTCCAGTCGTAGGTGAGACCATCTCAGGGGATATCGTGGCAAACGGTGAGTGGCTTAACTTTAAAGCATCCAATGCAACCTTTCAGAAGGCAACACTAGGTGGATACCAACCCGCCCCAGACGCTCTTAGAATGGAGAGGAAGATAGACGCTCTTATGACCGAGGTGCAGATGATCCGCACAACGCTCTCTGACATGAAAGGCGTGTTGAGAGGTGTGATAAAGGACTCCGAGCAACCATTCTAATGAAAAAACCTAACCAAAAGGACGTGGTAGCGGCTAAATTGAAAGAAGACGGTGAGATTGATAACGTGTGGGCTTTCCAGCACTACATCCTCCGACTTTCCAACAAGATTCGCGCTCTAAAGGCCGAGGGTTGGGAGATAGAGGGTGACTACATCGAGGGGACTAAGAACTTCAACTACAAGCTCGTACAGGCCCCTACACGACCCGTTTACCAGTATGACCTGGTAGACGGCGTTCGTGTGCCTAAACTCACCTATAAGCCAATATGAACCTCCTAGAGACACTTAGAATCATCGCAGATGAGAACCTATCCCGTGAGGCGTTGGAGAGATACGAACAGAAGCTCGCAGGGTTATACGCGGAATATATGATGGAGATAGGGTCACTAAAAAAGGAACGCGCACTCTACTTCCTAGAAAGACAGAAGCCGGACGTAAGTGACGTATCTATTCGCAGGATTTGGGACGCGATTCCAAACGGCCAAAGACTTATAGAACTTGAGGCAAATGTTAAGGCGGTGAGTCGGGTGTTAAGTTCAATCAAGAGTCGTATCTATCAGCAATATTAAAATAATATGAACCACAAACTAACCTCAGAAAGCAAAGTGGCAAACGGAGTAACATTGTTCCGCATAGAGGCGTGTGTAGATTTGAAGTGGGCGAATAAAGGTGATATTGGTGGTTGGGTAGAGAAGATTGATAATGTGTCCGGTGATGCGTGGGTGTCCGGTGATGCGCAGGTGTACGGTGATGCGCAGGTGTACGGTGATGCGCGGGTGTACGGTAATGCGCGGGTGTCTGGCAATGCGCGGGTGTACGGTGATGCGTGGGTGTACGGTATTGCGCGGGTGTACGGTGATGCGCAGGTGTATGGCAATGCGCGGGTGTTAAGTTCAATCAAGAGTCGTATCTATCAGCAATATTAAAATAATATGAACCACAAACTAACCTCAGAAAGCAAAGTGGCAAACGGAGTAACATTGTTCCGCAT
>ERZ1292632.957-Hain-H43-01um-R2-957-length-30594-cov-7_pt1 | contig 30594 bp, 41 predicted proteins | sample MGYA00564407_ERZ1292632 | MGnify/ENA primary metagenome ERZ1292632 (study PRJEB36523, sample SAMEA6512637) | groundwater metagenome | collected 2019-01-08 | study: AquaDiva: Metagenomics assemblies of 32 groundwater samples | reverse complement strand
CTTATCACTATCCTTTTCATCAGGCATACAATGAAATAATACCAGTTTGATGCCCTTGTTCTTATACATTTCAATAACTGAATTTCTCCAGTCGTCTGACGTTGCTCTTACAAGACATGCGCCCAAATCATCGAACCGTTCTGCTGTTTCCAGATTGACTGTATTCCCACCATAACCGATGATGGTCAACAGGATCAGCCATTTCATAAGATCCACCAAGCGACCGTGATTAGAATGAATCCAATGAAGGCGACTAGAAAGGAAAATATGAATACCACAAATGCCGAATCATGATCCCAGTCGTTCAGAGCATAGGCACAAAGAAAGGCAGATAACAGCCCGCCCCATGTCATGCAAATTCCTGTTGTGAACATTAGGGATATGTCCATATCCATGGCCTCTTACTCTTAGCCTGCGCGGTAGTCATATTGTCCACATGGACATATCTGCCAGGCCATGGTCCATGTTGCTTTAGACCTAATCCACCCTGGATCTCCGGGATGATTACATGACAGATCAGCAAAGAGTCCAGAAGTATGGCTACACTATCCCCATATATGGCAATATCCATCGCTCTACCCGTCGTGTGAGGCCCTTTTCCGCCTGTTTTAGACACTTTGGCGTTATGGGCAGGGCAACGGTAGCCTGAGGTCACTGGAAGCGCAAAACCGCACATTTTACGCACTTCCGCCATCTGCCGCATGAACTCGTCCACCATTTCCCATTCGCCACCGCAACAGTCTTTGCCGTGGCAGGATAATTCCTCGATTGTAAAGTTCTTCCAGGGTGATTTCATTTCATTGTCCTTATCTCTTGAGTCAAGGCACGCATGTCCTGTGATAATTCCGTTTGATTGGTTTCGATTGTCCTGAACCTCAGATCCAGATAATCCTTGTTCGGGATAGTCCTTAAAATTTCCTGATGTTCCAGAGCATTGTCCGTGTCCAGTTTGGCAATAGTTTCCTTGTTAGTCTTAATGTCGTTTCCGTACACATAATATCCCCCAATAATAGGTGCCAGAAGAATCATGGAGCCAAGACTGATAAATCCGACTGTTTTTCTGGTCGGCCCGACATTGTTAGTTACCATATAGACTCCTTATCGTTCATACTCAATACCTTAGTTGAGAGTTTCGGTGTTGTATATAGTCTAATATCCCCACTTGGTTATATTGATATCTCCGCTATCGGTTACACCAACTAAATAATAAATCGTTTGGGCTGTTTCCAGTGTAAGTTCAAAAGGTGAAATTTCTCCCCCAACTGTGCCGCTTCTGGAAGAAGACCGCACCATCCCATGATCATTGGCATTATTGGACGGGGCAACCGTTATTTGTCCTGATCCACTCCCGGAGTCTGCCGAGCCGATATAACCACCTACACTGGTGGCTGTAGACGGTACGATTGCAGCAAGGTTAACCGATGCGTATGTAGCGGATGATCCTCCTGATAATGCGGATTTATCTTCGGCATTGACGTTCTTACCAACCTGGTGCATAAAGTCAAAATTTGAGCCGGAATCGTTGTAAATTGTCCCAACATATCCACCATACACATAATCTGTTGGCTTAGTAACCGATGCAAATGCCGTTGCTACTGAAAAAACTCCTGTAATTGTCCCGTCACGTTTTGCCAAGACCCACAGATGATACCAAGTGGAAATGGCCTCTGCCCCAGTATCTAGTCCCAAAGCACCAGAGGACGCAAGATTTAGGGTGAGGTTAACAGAGGCGGCATTGAAAGCTCCACCTGCTGAATCTAGTAAAAGAATATTGTCAGCATCAATATCGACGGTGGCAGCGGTAACATATTTACAAACTAGGTTCTTATGTGGTGCCAGTACGTTTTGTGTGATCAATGGGGGGTATGACCAGACTGAATCCGTACCATCAGACCGAACGTATTTATCCACCGTACCAAGCGCCAGGCGTTCCTCTGCGCCTGCGACCCCGGCCCGAAGGAGATCTCCACGAGTAGTAAAAACATCAGTCATTAATCCTGATGTTGGATTAAAATCGTAATCACTTTTAATCTTCCAGTTTGTACCATCGCAGACCAGTGTTTTTACCCTGTATTGAGTAGTTAGCGCGGTTGTGACTGAACCATCTATGGTTTCAGAAGCATTTCCGTCCACGGTAACGGTATTGACCGCATCCAGCTTTTTGACCCCAATTTTGAAACCATCCCCGGCAGTGGCCGCTGCTAACAAGGTCACGGTTACAGCAGAGGCAGAGGCATCCACTTGAAGCAGGGTATTATGATCGGTCGCTACAACGGTATATGCAGTGATTTTCGCCGCCTGTACCGGAAGGTTTGAGGCGTAACGGACGTTCTTTTTTATGTCCCGAAGATGATCATCCAGTTCCGTCCCTATGTTGTCCGTACCTGCCGGGGTATTACTGGATGCTGTAGTGCTTAATGCTGATAGTGCTTCATTGACTGCCATTACTGACCTCCTTGCATTGTTACGATACCAGCCGTACCATATCTTTTAGTAAGTTCATTTATCACGGCCATTCTTTTCTCAGTTGGTAAATAGAAAAGTAATTCATTAGCTGATTTACCTGTTTTTGCGCCTTCAATTATATTCTTTAATATACCTTTGCTAATCCTTACTTCTGATTCTTTTAGTCCACGGTTGATAACAGCAACCTCTCTATTGATCCAGTTAGGGAGAATAAATTTTGGTATATTCTCCGAAAGAATACTGGCAAATGCTTCACCGCCTCGTACAGCCCCCTCTTTAATTTTCCTATCACGCAAAAGTTCATTAGCAACTTTCAGAATAGACTGTTCATTTTTGCTACCCATCGATTCATACAGATCGTATGAGTTATCAAATATCTTCTCTACCATTTTAGATTCGTTGCCAAATGCAAGAGATTCAAATTTCTTTGGCGATGTTTCAAGTAAAGAAAGCATCTTTGCGCCCATTTTTTGACGGGAAATCTGGTGCATACCATCTGAAAATGTCTTTAGGTAATTAACCCATTCAGGGCCGCCACCGCTTGCTTTTGTTATTGCATTATCAATTAATGGCTTTACTTCTTTTAAGATACCTGCTGCCGCCCTTGCTTTTGATTTTGGATCAGATGATCCAATTAATTGTTCAATAGCATCATTGACTGCACTTTTTCTGATCCCATATAATGCAGCTACATCAATTATTCCATCTGCATCTGTCCATTTCGACAACCGTTCACGAACAAGAGTAAGTACTTTCTCTTTCATGATCTCAGATCCTATTTTCGGATCTAGTATTTTTGAATTAAGATTATTAATGATAGATGTACTACTAAGAGGTTTTAGCCCATGTTCAGCAATACTATCCAACTGCATCTGTCTGAATCGTCTTGCCTGACCATATATCAACGAATCGTCTGCTGATTTCTGTGAAAAACTCTCAGCTAATTCTGCTAATTCATGACCATAAGAATATCGACCAGGGACACGCGGTAAACCAGCGATAGGCGGGGCACCGGAATCCAGTCGCATTTTACCGGATTGTCCTGTTTCTTCGGCAATTTGCCCTGCTCTTTCAAGCCTTCTTACATCAGCAACACTGTTGGATGCAGCATTACCTAGCGTATCTACATCACTTTGCAGTCTTTTCCCTACAGTTCCGGCTGTGTTTGCAGCATCAAATACGTTTTCACGCATTGGATTGGTAATGAGATTAAGATATTCCTTAGTTTTGTCGGCAGATAAACGTGCCTCTGTCTGATTTCTCCCACCTGCTATATTAGAAATTTCGTCTATTTGAGTTTGCTTATTCAAAACATCGGAACGGCTGTAAAAGCTGTCAGGATCATTCCTTCTTGCAAATTCAGTTAATGCGTCCCATGTATCTCTATTAATCCCTGACGTAGCTTGTGCAGCATTTAGATTGTCTGGAGCGACAGCAGTAACGGCCTTAATTGCCTCAATATCACCACCAGCAGCTTGTTTGAATATTTCAGCAGCCTTCACTTTTCCGAAACGACCAGCTAAAATGTCATAGATTTTCCCCGAAACGGAAACACTTAATCCGGCTATGGGTGGTAAGATTACATTCGCAGCAGCACCGATGCCTGCCCCTGTAGCAGCATCTCCTTCATCAGACAAACCGCCGATTGCCCCGCCGGTAACGGCACCAGATGTCACATTTTTTAATAGTGCCTTACCCCCCTCTACAACGCCTTTCCCCATTACTTTGACATAAGGGATTGTTTTTGATACACCACCACCGCCAAGCCACGGTAACGGATCTGCCAGTAAACCTAATATACTTTCATCAGTACCAGTAGTTGGATATACCTTCTCCCCTATGTTTTCTCCTAGTCCGTAGGTTTCACCAACAAGATTCATTGCCCCGCGAGCAGTATTAGTAAATCCCGCTGCCATATCAGCGGCCTTAGCAAGTATTGGATGCTCACCACGGGTCAGGGAAATAGCAGACTTTTCTTGATGTTCACGGATCTGTTCTGGAGAAAGAGATACTTTTTGTTTTGATTTACCTTTTGATAAAATTACACGATATTCCCCGGTTTCTGGATTCTTTTGTGCCTTCTCCGCAGGAACCCATTCGCCATTGATAAAGGCACGAAAATCCCCATTTGGATTTTTCTGAACTCTTTCAGCGGATTCCCACATTACAAATCCTCCCAACCCTCATTATCACTTGAGCCGCTATAGTCACGTACAAAAGAATCATTGGTATCCTTACGCAGGTTCCTAAGATGGGTTTGAATTAGTTTCAGGTTGTTGGTGATATTCTCACCTTTGTCCAGTTGATCCAAAGCACCATTGACGGCCTGTAACAGCTTGTTTTCAAGGTCTGAAACCTGACCTAAAGCACCACCCGTCTTTGAGTTTGCCCGCATGTCTTGTAATTTATCAAAACCAATATTAGCTCTAATTGTTTCAAGATCATTTTTCAGTGCCCTGGCTTCTGATTGCGGGAGAAACGCTAACAAACCACCAAATCCAGTCGTATACGGAGAAACTTTCTTAAGTGCAGTATCTATCCTGGAATCAACCTCAGTCCATTGGCTATTTAATGATTGCAACCTGTTTTTCTGTTGCGGGGCATCTGTTTTTATGGTTGATATCCTTTCTTCTTCGAGTTCAGCCGCCTTGACCTTTGCCCTGTGTTCTGCTGTGTCTTTGGTAGGAACCTCTTGAGTAACCGGATTACCTTCGGCATCAACAACAGAAGTCGCCTCAGACGGATTTTGCGGTGAACCGTAAGCAAAGCCGGTTCCGGTATCAAATACATGACCGGCCCTCTTTGCGTTCCAATACTGATCCTGAATTTCCTTCGGTTGGTTCTGTAGCCATTCGACTTCTGCGACAGTAGCCGGTTTATCTACAGGCTTGTTTCTGTAGACAAGGGTTCTTGGATCACCAGAGGTTTGATAATTAAACAAGGACTTAGGGGTAAAATCACTTGGACTGGCAGAGCCAATCAAATCCCTTGTAGTGGATTTGCTCAATTTATCTATCATTGTTTTACCTTCCTCTGGCGTAAGGATTCCACTTGCAACATCGGCTTTTATCTTTCCTATCCCCGACATAGCATTCCCAGGCTTACTGAAATCTTTTATAACTTCGTATGTGTCAGGATCAATTAATCTGCCATTTACCTCTATCGGGGTCTTGCGCTTGTTCATTTCTGCGTAGTTCTCAAGGGCATACATTCCACCCTGGCCCACAACACTGCCAAAGGTATTAGGGCCTTGATTATAAGGACGTGGTTGATTTGCCGCTAACATCCCCATACCCATAGGGATCATCATTTCCTGCCAGTTCAAGGCACCCATTATGCGTACCCTCCAGTTCTCGACATGGAAGCCCTCGGCCATGCGCTAGACATGATCTTGGCCGCCTGCGCCGGTACACGTTGTCTTGGTTGTGCCGGCATCATGGATTGCTGTGCAATCTGTTGCTGATCTTCTTTTGGAAGTTTCATAAAATTACTCAACTGTGTCGGATTAAGTTTTGACATGAAAGCCTGTAGTCCACCGCCCATAGCACCACCTGGTTGAAGAATACCACCACCAAACATGCCCGTTCCCATGCCTGGAATCGCTGTAGCTGGAGTAGCCATTCCAGATCCTATCATGCCCATGCCATTACCCATCATGCCACCCATAGCCGGAGCAGCCAAAGCCCCAGTCGCACCTGCCATTCCAGCCCCACCAATCAAAGGCGTAGCACTACCCATAGCCACAGCCGTACCAGCCCCGGCAGCACCCATTCCTGCCATAGCAGGGGCCACCATCGGCCCTAAAATCGCACCAGCGGCTATCGGTAACAGGGTTTCAAAGATTGATTTGCCCATTAGTTTAACCCCCGTAAAGCCCCGCGCTGGTTATAAGGAACATATTCCTTACTGTTTCCTAACTGCGGAATAGGTGGTTGTTGCATAGGAGACAATGCCCCTCCTTGTTGCTGAGTATTAGGAAATTGCGGTGCAAGACCGGGGAATTGTGGTTTAACCTGCCCCGGAACATAATTATTTTGCAAGGACAAGTTCGGAGTATTATTTTGATTTCCAGATGATCCACCGGGAGAAACGACTTGTACGTTACTATACTGACCTGGAGAAAACGGCATAATCGTTCCATAAAGCTGCCCACCACCAGCAAGAGCATCTGCATATCTTGGTTGATTATAAAATGGATGTCCTTGAGGGATTTGAACAACACGCGGGGAAAATTGTGAACCCCATCCCCCCATATTTCCTTGAGTTAAATAATTTCCACCGTTTGGAACCTGATAAGCAAACCCTTGATTCGTTGGCATTACATCATACCTCCTGCTAAGGCCCCTGCACCTGCCCCTAACCACGGGTATTGCGTGTTTTGAGCAAGTCCATAACCCAACATACCACCGCCTAACATGCCCGCAGTTCTATTTGGCTGATAGAAAGATGGTTGGGTAGTTACTGTTGTCCCGCCGCCACCTGAAGCTACTCCAAGAGCATTACCCAATACATCAAGTTGCTGGTAAGGCCACATCTGCGCCGCAAGATAATCCTCATAGTCCTGATTGATTTGCGCCTGACTATAGTCACGATTTATGTCACCAACTCCCATTAATGCCTGTGCATCACGATAGCCGATTTCATTCATTTGAGATGCCATACCCATTCCCTGCATCTGGTTTCCGCGCTCCATAGCATAGTTTCCACCATAGATATCAGTAGCCAGATTCCCAAGATTATTACCCAATCCCCATCTGTCCATCTGTGCGACTTGTGCATCTGCACTGCCACCTAAAGCCCCGGCACGAGCGGCTTGACTCTGTTGTACAGGTGCAGTTCCATAAGTGTATTGATCTGTCACATCTTGCGCTGCACGGTCATAAGTGCTTCTTAAATAAGGATTGGTATCTGGATTCAGGAAGTCACCGCGCATGGTCTGACCATAGTTTTCACGCGCCAGATTGACCCCGGCATCGCCATAAGTGGCCTGATCTACTACATTCTGCATACCGGCATAATGTTCCGGCGTTAGAGACGATACCCGCGAATACGGGTAAGGATTGTAAGGTTGCTTTGAAAGCGGAGATGCCCTTTTAAGGTAATCAAGAGAATACGGCTTTACCCATTCAGGAGGTTCTGCTTTCTGCGTAACCGTTTGATTGGTCGGCGCGGAGCTACCACCACCGCCTTTGCATTCGGCAATTCGGCCATCATACTCATAACCTTCGGAACGTGTCTCTACATAACGCAGACCATTCCATCCCATTTCTGAATAAGTTGTGATCCTCATAATGCAACCTCTTTGAAATAAATTGTTTCTTTTGGTGCGTATTCTTTTAACAAACGGTTGAAAGCGATCCTGTTTGATTTGAAGGTGATCCATTTCGCGCTTATGTTTTTCGCCATAACAATCAGTTCCTTTTCAAATAATTCTAAAAAAGTATGACCGGCCTTATTATGACAAAACCAGACGTGTAAACGCGGTGATCCTGAAAATGGATCTTCCACCCTTTGCAAGATACAAAATCCCTTGTACTCACCATCTATATATCCTATATGGAGACTTGCTAAACCTGATTTAATATAGTGGTAAACATCCTCCATAAGGATTTCATCTGTTTCCTGTTCAACACATTTAACGAGATCACCATAAATCTCCAGCCATGACTCATGGAGTATTTTTGGAGGAATGTACCGAAGTTCAATCATACGTTACCAACAGTCCTTGTTACCTCATCACCAAAAACAGTAAATGTAATCGCATTTAATGTCCCGGTTCTGACAGCAATATTCCCCGCTGCATTAGCCATAGGCCAGTAAACATCCATCACTGTACTTGTGTTGGCTGCAAGCGAAGTATCAAAAACAATAGCCGTTGTTTCGTCATAAGTTGTTCCATCATCATCAACAAATAAACGATAAGTTGCGGCAAGGGCAGTTGTATTGCAAATAACAATACTTCTGATTATTGCTGTTACATTAGATGCAGGGGAATAAATGGATACCGCGTTGGTGTTAGCAGGACGTGATTGCCCAAATTGTTTTTCCCTTATAACCGACTTGTCTATCGGATAGCGTTGATACTCACTCAAGGCTTCTTTCCTCTGCCTCTACATCAAACCCGATGATTTCAACATTACCAACATAGGTCTGTTTTGCTGATTGCCAGCGGGCTTCAGAAACCCCATCAAAACTTCCCCTTGATAAAGTAGATGAGAGTCCAGTCACCTTACTATCACCAAGATTATCACGGTAATACCATGTCTGCGTTGCGGACGTTGGAGAAGTAACAAAACGTGGTCTGACCCTTGTGATCAAGGTCATTTTCCCATCTGTACCCACATCGTTAGTGTCTAATGTATTAGTGCCTGAAACACCGCTTAATGTATTAAGGTTGTTGGTAGAATCAACATAACCGAGAATTGGAATACCGGAACTTGAAAATGCACCTGAATCATACTGAACAGGAGAAATACTGTCATAGGTAGTAAACAAAGATCCGAGATCATTATAAAGCAGACCTCCAGGCACATATTCAGATGCGAATTGAACAGTTAATGAACCCTTTCCCCATTTGTCCATTCTGTAGTTATAACAAATCCATTTGTTCAATTCTCCAGTAGATGACTTGTCAGGGAAAAACCAGAAGGCCAGCCAGTTTTGTTTATCGTTTACACCGATGATCCTTGATTTATAATCATGACTTAAATTATCAAAAAACCACTCGGTAACAACATTCTTGCCTAAAGTAGATGGTGATTGTCCGTCAAACTGATAGATATCGTCGTAACCTACAAATAGATGTCTGGTTACAGGATCACCAATCTTGATTGGATTATGTACCCCGGACGCGCCGATCACATCCGATAATAAATCCCATTGCCAGATATAGGGAGGGCCAATATTGTTCGCAACATACATTGACCTTTCCTTGTAGGCAACGACCCCATTCCCAAACACCTTGCCAGCCTCTATTGGTCCCGGTGTACGAATAAGTCTATTAGTTACGCATTGCGTGGCAATATCAGGGACAAAATTAGTCGTATCCCCTAAAGCACTTGCCCACCATCGATCTGTTTGATCTCCATAATCAGCACCAACATAATTAGTTGAATTTACATCAAACAGAAATAAATGATCACCGGCAATTTCAATAATCTTTGCCTTCAAGGTAGATGAATTATCGGCAAAATTAGAACCCGAACTAACCTGAACAATATCTGCCTTGTTCCCAGCAAAAGTAAGATTACCATACTGGGCGAAAGTCCAGTAAGAACCTACTGCTACCGCGTACGCCGTTGCAGAAACACGACTGACATCTGCCCAGGACGTTGAGGCTTTCTTTAATTGAGTTGCACTTCCGGCAAAAGTCAGTCTTGCGCCGCTTAAATTGGATGTACTGAACATACCCACACAGGTAGAGGTAAACGTACCTAACCCTGAATCCACGCCGGATGGAATGGTACGTACCCCTTTTATAGAAGGGACAAACCCATTGCAATCAACCAACGCCCCAGACGTTTCTGGCGGGGCATCCGGGGCAAAACCTATGACTGGAACGTACATTAAAATTGTGTCGGTTTAATATAACCGGAACGACGGCCTACATTCTGCCGGTTCAGCTCGTTATATTCTTTTTCAGACTCACCGAACCAGTAAGAAGCCTCATTATAATTCCTGAGTTCATTCTGGAATAACTCGCCTTTTGCCCTTTTTCTAATCATTCCTTCACATTCATTTACCCACGCATTAGTAGCGTTCGTTGTAGCACTGGCTGATATTTCAGGAAGTCTTTTTATAAAGGAGATAGTGCATGTATAAGAGGCATTTGGTGTCGGGTATAGACGTATCTTGTCGCCATAAATTGCATAATAATCAGGTCGGCCCGTAGTAACCTTTGAATCAATAGCGTCCATTGTGTTGTAATTCATTGGATCAATTACTACATCACTTCCGCTTACCGTAACTTTGAAAGAATTGATCCTGATAAGTCCCGTGGGCATGGCCGACAAAGTAGCTGCATCAGCAACCGTAACCTGAGATGTGTCCACTGCCTCGTTAAACCACATCGTCCTTTTTTCATAGAACTTGATAGCATCCAGAACGGAGGTCTGTACAGCAGTAGATGAGGCGGTTATTTCACCGCGTTTCATTTCATCTGCTACACGTTGTTTGATGGTGCCGAAGGTGCTCATATAATTTTCTTCCTGTTTGCAGGGCAATATTTTTTATGCGGGGCCAATCCCCTTTGCATCCATCGGTAGCAATAAGGGCAGTGGTGTTTCTCATCAAAAACTTTTGGAATATGTGATGTCTGTTCCAACAGCGTTTTTTCATGTAATATGCCCCTGCGTCTCATGGCCTTACTAATTGCTCACAGTGCGTCATGTTCCGATATTCCTCAAACCATTCTGAGGCGTAATCACAATCTTCGTTACCTTTGAAATAAGGCCCGCCGAGCGTAAAATGGGCAATCTTGGCCGAAGGCACTGCCTCATATTCTCCGACCAGCCAGTTCCATTCTTTTGGTAATTCTCCAATCCTGTTCGTCCACTTGAATTGATGCAGATCCATAGCCGGAGCGGTATTAATGTATTCAGGATCTAGCCTCTTGCTATGATAATTAGCACAATTAAATACCATTAAAGATGACCAGTTTTTACATGGGTATTGATATTGATGCGTTCCAAGAAACTTAGTCTCGCCTTTTGGTGTATAGTCATGCTTGCATACGGATACTGACATCATCGGATCTATTGATTTGAAGATGTCTATTATGTCCACCCCGTCCCGTACCAGCATGTCACAATCCATGTAAATCGCCATACCTGAGTAATTACATAGCCAGGGGACATAGAACCTCGTAAATGAAAATTCATTTGATTGTTTCGGATCACGCGGTCTGTTATAAGATGGGATGCTTTTTAATGTTAAAGCAGTAATACTGACTGGATGCGATGACTTTCTTATAATTGAATTGGTCAATGTGTGATAGGCCACATTTTCCTTGTAGTCCATCCCGACAAATATCTTGACAGGGGTATTATCCATTGAGTCCACCAACATAAATAAACCCGTTTTTCATCATTTCAAAACGAATCATCATCCATCTCTTTGTAAGTTTTTCAATCCACCATGTATAAGGTTCTATAATCTTATGGCAATTTGTACCATCAGGCATGTGTTTTAAGGCTGGTACAGTAGCCACTATAAAGAAAATTCCTTTCTTTGTGAGCGATTGTAAATGAGCGAGTACATCTTCAAGACATTCCGGTTCTATGTGTTCCAGCACATCTGTACACACAACGATATCAGCCGGTTTTGGCTCTCTTGCATAAAGAGGGATCGCCGGATCATACTGATGAATCATGAACGGCATATTCTTTGCCAGAATCGACTGTCCACAACCATAATCAAGAACATCCTGGGTTATGAAGAACTTACAAAGATTCATAACATGATTTATGCTTTCCGCACCATAAACACCAAAACTGCCCATCCTGTGCCGTTCTTCATTCAGCTTTCTGTATTCTTCACTGATCAGCATTTAAGAAATCCCCCGTGTCATTAGCAATCCTTTCCAGTACCGAACCCCATTCATGTTCTGTTTGCCGATACATCTTGACGCTGGAATACCACGGCATATCTCCCTTTATCCCATATCTCCATGCGATTTTCTTTGGCCCAAGACACCAGCATTTGACACCCATAGCCCCACAAAGATGAACGATGGAGGTACAGACGGAGATGACTAGATCAATATTAGCGAACAATGCCGCTGTATGATCCAGATCATCTATCGTAATCTTCCAGTGATGAATATTAGTACCGTGTTTTTCGTTAAATGCCTTGACCTGATCTTCTGCTTCAGGAGTATATTGAATACTGATAAATTCAGCTTTATCCTGATATTTCAGGATTAGATCAGCCCACCTGTCCAGACTGATTGATCTGTAATCTTTATTAGTCTGTAAAGTTCCACCTTTCCAGTGGATTGCTATTTTCTTCTTATTACTGAGCTTATCCAGTTTGTCCTTGTACTCTGACACTAATTCAGGATCAGGAACAATATAGGGTTTCTTCGGAAAATCTGAATTTTTTAATCTGAAGTATTTGCCAAGAGAACCTATTAAAATAGTGCTGTCTATCTTGTGCCACTGCGGCCAGTAAACAATTTTTTCCTTTCTTGTACCATAAACAGGGATATCAGGAAATGAATTGTGAAACAGGTTTTTCAGTCTTGGGTGGCAATCGAAAATAACATTCGTCTGTTTCATCATATCTGGAATTATGGATGCAAACATGATCTCATCACCAATCCCCTGTTCACCTGACACAACAACTGTCTTTCCTTTCTCACCATTCCATTCAGGTGTTTTTTCTTCACCTAGATAATAATTCCGCAACGTCCTATTGCCATTTATTTTTCCATATTCATATCCTGCCCATCCCTCTTTCCACTTTCCTTGTTCAAGATAGGCTAAGCCACGGTTCCAATGTGAATTGGAATGATCTTTTTCAATCTCGATAGCCTTATTTGCCCACTTAATTGTTTCGTCAGGAGTCCCGTTATTAACATAAAGCGAGCATATATTACTCAACATATCAGGCTTACCAGGTAAAAGCTCATTTGCCCTCATGAAGTATTCTTCTGCCTGCTTATACTCTGCCCGTTCATGATAACAATACCCAAGATTATTAACGGCTTCACCCATCTCCGGGTTCAATCGTATACACTCACGGAGTAAAAACTTGGCTAATCCATTATTACCCAATTTCATCTGCACAGAGCCGATATAAAAAAGAATGACATCTCTCGGCCCGAAATTGGTAAAAAGATGATTAAATGCAATCAGCGCATTATCAAATTCATTGTTATGAAAGAATTTGACCCCTTCCTCAAGAATATCATCTGGTGATTCGTATGTTACTTTTAATTCGCCTTTACTGGTTACTTCTTCTTTCTTTTTTCCCATTACATGACACCCGTAGGATTAACATGAATTAGAAAGAAAAGAGGGGGCGTAAGCCCCCTCGATTCTAGTTGGATTACCTCGCCACCCTGTTCTGGTTGAACGTGTAGTAAACAGTCATACTTGCCTTGACACTTGCTGTCACCGAGGCAGGAGTAACCGTTACACGAACCGTCTGATACGGAACCGCCGTATCCGTCTGACTTACATCGTAAGGAAGCCCAAACTCTGCTTGTGCCAAAGCACCGGCAGCGATAGCGTTGCCGAAGAGAGACAGGTTACTTTCAATGCCGAGATCAAACGGCGTGGTTGCCGCACCGGAAGTTACCAATGTAGATATCTCAGTAATAGTTGCCCCGTGAGGGATATTACACATCAGGATGGTCGTAGCGGAGATTGAAATCGCCGTTGCGCCTGAGTTGTAATCAACACTGAGGGAATTAACGCCGGTAGGGTTGTAGATCAGAGTGTTATTGGCTACCGCAGTGGATGTCAATGTTGCCATAGTTCACCCCCCTTAATGCGCCACGGCGTAGGTAGATGCAACTATGGTCGCGAAGTCTTTGCTGTTGTAAATAGCTTTCTTCAGACCATAGATACATCCAGCCGCAACGCCGAGCTGGTTGCCATAATCGAACATCTCTTCTTCCCAGATCCACTTGTTAGGTGAATTGCCCTGCCCATAGGCAAGGTGGGCAGCTTGCGCCCCGCAGAAAACAGCACGCCTTACAGCGGTGATCTCGACGGTCAAACTTGCGCCGGTAGTAACACGTGTCGACTCGTGCATTACCACGCCGTTGTACTCGCCCATTGCACCCGTAAAGATACCATTGGCTGTTTTTGCACCACCCTGAACCACGGCCTTCTGGATATCCAGCCATTGTCCTGTAGTGGAACTGGTACGAAGATCATAGACCTGATATGGATGCAGGAACATGACGTACTTATCCTCGCCGCCGATCTGGATCGGACGAATACGGGGGGTAAGTGTTTTTGCCTTCTCAACACACTTGTCAATAACAGCCAGCGTAATCTTGGATGATCCGGTATTGGATACGGTATCATCTTCGGTTGTTGCTGTACCGCCATAGACTATATTGAGTGAGGATGGGGTTACTGTCGCCTGATTACCTGTATATTTCGTATCAGTCACAGCGGTATGACCGCATAACTGATTGAAACCACAAGTATCAAAACGATCTGACCACCAATCCTCTAACCCAAGGCGAGCCTCTTCTCGAACGGAAAACGGAACGCGCTGTTCCGACATCTTTCCACTTGAGCGAACGGCGTGCCTTAATTGGTCAATTACGACACTATCAGTATAAGTCGTAAGTGCTTCCTCATTGCCTTCTAAAGTGCCATCTCCCTGTACACCAGCACCAGTCAACAGCATACGAAGGATAACGGTGATCTTGTCACCGGCCCCCTTCTGCGTGTCCTCATGATACTGAAGCACAGCATTTGAATCCTTGCCGATAAACTTATTCAGCCAGGTCTTTTTCAAGGCTTCATGAGCAAGTTTCTTTGACCACAACTTTACAGCTTCGGCGTTATTTACGCCGTATCTGGTTGTTGCCATTTAATTGCTCCTAGTTGTTAAAGGAAATTGTTTTCAATATTGAAATTGCAATCTCTTTTTTAACGTGGAGATAACACGAAGCAGTGTTTACGTCACCGATAACGAATTATACGGATACGCCGTATGCGATTATTTCCAGAGTTTTCTCCATAAATCCCCTGAAGTTGCTTTGTCAAAATCTTCGTCCGACATTGCGGCGAGATCAGCGAGTGATACATCCCTGCTACCACTGCCCAATGTGCCTAGTGTCGTTGAAGTTTCTTTCGATTCAGCCAGCTCTTTCAACTGTTCGATTTCAGATTTATCGGAAAGTTTCGCCTTAAACCCCCTTTTCTTTGCCAGATTATGAAATATCTCTGCCCCGTTTTTACCAGACTGACGGGCGTTATTAGCAATTTCAAAAGCGTCACGCTGAGCAAGATAGGAAGCGTTTTGCGGATTATATCCTGCTGATATATATTCTGCTACACGGTCTTTTTTAAGAAACTCTACCGCCTCATAATAATCAGATGCCTTAGCTGCATACTCAGTTTCAACAGATTCAAAATCCTGAATAAACCTGTTCTGCTCCTGCTGAACATAAAACTGTTCCATAGTTGCCTGACGTTCCCGACTGATTTCTTCAACCGCAGTCTTTATCTGGTGCGTTTCATGTTTTAGAAACTCACCTGGATTTTCTTCATACGTTGGAACAGGCGGCTCGTCTTTTTTCTTAATCAAAGTTTGGAGGCGTTCTTCCATCTTTTGCGATTGCTCGCGTACCTTTGCAAGTTCCGCTTGTATTTCCTTGCGCTTTTCACGTTCCTCATGAAACGCCTGGTGTCGCCAATCCTTTTCCTGCTCTACAACCTTTTCAGGTTCAGGTAGCTTTTCAGGCAGAACAACAGGTTCCTCTGCAATCTCAGGCTCATCATCATAATCTTTAATTACTACATCTTCGTCCATATCATAACCTCTCATGAATACGTCATGTTCGTTACTGGGTTCGCCAGTTCGTTATGCTGCCAACAACAGCAACAGCATTTTCTTTCGCTTGCGCTTCTTTTCAAGAATTGAAAGTTCCGCTTCGCTTATCCTTGTCCTGAATTTTAGATCAAGTAACTCCTGTTCTTTCAGGTCTATCTGAAACAATTCCCTGATTTCATCATCAAGCGAACGTTTTTTAAGGTGCAGTGTCTTTCGTGGTTTTTCAGGAAAAACTTCAAATGGAAACTCCGTTTCTATTGGATGCGGAGAATCCTTCTTGAAGTGCCATAAATACCCGCCATCTGGATAATCTTGATCCTTGTGCCCACCACCACCACCACCGCCTTCGACCGTTGTACACCATGAGTCAGCCCACGTTATTCCGTGACCGACGAAGCTGCATTGCAGCCAATGACTCATTACAGCCCCAACGCCGCTTCCATGTCCGTGGCGGGATTCACTTGGTCTTGAGCCGCCTTCTCCCTGAGCGCAAGCACTTCAGCTTGTACCTGTGCAAGCTGCATCCTGAGACCAATGATTTCCAGTTCCTTCGAGCCGATTACTGCGGCGATTTGATCTTGATTCCACTCCATTATTCCCACCCCCGCATCGAGCAATAAAGTTTGCTACCGGCGGTAAAAGCCGCTGTTGCCGTTATCGTTATCTTATTTGTCAGCGGCGTTACCTTGAACGGAACTATATCTGTGTCGCTTTGTACCGATGGACTTGGAGGATTGGTTGTGAAGGCATTTGCAAAAGTGACTTCGACAGAGGTAGCAGTCCCCCCAGTCCCAATAGTCACGGTGAAAGCTTCATCTGCCCCGACTATGGACGGATTCGTTCCACCGCCGGCGGTGATTGTTGGAGCGGTTCCGCTATGTACAATATGCTGTGCCTTCATCTGTGCCACGGTTACTGGTTCCGCGCCTACTGTTGCGTGGGAGAAAGTAATGACCCCACCGATACCTGTCGCGCTGTCCGAGATCGTTCCGGTTGAGTCAAAGGTGATCCGAGCAGCCTCTTGGTAGGTGTTCGTTGCGCCTACATAACCGTAGCCGCTGATAGTGAGGAGATCGTCTCCTGTGGTAATGACGGTTGGGGCGGCCACCGTACCACGAGCCTTGCGGGCGTTGAGTGCAAAGGCAGTCGCATCATCTGAGCCACGCGCCCCTACTGTTGAACTTGTCGCCCCAGAGACATCCAGGGTTCCAGCAGGGCTTACCGTCCCGATGCCGACAGAGCCGGAGCCGTTTATGCGTAGACGCTCAAGCCCCGTGGTGTACATACGAATACCATTGTAGCCCTGCATATACATGCCCAAATTGCCACTCGCGTCCGAGAACGTCTTCCACGCAATTCCGTGATACGGAACACTCTTATCGGTATCTATAATCAGGGCAGAAGTGTTGATCATAAATCCAGATAAGGCAGTTCCAACACTCGAAGCAGTGAAGATCCCTGAAGTATCAATACTGTTGCTTGCTCTTATGTTGCCTACAACATCAAGCTCTTTCTCCGGCGTCGGCGTCATAATGCCGACAAAGCCGGAATTGATAATACGCATCGCCTCAGTCGCACCGTTGTTGCCAACTAGAAATCGGATGAAATCAGTGGTGCCGATACCGCTTGTGGATTTGAGATCCAGAGAAGAACCAACGCCTGCCCCCCCGATAACAAGCGGGCTTTGTGCGCTCGTAACAAAAACTGGCGCAGTCATCGTATTGACACCGGTAAACGTCTGCCCTGCGTCCGTGCGGGCTATCGTCGCGGCGGCATCCGGGAAGGTATAGGTGCGGAGGGCTGTGGGGCCGGTGATGATGGCATTGATCGTCGTGGGAGGAAGTCCAGCACCACCCCCAGCCATCAACTGACCAGTGGCTAGAAGGGCTGAAGTCTCCTCTGCGGTCGTCGAACTGAAGTACGGAATACCGCCGGAAGTTGCGCCACTTACCGCGTGCGGCAGATTGAACCGATCAGGCGTGAGCAGCCCCGCAGCCGTATCCGCAGAGTTGGTCGCTATCGCGCTGGTAAAACCTGCGTTGCGAGCAAGGGCCATTATTGTCGCTCCAGTTCTTCACACGGAAACCATCCCATAGGAGAAATAAAACCATTATCAGCACACCAATCTCCAGCCTGTACATAAGCATGTTGTCGCCATTTGTATTCGGTGACTTTTATAGTTGAAGAAATATCCGCTTTTGCTAAATTTGTTTGGAGTTCGGTAGCGAAATCCAGACAGGGTGAAGGGTTATCTTTAGTTTCTCTAGCATCTTTGTGGAGCAGATAAGTGTCATACCAGATGTCATCTTTAGGAGTTGAGGCACATCCGGCAAGTAAAATACATAAAAAGATGTTCTTCATATCAATGCCTCGTTCTAACCCCGGTTACCTTGAAATTTGCCTTACGGTTGTAGATCATAGTGCTTCAATGGATTTCATGATTTTCTCACGCATTTTGTTATCACCATCCATTTTCTCATTTAATTTATTTCCGATCTCAGCAACTAACTTGCCTAGCTCAGCAATGGAATTTCTATCTTCCTCCCGGCTTTTTTGCATCAGATCAGTATTTGCTTTTGAACTCTCACTCAGGTTTGTAACCATTGTGTCTGTATATTCTTTCAATTCAAACGGATCTTTCTCTAACTCGGCCTTCTCCCTGATTTTTGCCATTTCAGTTTCGTATTTTGCTGTAATATCCAAAATCTCAACCTTCAATTCATTAGCTGAAATATCCCGCTTCATTGCCATTTCAAGGTCTTTATTACGCCTTTCCAATGCCATTTTCTGATCCGCAATGTACTTTTCAACCTCAAATTCCTGCATCTTCTGTTGCATGTTCATCTTGTGAAGGTCTTTCTTGTCTGACAACTTTTTATTTTCTTCACCTAATTTCTGGATCTCTTCCTGCATTTTCTGGATCTGCTGCTGCACTTGCGGATCTGGGCCGGAATTTTCCTCAATATATGCCTTCCAATCCTCTGCTATGGACTCAGGTAACGGCGAAAAATCAATTAAACTCGGAGGAATAGGTATGCCTGCTTTCATGACCATCGGAAGAAGCTGCGTCATTGTCCCCCATATCTCCTGTTTCAAATTCGGAGAAGAAGGCGCAGTATCTACAATTACATCATACTTTACCGTATCATCGTCCTTCATAAATGGAACGTATTTGATCTGACCCTTTTCAACCACACGGATCATCCGGTTCTGGGGAATGTACTTTCTGATAAAAGCCAATAACACCCGCCCGGATTCCTTCCTGTGGTGTCTTAACGCATTGGCAAACGGGGCCAGAATAACTAGAGCAGCCTTCTTCCTTTCCTGCTCAAGAATACCGGATTGCTCCCGGTCTGCCATGCCCAACATCTCCACATTCATACCGGAGACATCACGAATACTGGAAATGGCAAACTGTAACATCTTGTCCAAAGACGAAGGATAACCCGACATCGGCTTGTCCTTTATCTTACCGGACATAATGGCACCATCTGCTACATAAGAAATACCACTCGGATCTGCCCACTTGTTCTCAAAGTCTAAAGTATCCTCCACCGCCCCCTTTTCAAGAATAAGACCACCCTTCGGGTTGGCATTGAAAATGTGCATGATCTGACTGAAAAACTTGTTCGCCCATCGCTGCGGGTCTTTCATGGCGCGAACAATACCAAACCATTGATTAGTAGATTCCTCGCGTTTGGCAGTAATAGGAATTCGGGTAAACATATTCACCGGAACATCGCGCTCTTCAAGAAGTTCCTTGCCGACAAGGAAGATTTCCCGATACTTCCATCTGGACATCTGTACAGAAAGAATATTCCGCGCACTTATTATTTTTTCAATCTTTTTAAACTTCGATTTGGATAACTCCAGAACACGCCCTGTTTCTGGATCTCCAACACGATAAAAACTTTCGCGCTCCTTCCACTGGAAATGAATAACCAAAGACTGATTTTTCCTCTCGTTCTTCCATGAAACATCACCCTCATATCGCCACGATTCAGTAGAATCATGGATCTGATCCGATTCAACAGCACCGGAATCCTCGGTTTGACTGTCCAGAGAAGCATCAGGCCAACGCGCCTCTATTTCCTCATTCGGCAACCATTTTTCACGCATGTCCCAAATGCGATCAGAAAGGTTCTTTTGATGGGAGTTATAATCCCATCTCATCTCCATTGGAGGAATACGGATCTCCTTTATCTTGCCTTCCGGATCATCATCATAATCAACATACCACTCAGCCCATCCTAATCCAATCGTAATGGAATCATCATAGGCATCCGATTCGGCCTCTTCAGCATCACACTCATCCCTGACCCATTGGGCGGCTGAAGAATATAACTCATTGATCCCGCGATCATCTATCGTTCTCGGTATGTATTTTATAGACTGGCGATTGTTTAACTCAGATCCCTTTACTGCGTCAATAATTGGCCCGATCCTATTAAAAGTGACTAAAGGACGGTTCTGCTGCTCAAGCTTGGCCTTGTCATCCTCAGACCATTGATCACCATCTCGAAACTCGAAATCCTCTTTCGCCTCCTTGCGAAATTTATTGTGCGCCTTTGCTTCATCCTTACGCAATTCAAGGATTTTTTCAACAGTGTAGTTCATTAAAATAACCTGATCTTTCCGCTTCGTAATGAATATAACATCGGCTCTCTAATTCTCCCAATTTACTTATCTTTGTCTCAATAGAACAACGTGTACATTTCACAACAGAACTTTGAAAGTTTTTCTGAACCCATGAATGGGCCGTCGATTCAATCATCCAGACATCCAACTGCCCTTTCTCCCGGACTTCTTTCGATACCTGTCTACCTGCTCAGGTATGACCGCCCTCTTCCGGCCTACAGCACCAGTCCTGACGGCATCACAAGGATGACTTGACCAATCATGAAAAGGCTTCGGCTTCCAGGTACGTAAAACAGGCTCATATTCTTTGTGATAATGCCTCAAGGCATCAATAAGACGTTCGCATTTAGTCTGATCAAACCAACAGTAAGAAAGCATCAACCGTACCGCATTAATACCATCATCAATCGATAACTTGCGGGCTACCTCAAAACGCATCCCAAGACTGGCCGCAGTCTCGATTCTCGAAACACCAGTCCCTAATTCCCTGACTGACATATCATGCGGGGCTATGTGAGTACCATAATTATAACCCCTGTCCTGAAGTACCTTCCTGTAAAACGGTAAACCCTCGCCCGAAGTTTCGTAATAATCAATTATGCGTATTTCAGAAAAGAGATTCTGCACAAAAATAATAGCAGTGGAATCACCTATGCCGATGTCCCACCATGTATCCACCAAAAGCGCAGGATCATACGCGATGTCCTTGATCCTTCCCTGACTATCAACCTTGTCCATCTCCCTGGCATAATAGGAACCCTGTAACGGCGATTGGAAGGAACAGTAAAATTCCTGCTGAATAAGCTCTTCATCCATCCCCGCCCTTCTTTCATCGTCAATTTCCTCCCTGGATAAAACCCCGGTGTCAGTAACAGTCAACTTCTGACAAAACCACTCTGGATTTTCCAGGGCCATTTTGTAAAGATCATACCCGTGATTCTTGCCACGGGGAGTATACGGAAACACCGCCCAACCATCATTTTCACGCAAAATCGGACGGATGTAGTCCCAACCCTGCGGATCTTGAATGGCATACTCGGAAAATACACATCCAACCGGATTGGTTCCTACAATAGAATCAAAGTTGTCTGATCCGACTACCTGAAAAATAGAACCGTTTTTCAGTGTTAATTTCATCTCCGTGGCGTTCTGGGAACTTCGCAACTCCTTCGGGAAATGATCCAGAAACTTAAATCCCTTGTAATCCATCCCATCCCAGATGATTTTTCTACCCTGAACGTTGGTTGGCAGAAAATAGTAATAAGATCCAACCCTTTTCTGGGTTTCCATTGCTACAAAATTGATACAAGTCTTGTCTTTACCGGCTCGCCGATGAAAAAGAAGGATTGCCCTCTTTATACCATCTGCCATCGCCTGAAGAAACGGGACTTGATACTCCCGTGGCTTGAATTTATACGGAAGCTGTATTTCCATTTGGAAAATGAATCAGAATGTCCTCTTCATCCACGGTAAGATATTCACCATCCTCCAGATCCCAGACATTTCTTGATTTACGGTCGAAAAGGATATGATCACCAATCTTTATCTCAGGATCTACCTTCCTTCCAATAGCAACTACCTCGGCAGTAAAGTTCTTTTCATGAACATTAACAAGAACAAGCCTTCCTGATTTCTCTTTCGGAAGGTGTTTTACCAGGATATTCGTACCAATCGGTTTAATTATATGCGACGCAATATTCACAAGCAGTACCTTTAAGTTCTTTCTTCAAATGAGCACCCCTCAATTCCTGAAAGGTAATAGAGTTCCACCCATCAACAAAAGAGATTTTGTTCAAATCAGCCATTTCAAAAGAATTGGAATGATCAAAACAACAAGCAGATAGCTTTCCATCCCAGGTAATATGTCCTTCCGTAAAAACTGCCCAACAAGGAATAGGATCACGTAAATTACCAACCCTGCCCCTGTTGCCGGCAGTCGGCTTCCAACCCTTTTCAGCCTCCTTTTTGTTGCATAAAGCGGCTTGATTGTACAAAGGCAAAGAATAGACTTCATCCAGATAGGGCAATACCTCACCTATCACTTTTCGCATCTTATCGCCCTGCTCACCGTCAAATTCAATGTAAGAAGCGTACAATCCTGTATTATAATTGCCGTTTTTTCTTACAAAATAAGCATCCTTTATATTGGAGATGACCTGATCGAAAATCGCCTCCTTTACCCCGGCAATCTCGGAAAATTGACCCGGAGAGGCGTAATTAAAAGAAAATTTAAGCGAATCCAACCCCGCTTTCATAAGCCCACTCACCTTTTTGGGATTGGCTAAAGACCCGTTTGTAGTTAAAAACACATACGGAAAACCAATTTCCTTTGCCTCGCGAATAGCCTCCGTCAAAAACGGATAAAGCATGGACTCACCAAGAAAAAATAACCCCAACTCCTCCACTCCGGCATCACGAAGTTCACAGATCAGCCTTCTATATAAGGAAAAATCCATGTCGGATTGTTTCCTGAGCAGATCCGAGCGGGCACAAAAGCTGCACCTGAAATTACACCGACCTGTCAGTTCAATCTTGACTGATCTCGGTATGGGGATTACTGTCTTTCGGTACGCATCTGGGATTTTCGTTATCGCATCAATCTTATCCGTGATCATAAATCAATATTCGGGATGGTCGATATCATTATTGTTTACTATCCACAATATCCACATCGTCAGACCCACCGCTATTACCGCTGCCATCAAGAACCAGTTTTCCATCTTTCTTGTCCTCCAAGTTAGAACCATAATTCATAATTTTGACCACGATAGGTTCACCCCCACCGCTCAAAGCCATCTTGTCACCAAAGACCTGGGGCGCAATCTTAGCCATCAGAAACTTCTTTGTATCCACCTGTAGACGTGCCAACTGCACCAGACTGGGGTCTTTCCTGTCCCCCTCCAGCTTCACATCGCAAATAGCAACAATCTCATCCGCCCACGTCCACATCTGCTCCTGGCGTGATCTCTTAAGGGCATCGGCAAAGGAAATGTCAGCAACCCTCTTGGTATCATCACGGTTCCATAACCTGACAGTGGCATAAATAGGCATAGCCGGATCTTTGCAAATACTAGATAAAGTCTCACCCGCTTCCAGACGTGCAAGAAGCGCAGCGGCAACTACCTCTGAATAATGTTCCCCTGGCTTCATTTCTTACAGGGCTTTGGCCCGTACTCCCGGTCCATCTTCTTCCGCATCCTCCGCATCTCCTTCTTACTACCCTTAGAACCTTGCATACCTACCTCCGTTCCACGTGGAACATTATGTTAAATTCATCTCTTCTTTTTACCATTGGTACTTTACCACAGAGTTGGGCCGCGTAGTTGTCGAGGCATAGAACCACCTTCGCGGCGTTGTTGTCGAGGCATAGAACCACCCAGATATGGATAACCCATCTGCCACGATTGAGGAGTGGGATCGGGGCCTCCTGCCCCCATATATCCACCTGAAACAGATGGAGGCGGCATCCCACCTTGAGAATAATCAGGCATGGTAGGTTTTTGACCGTACATGTCAAAGCCACCGGGCATAGGCTGAGAAGCGGGCATAGGTTGGGGGAAACCAGGTTTTTGACCAAACTGACCGTATCCACCCCGAGGTAATCCGGGCTGCTTATTTCCGAATAGGTTAAATCCACCCTGATTGCCAAACCCGCTTAACATTCCTTTTCCTTGAAAAGGTTTATTCATACTGGGAAACATAATTCACCTACCTCATGTTAAATAGCCTGTCTTTCCAGGCTGCCACGTCCTCACCTTACAGTCCATCCACTTTCAGGACTTTTCTATGGGACTGTCCTCGTTATTGCCGACGTTAGCATAGTTCGCTTCTTCCGCGCCCATTCCCTCTGGTACTCCCTCCGTTTATCCTTGTCCTTGTAAACCCCATGCCTGGATACCTTCATAACCACTTCAGGTTCAGGTAGCTCATTAACAGACCTGCATAACCCATAGTGTCTATCCCCACATAGTCTACACTTTGGCTTTTCCATATTGGTAGTCTACAGGATGTAAATGGTAGTCGATATATACAGTAACAGTTGGGCGGGGGGTGTGCGGGTCAGGACGCGCATAACATGAACCGGAGTCCCATCCCGCTTGCCGGCCCTGGCCTTGTCCACAATAGGGTACCATCGTAATCAGCTTTCAATCGTAGCCACCAGCCTACCTATCCTTGATAGTGGATACTCACTATGCATGATACCTATGCTGCACATACATGTTATAATGTAGCTACCTATTAGGTTAGTAAGCACTAACGCTGCACGCCTGAAACCATTTGACATAATGCACCTTATCAGCAGTAGAGCTATACCCAGCTTAACAATCGAGGTCAGTAGATACTAACATAGACCGGATTGATTGTATCGAAATAGGCAACAATAACAAGGGTTTATGTCTCATGTGCGTGATAATAAATTGACAGACGAAAGTGACAATCCACGTCACATTATGACAATTATAGTCACATATTGCCATTTTATTGAGTCTTACTGATACTGGCTTATACTATATCCTGCTTATTGATAATAGTCTTGGATTGTTTCTTAGTGTGAAACAGTACAATACATTGCTCTGACGGGATTGCCCCGGTTATTGGATGGATACAGGTTGATCACTCGCTCTAACCTGGCCTGTCTCTGCCATACCTCTAATATCGGATCACGCTGTCCCGGGTGAAGCCGGACATCTGCCAGGTACTGATCTATAGTCAACTCGCACATACGACCGCCTAGGATTGCCGACATTGAATTTAAACCGCGGGCCCTTACCTCTGCTATTACCTGGATTAACCGTCAGTACTGCGATTATTGGGAATCGTAGCATCGATTAGTGAAAATATCAATCACATTGTCTGTACATTGTCGCACACGATATATTGTGTAGTCAGCTTGACACTAGTATCAGATGATACTATTATTACAGGTACATAAATAGCCCGATACCCGGGCCAGGAGGATAATATGAGAACGACATCAAGCATTGTTGCAACACTGACCACAGGGTCAGTCACATGGGCCGACCGGCCCAGTGGCACGATTGTACAGGTCATCACCGATGATCCGGCGACAGCCCACGGGCTACAGAGCCGTGGCGTACCCATGCGGATACAGCATCCACGCTACCCTGGGGTAGGCTTCGAGTCAAAATGGTGGGCGGTCGCGGCAGTCATAGACTAGTCTCCATTCCCGGCCCTCTCTGCAGGGCCGACAAATGAGGATTAACAACAGCCCGGATACCGGGCCAGGAGGATGATATGATGTGGACAAGCGACGGCCTCACGTACCGAATATCCGTAACAGGCGGGTGGGTGCACATGGAGGTACGTAACATCCGATTCTCATTTTTGTGGGACAGCCTGGGGTATTACCCAGATACGTAGTCCCCATCCCCTGCCCTGGACAGAGGGCGGGATAATGGCGATTAAGCCAATAACAAGCGGCCATAAACCGCAAGGGGTAATGATGGATAAAGAAAAACTCGCAGTGTTAATATTGAAACACGGTTTTGCCACTGGTCACGGCGACACGGTAGCCGACTTAATAAATGCCCTTGACGAGCAATTAACCGCTTTGGCCGGGAAGCGTGTAGTTATTGGCAATTTACGATCCTTAACAGAGGCGGACAATTACAATGACTATGCAAATAAAATGGTTTTTTGGAAAGGCGCGCAATTAACAACAGTGGGCAATCTACTAGCTGAATGCATTGAGAATGCCTAACAGCCTGATAACAGGAGGATATATGCCTTACGTTTACATAAAATCATCAGTCCATAAGGTATGGACCGTCGGATTTTACGATCCAAACGGAAAATGGTTTCCAGAATCTGATCACGGTACGCCTGAAAAGGCGGCATGACATGATCCGCCAGGACTACAAATTCCCACCCGTCCGCCTGAATCAGGTGCGCCTGTGGGTTTATTTTTTACTCACATTGGCGGCCTTTGACCTCGTGTTGATCGCCGCCGCAATCGCCGGGATGGTCCGGTAACTGGAGGGTAATACTATGTACACAATCTATAAGTATCATGATTACAGAAATCCAATCCATGTTGATGGCGGGCAAACACGAGAACAGGTTATCCGCGCGCTCATCGCACATGGCTTGTATGATCCGCGTGGATCAATAAACGATATGACACTCGCTCCCCTGCCCCGTTTTGGGAGAGAATTACATATTGATAGACCATTATATGATCCTAGAGGATCAATAATAATCAGGCATGTTTAACAGAGGGTAGGGGTGTTTAGCCTCTACCCTTTTTGCTGGGATCGCTTGATCGCCCCATCAAGCAATATAACCATTCAAAGAGAATATGATTTATTTAGGAAAGGGACAAAACATTACTATTAAATTGAACTGGCCCGCGCTATCAACTATCCATTTCTGGAAGATCCCAGGGGCTCTTGTCGCCAATAGAAGGGCCAGTTCCCAAAGCCTTTAAATAGAGGTGAAACAGAAAGGGGGTCATGTTACTGGCCCCCTTTTTTTACTACGCCCGATACCTCACGACCGTCGTCATTGAGACTGGGGCAGATGCCATAATCCGCATTATTGGGAAATCGTAACACGAAATATTCAATCCTGCAACTGCCTTTTCATCCACCTGATCCCGTCGCCGTCCCAGTGATTCAACGCATCACTCAGGATCTTGTAACGTGGCTCCCACTGCCACCACAAATGATAAGTCAAGCCCGTGATCTGACAGCGTTCCCGTATCACATCCGCGTCGGTAGCTGTCCAGTGGTCTGTCTGATTTATTTTTCATGTTCATCGTTTGTTGAAAGTATTTCTATCCATCTTCTCATGGAGAGATTATATCTTGCGAGCGCGTCATTATTTGTTTGTCCCGTAACTCCAATTCGCAGAGATATTGATTTAGGTGTCAAAGCGAGCCATCCGCCGCAGCGTCTTTCAATCAGATCTGGCTGTATTTGTGATAATATGGTTTTGTCAGATTTCATATATATATCGCATGTATAGGTACATATGCAAGAAGAACGCGATAAATTTATAACTGCATTCAATGCAATGTTGGATTTTTGCTACTCAATTAAAAATGAAGTGGATGAGGGCGGTTCGCACGATGAAAGAGAACCGCCAACATCCTGATCGAGAGCGGGCTAGCCACCCGCTGAACCCCAAACATCAGGGCTAGGCCCCGAGAGGAGTTTTACTATGGTTAGGAGGGTCTAAAGCGTGATGCTCTGCTGAACTGGTTGGCCCCGGTTCGGCAGGGCTAACGCCTTGCAACACCCCTATGGTGTAGATGCTTTTATTGTTCTACACGTTCAATCATAACATCTCCATCCATAGGATTCATTAACAGTACAACACTTACTCTATATTCCTATGGAGGAATTAGCTATGACAAAACCACGCAATTACTACCGATATGACTTTAAAATCGGAAACAAGATAAAACACAGCGGCATTACCAATGACCTAGATCGCCGGGAACAGGAACACCAACAACGGTGGCCTAATGGACATATTAAAAAGGTAGGCCCTGCGGTTACTCAAGATAGTGCTTTGGAATGGGAAAAAACCAAACAAAAAACAATCACTCCTGAGCGTAAGTAGTAAATAGACCGTCAAAGTCAAAAGTATCCCTATCGAAGCAATATGTTCGATTTCCTACCGAAAACATAAAATAATTTTTCGATACATCGAAACCGACATATTCTTCGATTTTGGGATCAAAAAAATGATTTTCCCCTGTCTTGGCCATTTTACATATTTACCTTTGTTATATACAAAATTGCCCTTTTTTACTCAATCCTAAGTCTTAATGGTGACTGAGGCGATACCACGATCCAAGGCCTTAAGCAGAGGATCACGGATAGCATCCGCATTATTGGGAAATCGTAACACGAAATATTCAATCCTGCAACTGCCTTTTCATCCACCTGATCCCGTCGCCGTCCCAGTGATTAATAGCGTCACTCAATAATTTATATCGTGGCTCCCACTGCCGCCATATATGATAGGTTAATCCCGTGATCTGGCAACGTTCCCGGTCGGTCAGTGTATGAGTACCCCCACCCGCACACCGAGGGCAAATAATCGCATAACCCTCCCTGCGCATGACCCGCCTTTTGCCCTGACACCTTCTGCATGGCAGGGGATAAATATTTTCGAGCACAGCCAGCCTCGACATTTTGCGCAGCAATTCTTTCCCGGCTGGTGGCTTCGGCCAGCCGAATTCGATTGATACATCCACCGCATAATTCCATAGCCGATACATCAATTCCCGCTCTAGGCCCGGATATTGGCAGTACCGGGCCATGAGTACCAGTTGTGATGCACGGGGTAGACCTGCGAGAGAAGCGGCGATATCCATCGAGCTTAAACCGCCATATCCGGGAGGCAATCCGTCCAGATCACAGGAGCCGGGATTCAGACGGGATAGGATCTCGGCTGGGTTCACAGCCCGAAGGAGTTATGATTAAAATAATTCATTGCGGCGGCTTGTTGCAGTGCAAGTTGGCTCATGGATGCCCCAGGTAGACCCGCCAGGGATGCGCAGTAATATATAGGCTGGAATACTCTGTAATATGCTATTGGTTTGCCTAAATTAATCGTTACGTAGTGGCTATAAATAACCTCCGATAAATTAGCCTTGCTCGGAAATGTACCACATTCCCAACGCGTTATTTTGATGTCGTCTAAACTATCTACATAATGGATCTGTCTTGTATATTTACCATCTAATAATATCGCTTTCATGATTCAACCTCCAATATTTCTAGTGCTTGCTTAAATTCTGCGTCTGACATAGGTGAGATATCCTCTGGAAGGTCGGTTTTGGCCGTGTAGTAGGGGAATCCTGCGCTTTTCAGGTCTACCCCGGCCCTATGTGCCCACCTCCTGACGGCATGGGCATAAAACCGCTTATTTTGCGCTATTCTGGCATTTTGTATCCGCATTGCTTGTTTGGCTGATTTAATCATCCTGACAATCACTCATGGTATTCCCCCCGCATGCGTTAATGCCGTGTTACCAATAATCACCCGCTTGCACTCCCACAGTTTGCGCTTGCCTTTCGCGCCCTTCTTTGCCCACCCGTGTACTTCGACATCCCAACCCGCGTTTAGCATCAGCCACAGATTAGGATTGGTTTCGACTTTTTCAATCCTAGACGCGATATTCGACAGGCTGGTTGTCTGGACTGCGATAACTCCGGCTGCACGTATCCCCAATATATCAATTACCCCAAAAAGATCCTGCCTGATCTTGGCATGCGGATTCCACTTTTCCACTACGGCGCATAAATAACCCTCGTCCCTGAGCAATTTCAGACTGCGCTGTGTTGGGCTAGTCATCTTGGCGTTCCCCTCGCTGCCCACCGTTCCGGCTCCATGTGCATTGCATCGTGATGCTTGTGGCATAACGGCATAGTCAGGATATCAGATGCCTTGACCCCGGCCCCGGAAAAATTGCCAACGCCCTTGATATGATGCGCCTCAGCGGGGCCCCCGCACATCAGACAAGGTTGAGTTCGCACCCAGGCCAGATATTTTTCAGATCGCCAGGGAGGGGATTTCTGCATTTATACATCCTCATCAATGTCAGGGATTAAGGCTTGACCATCACCCATGCCCGCTCGTACGGGTCCAGTCCGTCCAGGTCGATTGGGCAGTCCGCTATCTTGATCATCGCCCAAACCGCCCAAACTGGGTAGGCCACTACCAGCTCGGCCCACGTCCTGGGCTGGACCCTCAGCCATAACAATGCTCCCGGGCAGGCCCTCGCCTGTGCGGCGGAAGAAATCATTTCTGCTGTGATTTTCATATTATCCATCCTCTGGCAGGGTTAATTGCACTCCAAGATTCGTATAGTAATCGTACACGTCGTCAAATATGCGCCCATGTTTCATGCCTAACAATAAATCCTATTGTCCCTTTTGCAACTCCAAAATAATCAGCAATTCTTTTCTGTGAATTCCCTTTTTCTGCCATAGCC
>ERZ1292632.956-Hain-H43-01um-R2-956-length-30602-cov-15_pt1 | contig 30602 bp, 42 predicted proteins | sample MGYA00564407_ERZ1292632 | MGnify/ENA primary metagenome ERZ1292632 (study PRJEB36523, sample SAMEA6512637) | groundwater metagenome | collected 2019-01-08 | study: AquaDiva: Metagenomics assemblies of 32 groundwater samples | reverse complement strand
TAAAAAATTTTGGAGAACCCCATGGGAAAAGAAAAGAAAGCCACCCAAAAAATATATTTACTAATTTAAAATTTACTTATGACATTTAAAAAAACAAATGAGTATCAGTTGCTAAATTTCAGAGAAAAGGGGTCACAGCACATATTTTTTTATGAGTTAAAAGAAGATGGAACATTTTTTGAGGGAACGACATTGGAAGAAATGTTAAAAGTATCAATTGAACGTCTACAAGATTTAAACGGTCGTTTTCCTTGCCGTGAAAATTCTTTGGCAATTACTAAAATGGAGGAAGCATTAATGTGGTTGAATGAGCGAACTAAAAACAGAGAAAAACGCGGGGTGGAAGGGAAACTTGTGGCGTAAAAAAGTAATTAAATTAGTGTTAATATGAAATTACGATTGCCACTAGAACAAATTAATGTAGTTCAGCCGTTTGGGGTGAATTTTGTTGATTTTTATAAGAAGTTGGGGTTGAAAGGACATAACGGAGTGGATTTCAGGGCTTATAAGGGATGTCCGGTGTATGCTTCAGCGGATGGGAGAGTGAGTTATACGGGGATGGGAGGAGATGGTGGGATAAGTGTTGATATTAATAGTGAGGATATTTTCACTGGGGAGCGGTTCAAAACTATTTATTACCACCTGTTAAGTTTTAGTACGAGTGTAGGCCAGAGGGTGTTTGCAGGGGATTTGATAGGATTAGCGGACAACACTGGAACGATGAGCACGGGAGACCATCTGCATTTTGGACTTAAATTGATAAGTCCATCTGGGAAGACTTTGAATCACGAGAATGGATACTTCGGGGCAATAGTACCATACTTCTTTTATCGGAGAGATGGAGTGGAGATTAAGAACAAGGATTGGGACAAACCGAGAGCGTATCATTGTTATTACTTACCTCGGAAGAAGTGGAACGATGAGTTGGTAAAGAGTTATGTTCTGTGGAAGAGTTTAGGACATCGTCCTAGTTATGTAGAGAGTAATGCTTATATCTACGGGGAGTGGTCGCCTGAAGACATTAAGAACCCTGCGTTGTTTCCGGTGTATTCGCAAATTACGAAGTTAGAGTTTTTAAATGGTAAACGGCCGTATAGTGGCTAAGACCTATATGATGATTTATTCTTCTAATTGTTGTAACGAGTGTAGGCAAGCGAAAGAATGGTTTGACAGAAAGGGAATAAAGTACGAGGTAAAAGATTTAGATATAAAAGAGAATTTATTGCGAGCGATGGATTTGTGTAAAGGGAATTATAAGTTGCCTTTAGTTGTGTGGGGTGGCGAAGGCGAAGAAACTATAAGTGGATTTGACATAGAAAAATATGAGAGAATGGCATCCAAGCAGTGAGGCACAAGGGAAAGCGTTGGCCTCTAACGTATACGAGTTATTATACGGTGGAGCCTGCGGGGGTGGGAAGACAGAATTCCTTTTGATAGACGCGATGAAGCAAGTTACGAAGTCAAGATATCACGCCATCTTAATGAGAAACACTTTTCCTGAATTGGAGAACTCGCTTATCTTGAGAAGTCATGAATATTATCCATCTTTAGGTGGGAGGTATAACTCTCAACTACATAGGTGGACATTTCCTGCAGGATCAATTATCCAGTTTGGGTATTCCGAGAACGATGTAGATATTCAAAAGTACAAGTCAGCAGAATTTGCTTATATAGGATTAGATGAGAGTACCACGTTTAGCGAGTTTCAGATAAATTATATCATAACGAGAAATCGTTGTACCGATAAGAGTGTAAACAAAAGGATTAGGTTAGCCTCTAACCCTACAGGAAGAAGTCATGCGTGGCACAAGAATAGATTTATTACAAACAGAAAACCGTTTATTTCTTACATAGACGAAAGAACAGGATTAGACTACACGTTTATTCCATCTTTAGCGAAAGACAACAAAGTCTTGATGGAAACCGACCCCGAGTACGTTAAGAAATTAGAGAGGTTGCCTGAGAAAGAAAGGAAAGCTCTTTTACTTGGAGATTGGGATGTGTTTGAGGGAATGTTTTTTTCAGAATGGAATAGTGAATTTCATGTAATAGAACCTTGTGATATTCCGTCTACTTGGAGGAAGTTCAGATGTATAGACCACGGAAGAGCGAAACCTACAGCGTGCCTATGGGGAGCGATTGACTACGATGGTAGAGTAATAATTTATAGAGAGTATTACGCGGCTAAAAGAGATGCTGATGAGAACGCAAAACATATCGCTGACCTAAGTGCTGGAGAAATGTATGTCTTTACTGTATTAGATTCTGCGTGTTTTTCAAAGACAGGTGCGGGAGAAACTTTAGCTGAAATTTACGAAAGGAACGGAGTGATAGCCGAACCTTCACCTAAAAACAGATTAGCTGGATGGGCATTGATTCACGAGTACTTGAGAGGTAATCCGCCAAAGATAGTTTTCTTTAACACTTGCACTAATGCAATTAGAACTATCCCAGAATTACAACACGATAACAAGAGAATAGAAGATATAGATACGGATGGTGAGGACCATTGTGTAGACAGTTTGAGTTATGGATTACAACGATTACACGAGGGTAAAAGTATTAAACCCCATACGGAGTTTGAAAAGATGATAGCAAATTTACACGGAGGATATATACCTCCGCACGAATTAAACGAAATTTATAATAACCATTAGTAACAAGTATGGTATTTCCAGAAAAAGAAAAAATTGTTGAGAACTTAAATGTTCCGACCTACAATCCAAGTGATGAAGAAAAAAAGAATCTTCAGTTTTTAGATAAAAGAGTTTTACAACTAAAGGAGTATCGTTCTGGTAAACTTCTTAACAACACAAGAAGCATTGAGGATATTTGGAGAGACACAGACAGAGAATTCCAACCACACGAATTAAATTTCTCTAAGAATAAAAGATTAGTTAGTGACGATGAAAAGGGTTTACGGTCTAGGTTTGTTTCTGTTGGTGAAGAGAATGGATGGCAGAGTAACATCACCACTCCAGACCTTTATGTTAAAGTTAACACTTCTCTTTCTATTCTTGTTGGTCAGAATCCTGAAGCGACTTTTGAACCATTCCTTAAAAAGTATGAAGCAAACACAGAGATTGTTTATGGAAACTGGAGACATAGTTGGGAAGTATCTAATGGGAAAGGCGAACTTTCAAAAATGATTTTCAACTTGGGAAAGTATGGTACGGGAGTAATGAGAACCTATCCGAAAAAGTTGGTAATGAAGAAAAGGATTTTGAAGGAGTATTACGCCGAGGACTCTAAAAAGAATAAGTACGAAGATAAAGATATTGTTAAGTACAATGATTTGTGCAGAGAGTCTTTGAACCCGTGGCAGGTTTGGGTTTCTGACAACGGCCGGCCGGGAGATTACCTCTCAATGGATGATTGGTACTTTGAGAAGGATTATTCTTACGATAAGTTCATCCAAGAGTTTGGAGTATATCCTAATTCTAAATTTATTGTAGGCGGTAACTCGCAACAGGGGAACTTGCAAGAAAACAATGAAGAAAATCCAGATGAGAAAGTATCTAATATTATTACGGTTGGTTTCTATGAAAATCAGGTAAAGGATATTTTCGCGATGTGGATTCCTAAAGTAAAAGTTCTTCTTTACGAATCTCCTTTACCGAACGATGATGGGATGTTAAGTCTTTCTATCGCCCAATGGACACTAAGAGATGACAGATGTTTGTGGGGGATTGGGTTGTTTGAGATTATTCGCAATGATTCTGTTCTTTTTGATAAGCTTCTAAATATGACGATGGACCAAGTTACCTTGTCTATTTATAAGATGTTCTTTTATAAGTCTATTGACTTGATAGGTAACGAGGGAGTAATTAAATTAGTTCCTGGAAAAGGCGAACAAGTTTCTGACCCTGCTTCTATTAAGTTTTTAGAAATTCCCGGGCCGGGACAAGACGCGTGGAATGGACTTAATTTTATCCAAGATAGAAAAGATAATTTATCTGGAGTTACGCCACAGTTAAGTGCAAAATTTAGTGGAAAGACATTAGGGCAGGATTTACAATCAAAAGAGGCCGCACTGGAAAGAATGAGAACTCCGTTAGATTATATCGCTGCCGCTTTACAGCAAGAGGCATATATTACTGTTTCGTGGCAGAAACAAATACTTTCTACTCCTGAAATAATTGAATACACAGATAAGGAAACCTTGATTCTTGCACTTAAAGAGTTTGAGTTAGATGACCAAGAAATAGCGGCATATCTGCAAGAAATAGAAACCCAAAACCCACAAAGTGAACTTCTGTTTAATGGGACAGCAAACGAAAACGGGCAAGATGTAACTAAACAATACGCAAATGTGTATAAACAAGTTCCTTATAGCAGTAATAATTTAATTGAGTCGGAAGAAAAAAGATTTTACAGATTTGGTGTTAATTTACCAATAGGGAGATTAGACTGGAAAGGAATTATAAAGATTAAACCACAATCTGTTTTAGTCCCGAGTAAAGAATTGATGAGAAGAATGAAACTAGAGTTGTTTAATATCGTAGCACCTTTAATAGAAAAGATGATAACACTTCCTGATTTAATTCCGTTTATGTTGCCACCTTTAAAGATTACGGTTAAGACTTATGATGAAGACCCGAAAGAATGGTTTGATGAAAAGGCACTAATGGAATTTGCTGGACAAAAGATACAAGAAAGGGAGATGTTGCAACAGGCAATGATGCAAGCAGAGCAACAGAAGAACCAGTCTGCTCAACCACAAGTTAGCGACCAAGCAGTATCAACCGCAAGTGCGGTATCAACCGCAAGTACTAATGCAGGACAATCCACAGGTTTTGCTGAAGGAATGGGAGAGGGGATGCAAATGCCTGAGGAACCATTATTTGTTAATAAGGAATAGTATGGAAATAAAAGAAATAGTTAAAGAAATTAAAAGTAATCCAAAGTATAAAAAGAACATTAAAGAGTTTGCGGTTAGTAATGGTGTTTATACTTTCATCCTAAAAAATGGAGAAAAGTTAGAAATACCAGTAGATGAGTTCCATATAGAACAGTTAATTGAACAAGCAAATAAACTATGTTAAACACATTTGATAAAAACAGGTTAGCGAGTTTATACGGGACTGACCTGTTTAAAGTCTTACAAAGGTTAGGAAGTGAGATTATAGCAAAGAACCAAGAAAGTTCTTCCGTGGGTGATACAGAGTTCCTTTACTTGAAGAACTGTTTAATCAAAGATGGGAAGATACAGGGGATAAGTGAATTTTTAAGAGAAATTGAAAATAGTTTTAGGGAAAAAGGTAATTAAAAATAATTACAACTATGATTAAACCAATAGGAAATAGGGTATTAGTAAGTCAGTACAAGAAAGAGGGAGGTAAGATTATTATTTCGCAAGAGTTTGAGGAAAAGTTACCAAGAGGTAAGGTAGTCGCTATTAGTGATGAGGTAAATGAAATTAAGGTTGGTGATGAGGTTATTTTCAATAGACTTTCAGGGGAGATGATAGAGGATGAGTATCTAATTTTAAAAGTTAATGAAATATTAGCAAAAGTATGTTAGACACTCCTTGCGTAGTTAATCTAAAAACATTAGGTGGAGAAATGGTTGAACTATCGGTAAACTATTCTCCAAAGATTAAAGATTGTACTTACATTAAGTTAAAGGTCGGAGAAAAAGAAGTTGAACTCCCGAAAGACGGATTAGTCACCTTTTTACTGGCAATAGGAAGCGAAACAGATATAAATAAGTTGTTACCATGTAAGGTTAACAGAGTAAGAGAATTAGAAAGACTTTTAACCTTTGAATGGAAAGCAACGCGAGATTATCGTCAAGGAGAGGTAATTAGAGTTAAAGCCCCTTGGATAGATACAATACAAGACACAGAAGAAGTCTTTGCAGGTAGTCTAAAAAGAGGAGTAAAAAAGGTACTTAAATTCTTTAAATAATATGGCAACAGAAGCAGAAATAAAAGAAGAAGTAGCAAGTAAAGAGGAAGTAGCAAGTAAAGATGAACCCAAAGAACCAGAAAAAAGACGTGTAGGACAACACGTATCGCCTATGAAAGGCAAAAAACTTCCCACTGGTGATGGAAGCTGGCAAGCAATGGTTCATAAAACCAATGTAAGGGTGGATGCAGTTGTAGAGATTGTAAAAAATTTAGTTCAGGTTGTAAAAGATATTAAAGACCCGCCTAAACCAGACATTAAAGTAGTTAAGAGAAATTTAGAGGAAGAAACTTTACCTATGCCTAGAACGTGGAAAGAGAAAGCGTATGCGATTTTAGGTGAAGGGTTTGAGTTCAAGATTGACGATACTGTAAATGGAGATTTCATTCTACAGATTATCTTACCAAAGGAACTAGACCGTAGAGTAGGGGAAAAGATGGGAGAAAGAGATATTTCTACTGGACTTGTAAGAAGAATCTCACCTATCCTAGATATAGAAACGTGGTGCGAAAAAGTTAAATTAAACATCTTAAAAACTTATCAAGATTTTAAACCCTTAATAAATAAATAGTATGGAGTTAAATGTAAAAATCGCAGACAGAATTGTTTTAATCAATTTGCTGGAACAGTACGGCAAAAAAGGTACTTCATTAAGTGAACTGAACCAGATTTATAAAATGTTTGACAAGTTAGAGTTCAAAGATGAGGAAAGAAAAGAAATAAACTTCAGAATAGAAAACGGAGCTTACATGTGGGAAAATAAGGACAAAGATGGAAATGATTTAGATACAGACAAGAAAGTTGAGTTGTCAGAGAAACAAGTTGAGATTTTAAATGGCGTTTTAAAGGATAAGGACACAAAGAAAGAGTTTGATATTCAGATATTCAAGTCAATAGAAAGAATCGCTGGACAGGTAGGTTATAAAATTGAGTAGTTCATTGAAAGCGGATAACCGCAAGCATAGAGGATTACTTGGGGAGATTTTTCAGTGTCTCTCCAAATTAATTCTTTATCTCTCCCGCTTCACGGAGTAAAAATGGAAGTAAAAAGGATAAAATTATGTCAACAATTAAGATGGGTGAAAGTTTCGACAAGGATTCAAAAGAGGAAGAAGCAGTTGATGTGGCAAGTACTGCAAGTAAAGAAATTGAGAAAGTAGAAACAGTAGAGGATTCGCAAGACGTGGAAGTGTCCACGGGAAAAACGAAAGACGAAGAACCTACTAAACCCGAAGAAGAGGCAGTTGTTGCGGAAACCGCAAGTACTGCAAGTAAAGAGGAAGTAAAAGAGGAAACTAAATTTGAACCAAGTTTAGACGACATTATAAATGCTCGTAAGGATGAGGCTGAAAAATTAAGAAGTGAAATTGCGGAACTAAGGGGCGAAAGACGTAAAGCCAGAGAAACAACAAAAGAAGAATCTATCTTTATAAACAAGCCAGACGAAGATGACTTAAAAGATATTGACCCTGAAAGTGTTGCTGTCATAGAAATGGTTTTACAGAAAAAAGGATATGTTAAAAGAGATGACTTACAAAAGTCAGAATATCAAGACAAAATTAAAACATATACCGACCAATGGTTAAGTAAGCATCCAGAATATCTGCCGGAGAACGACTCCGACGATAAAAAATGGAATCAACTTAAAACCGTAATTCACTCTAATTTTAAAGAGCCTTCAAGTCCTAAAGAGATTTTAAGGAATCTTGACGTGGTTCACGAATGGTTAAACCCAAAAATACTTCCTACAAAAAGTATTTCTTCGGTTAAAGCCGCAGAATCAAAAATTAATAATTCGTCAAAAGGAAATTCTGGTGGAAGTACAACACCAACTAAGACGGTTAAAAACTTTGATTCTCAATATATAAGTGGTTTTACCGATGAAGAAATTAAAGAATTATTTAACTAAAAAAGTATGGCTTTTAAACTAATTGGTGGTTGGCCGGAAGAAAATGTGATTGAAGTCCCAGTAACCGCTGGGGTTGCAATCGCTGAAGGCGATTTGCTGGCTATCAACGGAAATGTCTTGGAAAGAGCTACAAGTTCGTCAACTATTTTGACGATTTTTGGGGTTGCTAAAGAAACAATTACTACAGCTGATGCTCTTATAAAGGTTGTTCCTATTATTCAAGGACAAGTTTGGGAAGTAGATTGTGCTAGCAATACAGCGTCTAATCAGTTGTTTGAATCTGCGGTTTTAACAGACCATGATACTGTTAACAACACAAGTTCAGATGTTGCTGGTCCGACTGCTGTCTTTATGCCTTTTGCTTTAAAGGGTGTTGCTGGTGACAAAAAATTAATTGGTGAATTTTTAAGAGTACAATCTACTACTGCGTAGTAAGTAGTCTTGAAAATTAAAATAACAAAAAGAATATGGCAGCCCCATTAACTTTAGGTGCAGCGGCGGATATGATTAATCCCGCTGTACAAAAGATGTTTTTGAAACTTGCTCCTAAACACGAAGAATATTGGAGAAAGTTTTATAACATTACAACTGGCGTAACTGATTACAATTTAATTGATAGTAGCTTATCTGGTTTAGGTGAAGCTGCTAGAATTACAGAAAATGCTGTAATTGTTTCAGAAGCTCCAGTCCAAGGTTTTGATAAAACTTACACACAAATTGAGTATGGAAAGATTATGTCTTTCACGAAAAAGATGTGGAAGTTTGGTATCAAAAAGAGAGATATGACACGTATTGTTAGTGCTTTAAAACAAGCGTGTATAGATAAAAGACAAAGATTGTTGCACGAAAAACTTGATGCAGCTTGGTTGACTTCTTACACACACTCTGATGATGCTGGTAATTTTTCGTTATCAGTTACAGGTGGAGATGCCCTAGCTTTAGCCTCGGCTTCTCACACACGTGAAGACGGTAAAGTGTTTAATATCTTCCCGATATTACACAACTTCGCTTATTAGTTCTGCCGTCTATAAACTTTCTAAATTCGGTGAACATCCTTTTTAGGAAAATACCGAGCTTAATAGTAAATTAAGTGTAACGACTATGGACTTTGAAAAACTTACATCATTAGAATATAAAGGAGCCATTATTGGAATGGTTTTGGGAGACGGATATATTGGAGAGCATGGGTTTAAAACTTCTTCAATATCACAGGAGTATATAAAAATGAAAGAAAGAATATTGCAACAACTAACAGCCACTTCAATATATAAGGATGAAAAAAGGACTGGAAGTTTTGGGAAAAAACCTTTATATGAATTAAGGGGAAGACAACATCCTCTATACCAAAAATTTAGAATGAGATTTTATCCGAACGGAAGAAAACAAGTTAGTGAATACGTATTAAAAACATTAAACAGTCTTGGGTTATTATTTTGGTATTTAGATGATGGATGTTTAGATAGTAGCGGGGGTGGTATAAGATTCCAAATTTGGTCTTGCGAGTTTACTGAAATAGAGAATATATATATCCAGAAAATATTAAACGACAGATTTGGGTTAAGATTCAACCTGAGGAAACAGTTTAAAAAAGAAACTGGGAAAATATATTACTGGTTATATTTGAAAGCAATAGACCGATTGGTTTTTTGGGATAAAATTATAAAACCATTTTTACAATACATCCCCCAAGAAATGATGTATAAAATTCCAACAAGAGAAAGTATAGAATCAAAAATAGAGAGTAAAAAACATGAAAGATTCTATAAAAATATAGTCTGAACATACAGGTAACTGTATGAGATAAATAGAAATATTTATCCTATCTTGCGGTTTTATCCGCTCTAAATTAGATAGTAACATAAAGGGAACTGCTTGGTCAAATATTGTAAGTGATGGCACAACTGCAAACATGGCATTTGATTATCCTGGGATGAAAGGTGCTTACCGTGTTGCTTCTTTGGTTAAGAGTCCTAAAGGACAACCGATGCCAATGCATATTACAGACATCATCGTGAAAGAGGGTTCTGCGGCTCATTTTAAGGCCTCTGAAATTAAAGTGGCTGTTGCTAAAGGCAAAATCCCAGAAGAATTTTCTAATGATGGTTCTGCTATTGGTGATTTCAATATCATTGCTAGCCCTTGGTTATTGGGTACTGGCGATGCTACTTCTATCTCTAATTTAAGTGCTGCTACAAACTGGCACGCATTTGATAAGAGTTATGTTAGCGATGAGTACGGACTACAGTATTTTGAATCAGAACCAATCAATATGAACTCTGAACCTAATATTGTGTTTAAGACTAACGAAATCCAATTCAAGGCTGGAATGATGTTTGCTTTTGGTCATAATGATGCAAGAGGATTTTATTCGAGCCAAGGGGATAATTCTTGATAATCTTAGCGAAAATATCGGTTGAGTAAATAATGGACTGGGTGTGGTTTCCCGATAGACAGACTCCCAGTCCTCAATAAAAATATGGCAACATTTAATTCACGTTCTTTTACTCCTTTAGGTGGAATAGACCTAAAAGCGAAAAATGGATGTATAAGGTTTGAAACTCCAACCCTTACCCCAACTACGACTTCGGGTGAGAGGTTGATTTATGTTAATTCTTCAAATCAGTTGATTTTTGATAGTGGTTCATCTACTACTGTTCTTGGTGCTTCTGGGTCAGTAGTATCTTTCGGACTAAACGACGCATACGATGACGGAAATGGTATCACAGTAGATGGTACCGCTGTCACGTTATCTGGTGTTTCAGCTACCACCGCTGTTCTTTCTATTACCGCAAATGCGGCTTCAACAACTCCTTTAATCTTACTAGCAAACTCTGGTTCTGGTAACGATATAACAGGAACTTCTACTTTGTGGGCTGTAGCGGCTACTGGAGCGGCTTCTTTCTTATCAGTCGCTACGAATACAATTACAGCCTCCTCTACTAATCCATCCAATTTAACGATTGACGCAACTGGTGCAGGAACAATTGCACTTGGTGCTACCTCTACTGGTGCGATTACATTAACAAGAGCTGTAACCGCAACGGCTTCTATCACGATTACTGGTACTGCTGATGCAAACTGTTTAACAGTAACGGCTGGAGATATTTTAATCTCTAATGGTAAAATTGCACTTACTAACGATGACACGGATTCGGCCCTTGCGATAACTGCTGCTTCGGTTACGATAGGTAATGTTCTTTCTATTACGGCTGATGGAATTACTACTGGTGCTATTGCTTACTTTGCAATGACCGAGGCTGGTATTACCTCTGGCAATGGAGCATACATTGAATGTTACGATTCAACTGCTGGTGCTACACAATTCCACGTTAGTAACGATGGTGCTACTACTATTACTGGTAATGCTTCAGGGACTGCTTCTCTTACTTTAACTGCTGGTGATTTATCAATGGCAAGTGGAGCGATTTCAGTTACTAATTCCGCTGATGCTGTTACTTTAACCATTGTTGCAGATTCAGTAGTTGCTGGAAATGTAATTGACGTAAACGCAGATGGGGTTACAAGTGGCACTTTGTTACATTTGGATACTACACTTGCTGCCTTTACTGGTAAGTATATTGATTGCTTTGATGGTGTGGCTACGGACTTCTCTGTAGGTGCCGATGGTGCAGTTGTAATTACTGCGACTGTTGCAACTACGCAATCACTACAGATTGTTGCTAATTCTGCGACTACCGTAACTGGAGGTATTATAGATTTAGACGCTAATGCGTTAACGACTGGTATCTTGATTAAAGGTAATTCAACCTCAACTGCGATTGCGGCTGGTGAACTACTTAGTTTAGACCTTACCTCTTCTGGTACAACCTTAACGGCTAAAACTGGGTCATTGGCTTCTATCGCAGTAAGTCAAACTGAATCTGGCACATCAAGTCAAGACTTTGATGTTTTGAACTTGTCAAGAACATCTGTTCACAATACTGCTGGTACCTTAACTGCTGCTGGTGCGGTATTAAAACTTACAAGAGTTTCTACGGAAACTTTAGCTACTCTTACAGATAGTGTTAATGGACTAGAGATTGTTGCTGGGCTTACTTCTACTGGTTCTGCGATTGATATAGCAAACTCGGCTGTTGCTGGTATAGCAATAAATATTGCCTCTGCCTGTACTACCGTGTCAGATGTATTGATTACTGGTTCTGGTGTAAAAGCTAACAATAAAGGTGTTTTGGAAGTTGTTTCTACAGGTGCTACTGCTGCTGGTGGTTCTCTTTTGAGAGTTGCCACAACTTCAGGAACTCCTGCGGCGGCTACTTCTTATCTCGTAGACTTTGATTATTCTGGAGCAACGATGACCAACAATCCAGTTGCTGTCAGAGTTGACGCTGGTTCTTCTACTGGTGCTGCTTTACAGTTAACTGGTTCTGGCGCGAATAACATGTTGGAACTTTTATCAACGGCTGCTGGTGCCGTTGGGGCTGTTCTAGTATTTGACCAAACGGCTAATTCTGCAGCGGCTGGTGATGTTATCGCTAGACTTGCATTTACTGCCCAAGATGGTGCAAATGCTGTTGAAAGTTATGGCAGAATTGACTGTATTATCAGAGATGTTACAGCAGCGAATCCTGATGCTTCTCTCAATTTCTTAGTTAATAGAGCAGGTACGGTTACGTTAGCAATGACCCTCGGGTGGGATACTGTTGCCAGTGCAGCTATTAATGGCGCGATGATTGGAGATGGTGCAGGAACAGCTATTGTTTCTTCACAGGGTGCTTATGACCTTACTTTATCAACAAACGGTGGTACTACCTCTGGTACAATCGTAATCACTGACGCTGCGAACGGAAACATTACTGTTACGCCTAATGGAACAGGTAGAGTAAGTTTATTTGCTCCGTCTTATGGTCAAAATACTGCTCTTGCTGATGGTGCTGCAACCCTTACAGTTGCACAGTCTGGTTTGGTTACGATGGGGAATACTGCAGCAAGAATTTTGACTTTACCTGCCGCAGCTAGCAATGCTGGGCTTTGGTACACGGTTAAAAAGACTTCTGCGGATGCTTTCGCGATTACTTTAGATGGTAATGCTGCGGAAACGATTGATGGTGCTGCGACTTTCGCAACCGTTGATGCCCAATATGACGTAGTTACAATAGTTTGTGACGGCTCAAATTGGCACGTAGTTAATAAAATTATAGCGTAGGTTTATACCTTTGGGGGGGATTTTTCCTCCTCAAGGATTATATACTTAACTTTAAAAGTATGCGTACAAGTCAATTATTTCCAGTAATGGATGCAAAAGCTTCTACTGGAATAGGTAATCCAGTAAAGTGTGAAGATTATCAGTATAAACAGTTCTCATTAGCTACAGATGGTGGGGGAACAGCTAATTTTACGATTAAATTCCAAGGTTCAATTTCAGAAGACAGCCCAACTTTTTCATCTGCCCAAAGTGTTACAAATCATTGGGATTATATAGATGCTATAGATTTACAGGATGGTTCATCTATTGATGGAGATACTGGAGTTTCCGTTGCGACTTCTGATGATTATCGTTTGTTTGAAATTAACAACAAGGGATTAAAGTGGGTTTGTGCAAGAATTACGTCTTATTCTGCTGGGTCAGTAACAGTAAACCTAAGAGTGTTTAATAATGTTTAAAACTATGAAAGACGAAATAATAAAAGAAAGTTTGGATGAATTTGTTGAACTAAAAAAAAGACAAGGGAACGTACTGAACTCTATCAACACAGAGGAAAAACGTCTTGAGGGTTTACATTTAGAAGAAGAAAGAATTATCGCAAATACAAAGTCTTTGTTAGAAGCCAACAAACAATTAGACTTCCAAACTAAACAAAAAGAGAGTTTGTTAAGTTCTGTGAATGTGAAAATAGAGCAAAATCAAATTACTTTAAACAACTTAATAGGTTGTAAAGATGTCTTAGAAAAAGAAATTCGGAATAAGAAAGAAATCTTTTTAAATGTAGAAAAGGAAAACATTGATAGGTTGAAAGAACTACAAAGAAAAATTGAAGACATAGAAAAAAAGTCCTTTGAAGAACAGGAAGTAAAAAAAAAGGAGATATTTGTTTTGAACCAGAATAAGGAAAATGTAAAGCGTGAGATTGTTCCATTAGAAAGTTATTTAGTCAATCTAAAAAACATTATCTCTGGTGGAGAAGATAACTTGATAAAACTAGGGGCTAAACACACTGTTAAGAACAACGAAATTAAGACGATTGAAAATGAAATTCTGAATAAACAACGCGAAGTAGAAAAACTTAATGAACAGATTGAGGTGTTAAAGAACAACTTGCAAAAAGAGAACATTGAAATGTGTTCAAAACGTAAAGAGTTGAATGATTTAGAAGTTGCTTTCCTTGGGGGAGAGAAAGAACTACATCTTATAGAGGAAAGAATTTTAGGGCTTCTAAAACGAGAAAAAAGAATTAACGAATTAATCCCGGTAATTAAAGATTACTTTAAAAAAGCTGGGATGGAAGTTAACATAGAATAGTATGCCAGACCGTTCAACAAAAATAAAAGCGAGTATACTTGACGCTATTTTAGAAGTTCAAAATCCTGCTACCGAAGAAAAGCAAGATAGTATCATTACCGCAATTCAGGGGATGGGCGGATTAGGTACAACTTTAAGAGGTGGCAGAAAAACAGTAGCCATTGCAGGTACGGCAGAAACCCTTGTTGCCTCGTCTACACCTTTGTTAGTTGGTGTTGTAATTAAAGCCTTTAAAGAAAATTCAGGGATAGTTTATGTTGGAACATCTTCTGTTGATTCAAATTCAGATAAACAATATGAACTTGAAGCAGGAGAGGCCATTGCAATTTCAGTCAACGATTTAGTAAAGATATATGTTGATGTAAGTGTAAGTGGTGAATCAGTCCAGTTTATAGGTTCGTAATTTTAAATATATGGGTTTATTACCAATACCAGCACCAGTCGATAAAAAAGTTAGAGTAAGTTCTAATGACAAGGTAAGTTCTTTCCTCAACGGAAAACTTGTTGCCGGAGCAGGAATAACTTTTACAGAAAACAATAACGGTGCTAATGAAACATTGACCATAGCTTCCACGGGGGCTTCTTATACCGACGAACAGGCACAAGACGCTATCGGGGCAATGATAGATGGTTCATTGGTTTATGTTGATGCGACTCCGTTATTAACCAGAGCGGCGTTAACGGGTGATGTTACGGCTTCGCAAGGTTCAAATGCTTTAACGATCGCCAATGACGCGGTTACTTTTGCTAAAATGCAAGATGTAGCCACAGGAACATTGCTCGGCAGAACAACAGCGGGAACGGGAGATATTGAATCGTTGACGAATATTCCGACCGTAACAATGTCTGGGAATGTTGTTTATATGGTTTCTGGTCCTGATGTGGCTGTTACGGATGGCGGGACGGGACTTTCTACTTTAACTACGGCATACGGATTATTGGCGGCAGGAACAACAGCCACGGGGAATGTGCAAACTCTATCCGCAGGATTAACTACGCAAATATTAGTAGGTGGTGGAATTGCGGCTTTACCAGCTTGGGGAACTGATTTACCGACTGCAATAAGCATAGGGGGATCATATATTTATCGTAATAGCGGAAGTGATGTGGCTTTAACGGATGGCGGAACGGGATCCAGTTTAGTTGCTTCTGCTGGCGGAATATTCTATTCTACCGTGGCACAAGGCGCTATTTTGGCAGGAACGGCAACAGCCAATCAGGTTTTATTATCAGGAGCAAGTGTGGCTCCTGTTTGGAGTACGGCTACTTATCCCGCAACAACAGTTGTTAATCAGATATTATATTCATCAGCGACTAATGTTATCGGTGGTATTACGACAGGGAATAGTGGATTATTGATAACAAGCGCGGGCGGGATTCCGAGTATTGGAACAGATATTCCCACGGCTGTAACTATCGGTTCTGCATATATCACCAGAGTAGGCGGAACGGATGTAACTGTGGCAGATGGCGGTACAAATTCCAGTGCGGCTTTGACCAATCAAAAAGTAATGACATCGGTTGGCGGAGCTATTGTTGAATCTGGGGCTATAACTGACGGCGAAAGTATTCAGCGGAACAACACTACTTTTATTTCCGCGCCTTTGCCGCTAGGGACTTGTGAGGGGAGATTGACTTTGACTTCAGGTACCGCTGTTACTACCGCGGATGTTACTGCGGCGGGAACCATTTATTTCGCCCTATACAAAGGTGACAGAATTTATTTATATGACGGGACAAGATGGAAATTATACTCATTTACGGAAAGAAGTTTAGCGTTAACCGTAACTTCTGGAAATAACTATGATGTTTTCATTTACGACAACGCTGGGACTATAACACTGGAATTAAGCGCGGCGTGGACTACTGACAATACCAGAGCCGACGCACTAACAACTCAAAATGGAATTTATGTAAAATCAGGGGCGACTACTCGTCGATGGTTAGGGACAAGCAGGGCGAGTGGAGCAAATACGGTAGAGGATAGTGCTTCTAAAAGATTTGTTTGGAATTATTATAATAGAGTTATAAAACATTTGTATAAAACGGAGGCTACGGTGTCTTGGACTTATCAATCTACTACTGTTCGTGCGGCAAATAATTCAACAGCTAATAGAGTAGAAGTAGTGGTTGGGATTCTGGAGGATAGCATTACAGTAAGTACATATTTGTATGGATTTTTATATGCGACGGCGGGGAATTCAATTCAAACTGGAATTGGAGAAGATTCTACTACCGCAAGGGTATCGGAGGCAATAGGGGGGACTTTGTTAAATGGTGGGAACTGGTATCAGGGGATTTTTTCAACTCTTAATAAAAAGATTTCGTCTGTTGGTTATCATTATTATCAATGGGTAGAGGCTGGCAATACTGATGCTGTCACTACTTTTTATGGGAATTCCACTAGCGGAATAAGTGGTTTCTTTAAAACATAATTTATAAAAAAATATGATAAACGTACAAAAAATAGACAATGAATTAAGGTCTGCTGGGATACCCATAGACGGTTGTTCTTCTGATGGGCGTATTGATTTTAAAAAAGAAGCAACTGTGGCTCAAATAGAATTAGCGAAACAGATTTTAGCGGTTCATAATCCGATTTGGTATATTGAGGAGAGAAGAAAAGCGTACCCACCGATTGGAGAACAGTTGGATATGATTTTCCACGACAAAACTGATGGAACAAATATCTGGCAAGAAACAATCGCAAAGATTAAAAAAGATATTCCTAAAAATTAAAATAAAAAGTATGGAAACATTGTTTTGGAACTCTATGTGGGGATTAAAAAAAGAGGATATTGTTTGGCCACCAGAAGATGTAAAGAACAAAGTTATGGAATGTCTTTTGAAATTTAAAGGGGATATTTCTAACCATACCAATGAATTAAAAACATTGTTAGGAATAGATGAAAGGTACAAAATGACATACGATTCGGAAAAAGAAAATTTAGAATCCCTTTATTTTGATTTGGTGGTTGAAAAAAACAAATCTGAAATTGTTATAAAAAATAATATAAAATAATATGGCTTATCGTCAACCCCAAGTAAAAATAATAAAAGATAACACACTTTTAATTTATCATCCTGATGTATTAGAACCAATTACCTTTTTAACTGCAAGTTTGGCGGCTGGCGGAGTAACTTTAACTGTTCAAAATAATTCAGGGTTTTCAAACACTGACCCACAGACTTTGGTTTTACTAGAAAACTTGGGAAATAGTAGTGCTGAAATAAAACGCATTAACGGGACAATAACGGCAGGTACATCTTTAACTGTTCAGACTGGTACATTTGCACATAGTATAGGAACGCCAATAAGCAAGATACTTTTTAACCAGTTTGAAATATCAGGAGCGAACACGACCACAGCAACAAAAAACGTAATTGCCACAACAGATTTACAGGTAAACAACCAGTACACGCAATACACGGTATCTGGGACAACTTATTCGTATTACTGGATTAGGTATTATAACAGTCTTGCAACAACTCCTTACTACGGGACATACTCTGATTATTTACAGGCCTCTGATTTTACAGCCAAACAAGTCGGGTTTATTGTTCGTCAGGCGTTAGAAATGAAAGGTGAAAACATTGGAGAGAAGTTTAACAAAGACTGGCTTTACGACCAGATTTATTTAGGTGAGTTAGATGTTTGTAAGGATTTAAAACGATGGAGTTGGTTAGTTGAGTTAAACTATGATTTAGGGAACGTAACAACTGGAATGTCAAAGATTGCTCTCCCCACAGACATTGAGGACAACCAAACAGGTAAGTCTATATACAGTTTAAGGGTCGGAAAGGACAAAGGATTAGACAAGGTAGATAAAAGTCAATTCAATTACATAATGCAAGGAATAGCAAACTCTACGCTATCAACGGCTATTTCGGCAGGGAATACGACGGTTGTCTTAGCAAACAGCAGAGATTTCCCAGCCTCAGGGGCGATTATAATTCAGGGAAACTCCTATGATTACACCGGGAATACTGTTGCAACGAATACTCTTACTGGTTTTACTGCTTTTACTGCTACATATGACGCAGACACGGATGTTTGGAACGGTATTAATCCAGGTACTCCGTTAAGGTATACGGTAAATGACGGATACGTTTATTTTGACGCTCCTATCCACAGTGATTATTCTGGGATGAATATCTGGTTGGACTACTACAAAACCCCAACAAAAATAGATTCTGATGGTGATTCTATTTTAGTAAATGACCCATATTTAATTCAGTTGTGGCTTGAACTGCAAATAGTTCGTAGGAACAACAACGGAATAATCCCCCAAGGTGATACGACACTCCAACTTTATATGGAAAGAAAACAAAGATTAATTGATAAAGAAATAATAGGGCAAGGAGTTAGATTTGTTCCGATTTGCCCTGGACAAACAATGGATGATAATGATTTTGTTATATGAAGAATCAAAACCCGATACAAATGTTTGATTTTAGTACAGGACTTATTGATGATAAGAGTGTCTCAAAGTTTCTGATACCTGACAGTTCTGTAAACAAATCAATTAATGTGGTTTTTAACAAACCAAGAGGTTCAATTACTCAAAGATTAGGCAGTACTCTTTTAGGTTCGGTTGTTTCTTCTACGAATACTATCTTAGGACTTCACAACTTCATTAGTTCTACTGCGTCTTACAGCAAACTTCTCTCGGTGGCGACAAACGTAATATACTCTTATGATGGGTCAAGTTGGACAAGCACCTACACAGGACTTAATAGCGGACTGGATACTAATTTCTTAACTTACTTAGATAGGGTTGTGTTTTTAAACGGAACTAACCAATCTCAATCGTGGGATGGGAATGGTGCGTGGGTTGCGACTGGAGGTCCGTTAGATATTTCAAACTTTCCGATTACAAAGTACGCTACCGTATTAAATACAAGGATTTTAGCAACAGGGAACACATCCGCACCTGATACGGTCTATGCTTCTTCCCTAGAGGCTTCTAACGCTATTTCGTGGACTTCAGGGAACAAGTCTTTCAAAGTGAACCCTAACGATGGAGCTGGGAATATTACAGGAATAACTGGGAATGGTCGTGTGGCTTTAATTTTCAAACAACGAGGTTTGTATCGCTACGATGATACAGATTTACAAAGAATAGGATACGTAGGTACTCCGTCGTATAAGTCTATTTGTACTGATGACAATGGGGTTACTTATTTCTTCGGGCAAGGTTCTAATGGAGTAGGATTCTACGCTACGGATGGTGGTTCACCTGTTAAAATTTCAAGAGCTATCCAGAAATATGTTTCGGGGATTTCACCATCGGTGTATAGCAGAATAAGTGTTTATTCGGATGGAGAAAAAATAGAGTGGGCGGTCGGGGGTGTAACAATAGACGGGATAACTTATAGTAACGTCTCGGTTGTTTATTTTCCTAACGATAAAATGTGGACAGTTTTTGACAGAGCAGATTCTTTTAGGGTCTTTTCGCAATACATTAACACATCTTCTGCAATCACAGTAGTCGGTGGCGATACAGATGGAGCAGTACAAACTATAGACAGTGGGAACACTGACAACGGAACGAACATCGTAACAGAGGTTGAGTTCAAACCCTACCACTTTTCTGATACTAGCAGTAACAAGCAAGTAAACAAGATATTTTCTTCTTGTACGCAATTTAACGGGTTAAAGGTTTCTTTAAAAACAGACCAAAATGATTTTATACAGTTAGGGTCTATCAATGATTTCTTTTATGACTTCCCATCTTTACCTAGAATTAGGGGGAAAGAGTTTGTTTTCAAATTGACTTCTACCAACGACCAAGAACCCTATCAGTTTGATGGATTTGAGTTTCCCGTAAATTCAATAATCTTTGAATAAAAGTTATGAGTATATTTGATAATGGTTACGACCAATTATTGAAGAGAGCAATAGAACTATCGGGGTACGATGGGGGGATTACGAATACCCTAAATACTTCTGTTGCTCCGAGTACGATTATCTCTGGACCTTTGAACGCTGACCTAGCACAACAAGCAGGGGTTCTTTACTTTGGGAAAACATCATTTTCAGATACTACGAATGGTTACAGAATGGGAATAGCTCCAGACGGAACTTTTCAAGCTATTTTCGGGACTACAGGAAGTAGTTGGGATTGGAACGTAACCACGACGAACACGCTAACCATTGCTGGTTCAATAACTGCTACCTCTGGGACAATCGGCGGATTCACAATCGGGGCAACGACAATCACTGCGACTAATCTTACCTTGACCAGTGGCGCGGTAAATACAGCTAATATAATAGTCGGGACAGGGGCAACAGCAGGCGGACTTAATTCAGCCAATGCTTCTGGAGACATTGTATTTTGGGCTGGTTCAACTTTTGCGAATAGGGCAACGGCTCCATTTAGGGTAACGGCAGGTGGAGCGGTAGTAGGAACATCAGTAACGCTAACAGGGAGTACGCTCAACGGAAATAATTTAACAATAGCAAAAGGAATAAGTACGCATAATCTTGTGAATATAGGAGACGAAATAATCGCTCACGGTTTAGGTGTTATACCTAAACAAATCAGATTTACTTATGCTTATACGTCAGGTGGTTTTCTTAATTGGGGCGATGCCGTCTACGAAAATAGTGTTTTGCAGTCATCACTATTTTATTTCAATTCGTCAACTACGCTTGGGGCAACAGTAGCTTCAGCGTATGCGATACAGATAACTGGTTCTAGTACATTATCCAGTGCGACAGTAACAGTTGATGCGACCAATATAACTTTAAATTGGACAAAAACAGGTTCCCCGACAGGGACATTGAGTTTTACTTGGGAAGCAATTTCTTAATATAAATATATGGCATTAGTACAAATTTATTATCCCCCTACAAAAACTTATAACACCGTTCCAGATATGGATGTATCTTACTGGAAAAGTCAGGGATGGGCTGACCCACCGAAAAACCCAATCCCAGCAGGACAAATCCCAGCAGGACAAATCCCAGCAAATGTTGATTTATATCAGAGACAAGGTGGGGAAATTAATCTAATTAGTGTTCCTGCTGACCAAGCTGAGTATTTGCTTAGTATAGGTGGTTATTTGCGTGTTACAGATAATGGAGCCTCTGCTACGTCTATTAGGGGAGTTCCAGTTATTAAAAAACGAGAACAGATAAAAAATCCACCAATTAGTAACGATAGTGGCAATGTAGTTAACATTGGAGGTATTGATGTTGATACAACAGGTTGGAGTCAGTCAATGATTAACTTAATAGAGGGATTAAATTCTTATGTTACAAAGTTAGACGAAAGCGGAAAAGTTATCAATCCGAATATAGAACTAACCCCAGAAAGACTGTCAGAGTTTATTAATACAGCCAAAAGCGATGTTTCTCCTTACTTCAAACAGCTTTTTAGTGAAGCAGAAAGAGATATTGGTTTTAGTTTGAGTGATATAGCTAATAACTACGCTAAAAAAGAAGCAGAGATAGGGAGACAGTTTGGTACTGCTTTAGAGAGTACACAGGAGTCTTATGCTAAAAGAGGTCTTAATTACTCTTCCGATAGAACGAAGTCAGAACAACTACTCTCTGACACGGCAAAAAGGATGATGTCAGATGAAAGAGATACTGCTCTAAAAGGTGCAAGAGATATTGGACTTAAAGGAGAACGGTTACTCGGAAGTAACTTTTTAGAGAAAACTTCTTTGCCTAAACTTTCTTATGGAGCAGAACCAGTAACAGGTAAAGCAGGGTATTACGGAACCGCTGGCGGAGGTAGAGATTTGAACCTTTATAATACATTTGGTGGAATTACTGGTAGTCTTGCAACTCAACAGAGCGAAGCAGAAAAGACCAGAGCAAATGCTTTAGAGGGACAATACAGAGATTTATATAAGACTTACATATAATAATATGGCAGAAGTAAAACAAGCTGTTTCGTATACAGTTAATCCTGCAACGGGAAAGTTAGAAAAAAAGATAGTTCCTGTTGGGGCTACCGAAGCTCCTCTCCCAACAGGATATGAAAAAATAGCTGGAGCATACAACAACAGAGATTTGCAACAAAAGGCGTATAGCGACATCCAACAAGGTGGAAACATAGACGCTTCTGGGAAGTTTTTACCTGGTAGTTATTTAATGGGAAAGAGAAACCTTGGAATTACACCCCCCCCAGGCTTTACGCAGGTTAACGCTAGTAATAGAGATTTGAATTTGAGCGGGGTACAAAGAGTAGGAGCTGAAGGAACTCGGGGCAGTTTCTTAATGGGGAAACCAGTTGGTAGCGGTGGAGGAGCTGGTGCGGGTGTTGGTGCGGGAGCGGGAGCTGGTGCAGGTGTCGGAGCTGGTGGAAAGGCAGGTACAGGAGACGTAAAGAATTATATGTCTGTTATAAACCAGATACTTCTTAACGCTCAAATGAAAAACTTTGATGATAGTGATTTGATTGCAAAAAGAAACGCTTTGGTGCAGAAGATGTACAACGAGTCTATCCAAGTACCGCCAGAGTTAAAGAACTCAAGTCCTGATGTGATAAACGGTTACATTAATCAAGTAGAGAACAAGTATAAAGGAGAACTTAACTTAATTGATACTGCATTAGAGAATCGCGACAGACAACGAGCAAATATTAAAGGAGGAATAACAGGAGTAGGGAATATATTGCAGAATCAATATGAAATGGAAAATAAAGAAAAAGAAACTAAATACCAGGCAGGAATAGTTGGTGAATATCAATTTTATGCAGAACAGGAAAAAGCATTGGGAAGAAAACCAATGTCATTTACTGAATACCAAAACGAAGATGCTAACAGGAAAAAATCTTTAGCGAAAATTACTAATGGAATGACACAAGGGCAAGCCACAATGTTTAATGGAGTTATTGCAAAATATTCTGCATCTCCGTTAATTGCAGGCTCTGATAGAACAAATATTTTACGGAATTTAGCTATTGAATTAGAGAAAGACCCAACTAACCCAGCAAAACAAGAAGCGTTTATTTATGCGTTTACTAAGGCTCTTGATACTTATGATAGTGCTGTTAGGTCTGATGAAATTAGGTTACTAGGGTCATTTAAAGATGTTCCGCAATGGATTCGTGATGCAAAATCAATGATTGACAAAGAACCAGGAAGGGATGTATTGTCTGGACAAGTTCCCCAATTAGTAGGTGTAGCAAAAGATTTAGTTAATTATATTAGCACCGCAGCTGCCGCAAAAGAAAAAATGTATGCAGCCCAATTAGAGGTTGTTGGATTAGGTGAGCAATGGAAGCAGTTTAGAAATTTATATACTCCACAATACGAAACTAATATAAAACAAACGAAACAAGAAGAACAAGCAAAAATAGATTTACAGAAAGAAATAGATAATATGTCAACTGAAGAATTATACAATAAAGCTGGTGGAATATCTATTGACGATAGTTCTTACACTTATCAAGGTGCATTAGAACTTTTTGGGGATGAAAATCTTTTACGCCAAAAATTGCTAGAAAAAGGAAATTTTAATAATGTTGACAGCGACACAAATAAAGCTGTGAGTAGCATACAACTTGGTTCTCATCTTGCACAAGTTAACAACAATCCAGGGAACTTGCGATTTGCAGGGCAGGCTGGAGCTATACAAGGACAAGGTGGGTTCGCTAAATTTAGTACTCCAGAAGCGGGGTATAATGCTTTGTTAAACCAAATTAAACTTGATGCTGATAGAGGACATACATTGGCTTCTTTTGTTACAAAATATGCTCCACCAAGTGAAAATGATACTGCCCTCTATATAAAACAAATAGCACAAGCACTTTCAGCCAATCCAAACACAAGGTTGGGTGAGCTGGATATACAAAAATTAGGGAAAGCAATGGCTCTTAAAGAAAGTTCAACTAGAATAACTTAAAAATATGGCAATATCCTTTACAATGGATGAAATAAAAAAGTATAGGAAAGAGGGATTAGTTCCCCCACCTTTACAATCTGCACAGCAGGGTAAAGGTATTTCATTCACAAAAGAAGAAATAGAAAAGTACAGAAATCCACCTCAAGAACCCGAACCACAAGGTAAGTTTGGTTACTATGCTGATAAATTTGGTAATTTGGTTGATAGTTATTACCAAAAATTTACACAATTACCCGTAGTAAAACAGGCCAGTGATGTTGCTGGGCTTGGCGTGGGGGTCGCAGGTGGAGTGATTGGAGGAGCAATCGGTACCGTGGGAACACCGATTGTCAATGTAATTAAAGGGAAACCAGTTTTTAGTAATTTTGGACAAAGTGTTGTACAATCCACTAAAAACGTTTCTGGTTTTGGACAAGAATTAGGCAAAACATCTTTGCCAGCATCTATTTTGGGAAGAATCCCCTCCGCAATAATGGGGGCTAGCCAGGTCTCTGGTGGAATAAGTGATGTCGGGCAAGGAGATTACAAAAGAGGAGGAGCAAAACTGGCGACTGGTGTATTGGGATTGCTAGGTTCAACTAGAAAATTTGGGAGTGGGAAGTTGTTAACTGGCCCAATAGAAGAAGCCACCAAGTTTGGAGCTAGTAAAACAAAAAATATAGTATCCAAAACTGGAATTAATATCGGGACAGAAATGGCAGATAAAGGAGCTTTTGGGGCAATAACAGGGCTATTTAAAACAGCTAAAAGTTATTGGGATAAACAAAAGGGACTAAGCCCTGAATCAACAAAATATTTGCAGGAAAAGACGAAACCGATAGTAACAAATATTCTTAATTTAAATGATAGAAGTTTTGGACAAAATCTCGCAGGAAGAACCGTTGACGAAATGGCTGGTTTTTTATTAAACGAAAATGTATTAAATAACGTATCAGTTAAAAAAGGGATAGTAAACACAAAGATAGCAGAAAGGAAATTAAAAGACTTATATGTAGCAAACAATAAAGCATTTGATACTATTTTGAGAAATGAACAAGGTGGTACGATGTTGGATGGTATTTTTAGTATTACGCGAGACCAACTTTCAAAAAAAATGTATGGACGCGGTGAAGCTTTGACAAAAGCATTAGACAGTTTAAATACAAGAATACAATCTATAAAGAATAACCTGGTAAAAGAAAAAGGATATAAATTAGATGCAAAGGGGGATTTGTATATCCCGTGGGTTGAGGTAAACAAAATAAAATCTTCGCAGTGGTTTGAATCTGGGTTGCCTAAAGGGAATGTCGATGATACCATAAAAGCCGGAATGAGTTACGAGCTAGCTCACGTCTTGGAGAAAGAGATAGAACAAGGAATCCCTGACAAAAATATTCACAAAATGAATAGAATTTTAGGTAATTATGCGGAGGGTATAAAATTATTGCAAGAAAGCAATGGTGGGCATATTCCTAAAGGGGGAATAAGTAATTGGTTCAAAACAAGATTACTATATTACGCTATCCCAGGGACAGCTCCAATTAAAGTCGGGATTTTAACATCTGCAGACCAGCTAGCTAAATTATTGAACAAATACCAAGGACAAGGTCAATTAAATACTCTTTTGAAACAGTTAGGAGAAAGTCGCCAAGGGAGCAAACTAATTGAAAATGCAAACAAGATATTAAGGGATAAGTTCAGAAATGAAATGAAAGAACACGTAGCTTGGAAGGCAACAAAAGGGTGGCGATTAGAAGAAGCAAACCGGGAAGCCGTAACTAAAGCCAAAGAGGTTATTTTTAAACCTAGCCCTTTACAGTTAAGTCCTGGCGATAAAGATGCTTTACCTTTTTCTTCTCCTGTTCTTCTTCGCGGGCCAGGTGAAACGATGTTAAATGAAAAAATATCTCCGCAAGAACTTAAAAGGCTAGACTATAAAAGACTGAAAGAACAGTCAATGAGTGAAGCTAAACAGGTTGCAGAAAAAGCCAAGTATCTAGCGGAACAATCCAAGCTGAGAGAACCACAGGTAACCGCAATGTATAATGAAACACAAAAACACAAAAGTGGTGAACCGATAACCCCCAAGAAAATCTTCAAATTTATTGAAAGTGAAAAACGCAAATCTAAAAAACAGATTAAAGAAAGCACCCCAAAATACAAAAGTGGCGAGCCGATAACACCAAAAAGTGTGTTCAAATTTATTGACAGTGAAAAACGCAAATATGGAAAAAAATAACAAAATCTACGACTACATAGACAAGTTGGTTTTAGCGGCACGGGACCATCAGACTCCCTCCCCTGAAACTAAAGATTTACTGGCTAAACTAGACAAAAGCCTGTCTCTTTTAGCTCAAGAGGTATCTTTTATACGCACCACAATCGCTGATGGGTTTATAAAATACGACAAGCAAATAGACACAGTTAAGATAGAGCTAGAATTAAAATTGAACAAGAATACAGCAGAAATTAGCAAGCTCAAAGAACTTCGGAGTCAAATCATAGGAGGAGTTGCCGTAATATCGATTGTTTTCAACGCACTGTATAATTACCTTATAAAACTTGTTTGAGAGAGTGCGGAGTAAGGGCAAGGCCCAAGTTCCGCAAGTAAGGAGAGCCAAAAATGAGCAAAACCAAAAATCGTTTGCCACGAATTAAGCTTCTCCAGTGCAGGGAAGAGTTTAAAAACGGTATCTTGAGTGTTTCTTACCCCAGACTTCCAAACGAAATCGTCGGGTCGCTGATTAAAAACGGGGTAACAAACGGTGAAATGATGTACTTTTTAAATGAACACTACCTGAAAATTGCCGACAAGGAACACCAAAGCATGATGGAGCTTTTTGAGAAAAAAGGTCAACATGAGATTGGTCTGACAAAACTAAACACGGATGTTTTTAGGGTAAAGTGGAAAACAATAAAATGGTTAGGGGTCGGGATACTCACTTTGGTGATATTGTCTTTAGGGATGGTGTTAGGATATACTATCCGCTATAGCGATTATTCCTTGACTCCTAGCTCGCGGAACTTGGGCCCTGCCCTTATTCCGCCCAGTGGGAAATAAACGTGGAGTTACCCGCAACAAACGCCCTACCTAATTGGTGGGGCTTTAAATTCTAAATGGAATACTACAAACGTGGAAATGCAACAAAAAATAAAAACTTTATCCAAAAATGTTTATTATTATTGCAAGAGTATGTTGAATCAAACAGAAGTCAAAAAGAACTTGCCCTCGGATTATCAACAAGACAAATTTGGGCGAGAATTAACAAAGCAAGAAATTTGGAAAGGACTGAAAGTTGTTGATGGCAAAATACGCCAATCAACTAATATATATTCAAGAGTAATGGGATATTTCGCACCACTTAAACAATTTAACACAGGCAAGAAGTCCGAGTTCATCAGTAGGAAGTATTACACTGAGGCGGTGGCTACGGCTAATAAAAGGTTCTGCGAAGAAAACAAAGAGGGGGCGTAAGCCTCCTCTTTTGTTGCCTGTAAGAACTACTTCATGTGTTTCTTCATTTCCTTTTCTTTCATCATCATTGGGGATTTTCCCTTCTTAACTTCTTTTTTAGCGCTTTTGGATTTCATAATATCACCTCCTTTCTGCGTTTAGTCGCAAGTTTACATTTTTTCTGTCCTTTCCCAGTTCATAATTCCACCGCCAACAGGTGCTTTATAAAACGAAAACAATTTCCATTTTTTCTTTCCTGCCATTACGCAGATTGAAACGGTAGTATCGCTTGTCTTTTCAAGGAACAGTTTAGTCCCGTCTTTTAGATATGAAAATGTTTCCCAGGTGATTCTATCTGGTTTTTTGTACATATTTTTGGTTTTTAATTGGTTTATTTTTAACTAATTTACCGTTTACAAAAGATACGTTTAGAGAACTACTTATTTGGTCTATTGAACTACGAAGTTGATATAAATGAACGTTGTGGTTATAAAGAATTGTTTTAATTACCTTTAAACTCGAATTTATCAATGTTATTACTTCTGCATAAGACAACGATGGTGAATTTTGCCCCACAGTTTTGGAGTTAACTATCCCACGTTTTATTCCCAACAGATTTTCTATTGTTCCAATCCTACTATTCCGTTTTCCCACTGTTTTATGTAATTTTGGTTTAACCTGCATGTTTTTTGTTTTTAATAACTTTAGCTGGCATATTGTGTTCTTCTACAAGCTGTACTTTCAAATACTCAAACAGGCACCCAAGTCTAGTGTATACTCTCAAAACTTTGTTGTGTATTAAGTCTGTTAAACTATCTGTTCGTCTGTCCAGTTCCTTGCCTATGTGCCCGACTTGTGATTTACAATCCGCTACGCATTTAGAGATTTCAGAGCGAAGTAAAATGTTTTCGGTTTTTTGTAGGTTAACCATACTGTTTAAAGCATTGGAATAGTATTCTTCTTTTGCCCATCCTAATATACCAGCCACACCTTTGTCTTCTTTTTCTGGCTTTACAGCTTGATTCAAAATACTAATTTGTTTTTCTAATTCTTCTATTCTTTCTAGTAATTTTTTTTTAAACCCCATAAATTTCTCCATTAATTAATTTTAAATGATAATAAGTATCTTTTGTACCATCGTTATTGTCTCTCTCCGTAATCCCTGTTACGCTGAAACTACCTTTAAACTCTTGAATACTCCCGAGGGCCAACGTCTTTGAGATACAGAGTTTTCCTTTTAACTGGGCTATTAACTCGTTACTTGTTATTGTTTCCATAATTTGAAGTATTATTTTTTTGTATGGTCGTGTTTAATTCAACTATAAAATTTGTAGCGTAATAAATCGTTAAACAAACAGTAAATGCTATAAAAATGGTTAAAAAAAAGAACACAACAGTTTCTACTTTCTCCCATGGCGACATCCCCTCACCCATCATAAAGTTTATTTATAAATGGTATATAAAAACCAAAATTCTATTATTGCAATTACAGTTGCGATGATTGTTATAGCTTTAAAATTAATAAAGTCCATTTTTTTTGTTTTTATTCCGCATAAGTTTGCGGCACTTTTCGCAATAATCAGATTTGTTAAACTGTTTATTTGTGATTTTTTTCTTACAGTTTTGGCATATATAAACAAGCCATCCGTCGCTGGTCACACAACTAACTGTATAATACAATGCGGGTTTGCGGTTTGTTATTTTGTTTACTTTTTCCATCATAAAATTTCTTCGATGCGGTAATCCGCGTATAAATCTCCTACAAAAATTAATAATTCTCTCCCAAGGGTATAAGCGACTATCATTCCAGCTGGAAGTGATATTGACACTAAAATAATTACTAAAGTCTTTATTGCTTTCTCAAGTGTAACCATAATTTGCAGTTTCTGCTTATTTGTTGTACCCTAACTCTTTTGCTTTCTCAAACAAAGGAGAGAGTACGGTTTCAAACCACAGCCTTGTGGATTCAAGCGTCTTAACCATCTCCACCACGGTTGATACTCTCTGGTTCATTAAGTTTCTTTTTAGTGTGTAGTTGTACATTTCTATAAAGCAGGAAACGATGTCTGCGAAATAAAAGACTTGCCGGCCGGTCGTCAAGATGTAACAGTTCGGGTCTGCGGAGATAGTAAAGTCATCAACCTTTAAAATGACTTTTTCTTTAGTTGCGTCTTTTCCCTCTTTTAGTTTCTTTTTGTGTTCCTCCGTCATTGTTCTCATATTATTTTAGTTTACTCATATTTTTTACAAAATTGTTTAGCTTCTTTAATAATTAACTCAAAATCTTTTTCTGTTAGCTTAACAGAACAGTTTTTCAAGCTCTCTAGTGTTTTTAAAATATCTACTCCGTATGCCCTAATTAGATAAAGGGTGTACTCTGGTTTGTTCCCTTCCTTGAATATATTGCACCCTACACACTGCGGATGAACGTTCCATAAGTTGTACCTAGTAGCCATATTAGCACGCCCCCAGTAATGCCCGGCTTGTAGTTTCTTTGTTAGGTATTCTTTCCCGCAAGTACAACATCTATTGTACCAATGTCCGTGGTCGCCCACTGCGTCAACGTATCTTACTTTTTTAGAGAACCAACGGTCGGCTTCTTTCATTAGTTTACTTCTTTTTGTCATACTTTTAACTTAATACATCAATCCACTCTCGCAAATAAGCTATAAGTATTCGTGTCTTACAGTCAAAGCAAGAACCGTTAAGCTCTTGGCACATCCTTACACCCATTCTTCTGTTCATTCCCTTGATTACATCTTCTAACTTACCGCAGAAAGCAATGTCTGCTTTAGTTGGTTTTACTCGTATATTGCCAGTTGTTCCTGCCATATTTTAATTGTTATTTAAGTATAATATCATCTAACAAAGCTTCCACTCCACCCCAGTCTTCATCCCCATAATCCCCAGAGTCTATCCATTCTATATTGTGGCATATAACACCTAATCTTTCTAAAATATCTGCCACCTTTTTTCTTGATTCAAGATGGTCTATTGGGTCGGGGAAAAAC
>ERZ1292632.954-Hain-H43-01um-R2-954-length-30612-cov-15_pt1 | contig 30612 bp, 31 predicted proteins | sample MGYA00564407_ERZ1292632 | MGnify/ENA primary metagenome ERZ1292632 (study PRJEB36523, sample SAMEA6512637) | groundwater metagenome | collected 2019-01-08 | study: AquaDiva: Metagenomics assemblies of 32 groundwater samples | reverse complement strand
AACAATTAACATTAAATCATCATAAAATCGTTCGGATTGAGGGGTACGGGTGGGGAAGCCATTTATGCTTCTATTATACTCATAAATAAGGTCGTGTCAAGCCCTTCACTAAAATAAAAATTATTATTAAATTTGTAAGACACAAGATTATGCAAAAACAAAAAGGAATTTCAACTTTAATCGGCTTTTAAATTTACAAAATAAAAATTAAAAACCAAAACTAATGCGAGTATTAGACTTAGAATCAACTAGAGTAAAACTGGCCGAAATAGTAAAGCAGATTGTTGCGGAATATAACCCGGAAAAAATTATTCTTTTCGGTTCTTTTGCGTGGGGTGAACCCAATGAAAATAGCGATATTGATTTGCTTATAGTTAAAAAAAGCAATAAGCCAAATATAGAAATGATGAAAGATGTTTATAGAATAATTTTCCGTCAAGGCGAAGCAGTTGATGTTTTAGTTTATACTCCGGAACAATTCGAAAGAAGAAAAAAAATAGGAGATCCTTTCATTGCAAAAATAATTAATAAAGGAAAAATTTTGTATGGAACAAGATAAAAAAATATTAGTTTCGGAATGGATTAAGAGGGCAGAAGACGACGAATTGAATGCTTTATCTATTTTAAAACATAAAGATGGGACTCCCGCTTTTGTTTGTTTCGTTTCACATCAGGTTGCAGAAAAATATTTAAAGGCGTTGTTATTGTTTTATTCTGGAGATGCGCCCAAAATTCACAGTTTAAGGAAATTAATCGCAACCATTAAGCATTATTCTAAGGAAATTGAAAAAGAGATTAAAGAGGAAATTATAATTCTTGATCCTTATTATATCGGGGCTCGTTATCCTGCGGATATTCCTTTGGAATCATTTACATGGCAAATGGCCGAGCAAGCAAATCAAATGGCAATTAAAATTAAACAATTTGTTTTAGAAGAAATTAAATAAATAATTAAATTTTCTGGTTCCCAGCCAGAGCAAAATATGCAAAAAGAAAAAGGAATTTCAACTTTAATCGGCATAATAATTATTATTGCAGTTGCAGTAATCTTTTTCGGCGGAGTTTTTGTATACCAATATTTTACCGTAAAATCTCAGCAAAATAGTGAGTTTTTTGCCTTGAGGCAAAAAACCAACCAAACACAAAACCAAACACAAAACCAAACCACCGGATCGTCCGTCCAAAGCCAGCAGGCGACGGAGGGCTGGAAAACATATAAAAACGACGAATATGGGGTTGAGTTTAAATATCCGACAGGCTGATTGGGAAGTGCAATTTAATGGCGATGTTGGGCTGCTAAAAGCTTTTTACGCGGAAATAATAGATAGCACGGACACTGATTTGGGTCTTGGAGATACTTTCAGAAGACTAACCGTGGGTACTTATGCTGCCATTGAAAATGACTATACATTAAAATCAGATAGAATTTTTGTTTATGATAAATATAGGAGACCTGTAAGCAAAATTAGTTTTAATATCAATGGTGTAAAAGTTTACGGTAGTTGCTATTTTAAACATAATCAAAATATCCTTGATATCTGTAATAAAATTATTTCTTCTTTTAAATTTACAAAATAAAAATTAAAAATAATTAAAAAATAAAACCAATGAGAGTACTTGACCTTGAATCAATAAGAATAAAATTAGCGTCGCCGGAAGATGTTTTGTCGTGGAGTCACGGCGAAGTTACAAAGCCTGAAACCATAAACTACAGAACGCAAAAGCCTGAAAAGGACGGGCTTTTTGATGAACGAATTTTTGGTCCTGAAAAAGATTATGAGTGCGCTTGCGGAAAATATAAAAGAATAAGATACAAAGGAGTTGTTTGCGACAGATGCGGGGTTGAAGTTACAAAATCTCAAGTTAGAAGAGAAAGAATGGGCCATATAAAATTGGCTGCTCCAGTTTCGCATATTTGGTTTTTAAGAGGAGTTCCTTCAAGAATGGGCATGGTTTTGAATAAAAGCTCTCAACAATTAGAAAAGGTTATTTATTTTTCAAACTATGTAATTACCAAAGTTGACGAAACAGCCCGTGATAATATTTTAGATTTGATTGATCAGGAGTATAAATCAAAGGTTAAAAAAGAAAAGACCGAAGGCGCCAAGAATGAATTAAAGGCGGCAAGAGAAAAAGCCAAAGAAGAGGTGCTTGAAATAAAGCCTCTTAAAATTTTGTCTGAAGTGGCTTACCATACTTTGTCTTTAAAATACGGAGAAATTTTTGAAGCCGGCACTGGAGCAGAAGTTGTAAGAGATATATTTTCTAAGGTTGATTTGAAAAAAACAACCGATGAACTGGTAAAAGAATCAAAAGAAGTCTCGCCGGCTTTGAGGAAAAAAGTTTTAAGAAGATTAAAACTTTTTCAGGGAATGCTTAATTCTAATGTAAAGCCAGAATGGATGTTTATGGATGTTTTGCCTGTGCTTCCTCCAGACTTGAGGCCAATGGTTCAGTTAGACGGCGGAAGATATGCCTCATCTGACCTAAACGATTTATATAGAAGAGTTATAAACAGAAATAACAGGTTAAAATATTTATTAGAAATTTCAGCTCCGGCAGTTATTGTCAGAAACGAAAAAAGAATGTTGCAGGAAGCGGTTGACGCTTTAATTGACAACGAAATGAGAAAAGGGGTTACAACCACTGCCACAACCGGCGGAAAGAGATTATTAAAGTCTTTGGCTGCCATGCTGGCCGGAAAACAGGGAAGGTTCAGACAGAACCTTTTAGGAAAACGTGTTGATTATTCTGGAAGGTCGGTTATTGCTGTTGGGCCAGAACTTCATTTTTCACAGTGCGGTTTGCCAAAAACTTTGGCGCTTGAAATTTTCAAGCCTTTTGTAATCAAGAGAATTTTAGATAAAGAATTAGCCTACAACATAAGGGGAGCAGCCCGTTTAATTGAAGAAAAAACTCCCGAAGTCTGGGCAATATTAGAAGAAATTATAAAAGACAAATTAGTTTTGTTAAACAGAGCTCCTACTTTGCACAGGCTTGGCATTCAGGCATTCAGGCCAATTTTAACCGAAGGAGAAACAATAAAATTGCATCCATTAGTTTGCGAATCTTTTAACGCAGACTTTGATGGCGACCAAATGGCTGTATATCTACCCTTATCAGACGAGGCTCAAAAAGAAGCAAAAGAAATAATGCTTTCTTCACTGAATCTTTTAAGGCCTGCAACCGGTTTGCCGGTAATGGGGCCGTTTAGAGATATTGCTTTAGGGTGCTATTTTTTGTCAAAAATAAAAAATGAGAAAGATCCGGCCGATAAAAATATTAAAATATTCTCTGAAGCTTCGGAAGCCATTATAGCTTTTGAATACGGATTTTTGCCGCAGACAGAAAGAATTAAGGTTGCAAATCCAAAGCCATTCGACGATGCTCGGGGCAAACAAGAATTAATTGAAACAAGTGTTGGAAGATTAATTTTAAATTCTGTTTTGCCAGACGACTATCCATATGTAAATAAATTGGTTGATAATAAAGGATTAAAACAACTTGTTAGAAACATCATTGAAAAATATCCTAACGAGGATGCTGTAAAAATTGTAGACAAGATAAAAACATTGGGATTTGAATACTGCACTTTATCTGGAATTAGCTGGGGCATGGACGATTTGATTGTTCCAAAAGAAAAGAAACAATTAATTTTTGACGCAGAAAGGGAAGTAGAGCAAATTGATAGCCACTTTGAAAAAGGCCTTCTTTCACACGACGAAAAGACTTCGCAGAAAATTTTGGTATGGCAGACAGTCAAAACAAAAATTGAAGCATTGCTTAAAACCACTTTACCAGAAGACGGCCCAGTATTTTCTATTATAAATGCGGGAGCCAGAGCTACATGGGCTCAGCCAGTTCAAATGGCTGGAATGAAGGGCTTGGTAAATAACCCAGCAGGAGACATTATTGAATTGCCCGTAAAGAGTTCGTTTGCTGAAGGTTTTAATGTGCTGGAATATTTTATTTCAACTCACGGGGCCAGAAAAGGTACAGCAGATACGGCCTTAAGAACATCTTCGGCAGGTTACTTAACAAGGCGCTTGGTTGACGTTGCCCATGATATGATAATTTCAGAAGAAGACTGTGGAGATAAAACCGGAATTACAGTTTACAAAAAAGACGCCGACGACATTGAAGAAAACTTTGTTTTCAAAATTGTGGGAAGGATTGCCGCTGAAGATGTTGTAAAGGATAAAAAAGTTTTGGTTAAAAAAGGAGAGCTTATTGATTGGAAAACAGCAGATGAAATTACAAAAGAGGAGATTGAAAGAGTTGTTGTGCGTTCGCCATTAAGCTGTAAAGATTCAAGGGGTGTATGCCAAAAATGTTATGGCTGGGATTTGGGCAGAAACCAATTAATAAAATTAGGAGAAGCAGTTGGAATTGTTGCTGCTCAAGCAATTGGAGAACCTGGCACCCAGTTAACCTTGAGAACTCACCACTTAGGAGGTATTGTGGGAGCTGGCGACATTACGCAAGGTTTGCCTAGAATTGAAGAAATCTTTGAATGCAGAGCTCCAAAAGGAGAGGCGGTAATGTCATTGATCGACGGCAAAGTTGTAGAAATTGACGAAGAAAATAGAATTGTAAAAATCCAGCCTGCCTCGCGTCAAGACGGGCCCGAAAACAAAAAGACAGGAAAGAAACCTGCCCGCGCAGGCGGGGATATAATGGAATATAAGATTCCCGGAAAAATTGTAATTTTAGTTGAAAAAGGCCAGGAAATAAAAGAAAACCAGCCTCTTTGCGATGGAAGCCTGGATCTGAAAAAATTATACAAATCAGCAGGTTTGGAAATAACCCAAAAATATATATTAAAAGAAGTACAGAGAATTTATGCTTCACAGGGCGTTGATATCCACGACAAACATATTGAAGTTATAATTCAAAAAATGTTTTCGCGTTTTAGAATAAAAGAAGAGGGCGATAGTCAGTGGGTAAAAGGAGAAGTTGTTGAGGGGCCTGTTTATAATGAGGAAGTTGATAGACTAAAAAAACTCAAAAAAGAGCCTCCGATTGGAGTTCAAATTTTGTTGGGAATTTCAGAAGTTGCCTTGAATTCAGAATCATTTTTGTCGGCGGCTTCATTCCAGCAAACATCAAGAGTATTAATCAAGGCGTCTTTAGAAGGAAAGGAAGATAAGCTAAAAGGCTTAAAAGAAAACGTAATTATTGGAAAACTTATTCCGGTAGGCACCGGCTTTGTCCCAAAAAAATAAAGCACGCGGAACGCTTCAGATACATCTGAAGCGTTTGTTTTTTTGTCCTGCGTAAAATTTGCATCGCAAATTGAAAAGTGATAAAATTATATAATTATGGCGAAGGATAAAAATAACTGGAAAAAGTAGCATTTTTATGAAAATAAAAATACCAAGAGAAATAGAAAATTTAACTCCAATTTTTGAAAGATATCCAGAAGTAAAGCTTGTATATCTTTTTGGTTCAAGGGCGACCGGCAAAATTGGACCGTTAAGCGACTACGATTTTGCTGTATATTTAGATGAAAAAGACGCAAAGAAAAGACTTGAACTAAGGCTGAAACTTATAGGCGAAGTCACCAAGGTTTTAAAAACCGACAATGTTGATTTGTGCATTTTGAATGATATTGACGAACCCGAAATAAAATACAGCATTATTACCGATGGAATGCTAATGTTAGAAGTAGAGCCGTTTAAAGTATTAGTGGAGCCGAGAATCCTTAATGAATATTTTGATTTTCACTCTTTGCTTCTGAGGCATAATTTAACAAAAGCATAAATTTATATGACAAATTTTTCCGTAGTTGAAAACAAGATAAGCTCTGTCAAAAAATATTTGGGCATACTTCAACATTTCAAAAAATATTTACGAAAGGAAATTGAAAATGATTTGAATATAAGAGGAGCAGTTGAAAGATATTTGTATTTGGTCTCGCAAGCAACAATTGACACGGCAGAGGCTTTTATTTCGTTAAGAAATTTCCGCAAACCAACAACCATTAGGGAAAGTTTCGAAATCTTGAAAGAAGAAAAAATTATTTCAATTGAACTTAGTGAGAAAATGGTGAAACTTGCAGGATTCAGAAATTTTATAGCCCATGATTACGACAAAGTAGATTATGATAAAGTGTACGATATTTTGCAAAATAGATTGGGCGATATTGAAAAATTCATTAAACAAATTGGGAAGTTAATATAATTTCCACTTTTAAATTTATCCCGTAGAACGGGACACGCGAAATAAATAAAATTTATAAAAATGGCGAGGGAGAAAAATAAAAATTGGAAAGGTAAAAATAATAAAAATGGGAAAAACGGCGGGGGAGATGAGAAATTAAAAAGCTCGCTTTTTACCAGTTGGACAAAACGCTGGATGAAAGCAATTTTGATGTTTTTACTTACCTTAATCACGGTTTTGTCTTTTCCATTTTTTGATAAGGCGGGGTCAGCCGGCAGATTTTTTATAAGCGCTTCCGATTTTTTAGTTGGAAAAGCGCTTTATACAATTCCTCTATTTTTATTTATTGCAGGTTTGATATTTTTAAAATCAAAAAAAAAGGGCAGGAGCCTTGCAATGGTTTTAGCTATTGTTATTTCTCTTGTGGGAGTGGCTGGAATTTTAGCCGCAAAAGATTTAACCCAAATATCTGGCGGATGGACAGGTTATTTACTAGCAAAATTATTGGTAGGCCTTTTTGGCCTGCTTGTTACTAATATTATATTTGGAGCAATTTTATTAGTTGGTTTATTTATATACTTGCAATTTATCTGGTCTGAAATTCCAAGAGAAAAGAAACAAGAAAAAGAGCAGTCTTATGTTCTTAACAGGGGTCAGACAGATGATGTAAAAATAAAGAGAGTGATGCCAGAAAAACAAGAAAATCCGGCTCCTGCTTCCTCAAAAATATCTTTATTTAAAAAAGGAAATGACGAGTTAGAGAAAAAAGAAATTAGAAAACCAGAAACAACGGTTTCAAAGAGCAGTTATGTTTTGCCTCCGCTTGATTTATTAAATAAAAATGAGTTAGCTCCGACTTCAGGAAACATCAAAGAGAATTCAATGATAATTAAAAGTACTTTAGAGAACTTCGGCATTTCAGTTGAAATGGCAGAAGTAAATGTGGGGCCCACTGTAACCCAATATGCTTTTAAACCCGCAGAAGGCGTAAAGCTTTCAAAAATCACAACCCTGTCAAACAATCTAGCCCTAGCCCTAGCTGCTCACCCAATTAGAATTGAGGCTCCTATTCCTGGAAAATCATTGGTTGGAATTGAGGTGCCAAATAAAATAAGGTCAATTGTTACCTTAAGAAATTTAATTACTCATCCAAATTATAGCAATGAAAACAGCCCGCTGACTGTTGCTTTGGGCCGTAATGTTTCGGGCGCGCCCGTTTTTACCGATATAACAGAAGGTCCGCATTTGTTGGTGGCAGGAGCCACGGGCACGGGCAAAACTATATTTTTAAATACTTTAATTTTGAGCCTGTTATACAAGTGCACGCCCGATACTTTAAGAATGATAATGGTTGACCCTAAAAGAGTTGAATTTCAGCATTATAATGACATTCCGCATCTTTTGTGCCCTGTAATTTATGACGCCACAAAAACTATAAATGCTTTGCAGTGGCTGACAAGAGAAATGGAGAGGAGGTTCGAAATTTTTTCAGAAGTTCCGGCAAGAAATCTCGCCGCCTATAATTTAAACAAATCAATAGTTGCATCCGGGCTTCAGCTTCCATATATTGTTTTCGTGGTTGATGAATTAGCCGACTTAATGGCAGCAAAAGGCAGAGAAATAGAAGCTGGAGTTGTGAGGCTGGCGCAAATGGCAAGGGCTACTGGAATTCACCTTGTGCTGGCAACGCAGAGGCCGTCAGTTGAAGTTATTACGGGTTTGATTAAAGCTAACGTGCCGACCAGAATTACTTTTCAAGTTGCCTCGCAAGTTGATTCAAGAACTGTTATTGATACCTCGGGAGCTGAAAAATTATTAGGAGCAGGAGATATGCTTTTTTCGTCATCAAAATCAGCTAAAATTAGCAGAATTCAGGGTCCGTATATTTCAGAAAAAGAAGTCAAAAAAGTTACTGACCACTGCGTGGAACAGGGTAAAAAAATTGAAGAGCATCAGTCGGTAATGGCCCAGAGTTTGGCAGAAAGCCTTGAAAGATCAGAGGCCATTGGCAAAGAGGGTGGTGGAGAAACATTTTTTGGAGACGATGACCCGCTGTTTGAGCAAGTAAAACAAATTGTTTTAGAAACTAAAAAAGCATCTGCATCATTTTTACAAAGGCGCTTAAGAATTGGCTATTCAAGGGCTGCTCGGCTTATTGATATGCTTGAAAACAAGGGGCTTGTGGGTCCGGCTGATGGAGCAAAGCCAAGAGAGGTTTATAATAATCCTGGTGTTAGTTTTGCCGGCTCTCCAAAAGCCAGCTTAGATGAATCAGAGAAACCTTCGGCAGAAGAAGACAGCGACTGGAAAAAAGTGTAAAACTTTTATGAAAAAAAATATTTTAACACCAAAACGCGCGCAGGAAATTCAGGACGAGATTTTTAAAAAAATGACAGCACGGAAAAAGATAAAGCTGGTAAGCAGTTTTTTTAAATTTGGCAAAAAACTAAGCAAATTAAATAACAGAAGATTAAAAAAGGGAGAAAAAAATTATTAAAAAAGTAAATAAAAAATAATTTTATGGCGAAGGATAAAGAAAATAAAAAAGAAACTAAACAAGAGCCAAAAGAAAATAAGGCGTTGACGCATGCAATTGACGAGATAAAAGAAAGGTTTGGAGAAGGCGCAATTATGACAATGCGGGAAATTCATGCTGTTAATGTTGATGTTGTTCCGACTGGTTCTATTGCAATGGATATGGCTTTGGGAGTTGGTGGAATGCCAAGGGGCAGAATTATAGAAATATATGGGGCAGAATCTTCCGGTAAAACAACTTTATCTTTGCATGTTTTAGCTGAAGCTCAAAAAAAAGGAGGCACTTGCGCATTTGTTGATGCAGAACACGCCATGGATCCTGATTATGCCAGAAGAGTTGGAGTAAATGTGGACGATTTGTTGATTTCACAGCCCGATTCCGGCGAGCAGGCGTTGCAAATTGTGGAAACTCTTGTAAAAACCGGAACTATTGCCGTGATAGTTGTTGACTCTGTTGCAGCATTGACTCCGCAACGAGAAATTGAAGGTGAAATTGGCGACCAGCATATGGGGCTTCAAGCAAGGTTAATGAGCCAGGCGTGCAGAAAGCTTTCTGCAATAATGTCAAAAACAAACACAATGGTTATATTTTTAAACCAAACAAGAATGAAAATTGGGATGGTTTTTGGAAATCCGGAAACTACGCCAGGTGGATTAGCATTAAAATTTTATGCCTCTGTTAGAATTAATTTAGCCAGAACTGCCCAAATAAAATCTGGAGATGAAATTATTGGGAACAGAGTAAAAGCAAAAGTTGTAAAAAATAAAGTGGCGGCTCCTTTTAAAACAGCAGAATTTGATATTTATTACAACGAAGGAATTTCAAAATCCGGCGATGCTTTGCGAGCCGGTTTGACTTCGGGAATAATAAAACAATCTGGAAGCTTTTTTACCCTTGAAGGAGAAAAAATTGGGCAAGGCACAGAGGCAGCCAAAGCTTATTTAAAAGAGCACAAAGAAGCAATGAAAAAAATAAAAGACGAGGCAATAAAATTAAAAGAATAAAATGACGAATATAAAAAAAACTTACATAACTTTTCTAACAGTAATGACTTTTTGGACTATTTATGAGATATTCAAGAGGGGAGTTGATTTTGCGCACATTCTGTCGGTTTTTATTATTTATTGGATTTTCCCCTATTTTATTGCCTCCGTGGTTTATTGGATTTATAAGAAACAAAAAAAGATCGAATAAGGTTGTTTTTATATTATAGAATTAAAAACTAAAGCATTGTGGTCTTTTATTTTGGGGATAGTTGGTATGGTTGGGTGGGTGGTTTATTCCCATTATTGGATTGCCAATATAGATAATTGGTTTGGTGTTTGGCGTAAAATCAAAAGATGCGCCCAATAAATGGATGGCAACTACTGGCATTGTTTTGTGCATAATTGGCTTAGTATTAACAATTATAAATGCTTCAATAGGGGTATATATGGGTGCCACTGGCGCGTCTTTACTAGACGGAGTTTTGTTTACTTTATATATCGCGAAGTACTAATCATCTAGGCTAAAAGTTTTCCTTTGTATCTACGATCGTATTGACAAAGGAAAACTATTCAAATAAAATAGAAATAAATAAAATAAAATTTAAAAAATATGAAGGCAAGGTATGGAGGAATCACAAAAGATGCTTTATTAATATTGGCTGGAGTAGGCCTTTTAGCTGTTGCTGCGACTTCACCATTCTTTCTAATAAACATAGCAAGGGGTTTTATAAAGTATAAAAGATATAATAAAGATGGTGATAGGAATATTAATGAGGCAAGATTAGCTAAATCTTTAGGCGGTCTGAACAAAAACAAAATTATAATTATTAGAGAGGAAAAAGACAAATTTACGGTAAGGCTGACGGAGAAAGGGAAGAAGGTTGTTAAAGAAATACTATTTGCTGGCATGAATATTGAAAAACAAAAAATATGGGATAAGAAATGGCGGATTGTTATTTTTGATATACCTGAAAGAAAAAGGAGGCACATGAGAGATGCAATGAGGCAGAAATTACAAACTATAGGTTTTTATCAGCTTCAAAAAAGTGTTTGGGTCCATCCTTATCCGTGTGAAAAAGAAATTCAACTCTTGTGCGAGGTTTTTGAGATAAACCCGTTTGTAAATATTATTACAGCAGAAAAAATATACAATGATGACATTTTGTTAAAACACTTTAAATTATCTAGATAAAAAGTTTTCCCTTGTATATACGATCGTATGTACAAGGGAAAGGTTAAGTTTTTGTTTTGTGATAAAAAAACGGCCGTGAGTTGCTAAACCCAAAACCGTTAAGGCGCTGAGAGCTGTTAAGATCGGAGCTTATAGGATAAAATGCGGGATAAACCCATGCTTTCAATAACCGCTTCGACGTGTTCCCTTTTGACCACAAAGATTTCTTCTTCGGGTGGTGATTCTCGTTTCGCGATTTCTGCCGCTTCTGCCATTATTTTTCTTCGGAGAATTTGAAGTAGTCCTTCTAGGTGCCTGAAAGTGTCAACCGGAAAATCTTCTCTCTTTTGCCAAGGCGACTGGGTAGTGCTCACTGTAAGTTCTCCTATACGAGGATGGAAAGGTGCCAATTTCATATTAACAAATAATATTTTTTTTGCAACCAAAAACAGCCGTGAAAAGCTGTTTTTTTGTTTGATTTTATTTCGGAGTGTAGGGGAGCATTCCCATTTGCCTAGCGCGTTTAATTGCAGTGGCAATTTTCTTTTGATGATGCCCGCAAAGGCCGGTTTTTTTTCTTGGTTTTATTTTATAAAAACCAGAAATAAAACGCGATAGTAGCTCCGTATTTTTAAAATCTACCTCGTCAATATTTTTTTGGCAAAAATAACAAAACATTATTATAATTTTTAATTTTTTTCAATTTTTAAAACGGAATATCTTTTACGTCAATTTCGTCTGAAGCGTCTCCCTGAAAAGAATTTTTAGGCTCTCCTGCATTTTCTGTTGATGGCGGGCCAGCCTCGACGTTAGGCGGGGTGTAGTTTTCTTCAATTATTGGTATCTCGTCTGTTTTTATGTTTTCTGGTTCCGGGCTTGAAAATGGCTTTCCATAATTTGAACTTTTATATCCAGATGCTCCTCCAGCTCCAGGTGTGCCTCCGCCTCCGCTATTTCTCGGACCCAATTGAAGACTTTCAGCAATTATCTCTGTTCTATATTGTTTAACTCCTGATTGGTTTACCCAGTTTCTTGTTTTTATTCTACCCTCTATCATAACCATTGCCCCTTTGTTTAAATATCTTGAAGCAATGTCAGCTAGCTTTCCAAAACAAACGATATTATGAAATTCGGCCTCTTCTTTTTTTTGGCCAGCGCTGTCTGTGTAATATCTATTTGTGGCTATGCTAAATGATGTAACTTGGCTTCCTGACGGCAAAGCTCGAACTTCGGGATCACGAGTGATGTTTCCCAAAATAAATGCTTTATTTAGGTTCATGATTTATGAACGGAGTGAATAAGTCATCCTGAGCCATTTAGGCGAAGGATTTCATTACTCGCCGAGTATTTCGTCTAATTTTTTTTCGATATCCTCTAATTCGACTTTTTTTACAGGTTTTTTTTCCTCTATTTCTTCTTCTGCTACGGTTATATTTTTAGGTTCGGTTTCAGTTGAAAAAAGCGACTTTCTGGCGCTTCTTCTTTCTTTTCTTATTCTTATTGGATTTTTTATTATAATCACATGGCGGAGAATTTTTACTTCTTTTTCTAGTTTTTCTCTAAGCTCGCTTAATTTTTCCGGTTCTATTTTAAACTCTAAAACAACAAAATATCCTGAGCCGAATTTTTTAATAGGATAGGACAGCGTTTTAGCAACAGGATTTTCAGACCTTAAAATTATTCCTTCTTTGCTTTCTATAAAGGAAATAAACTCTTTTGCCATTACTCCCGCTTCTTCGCTGGTTATTTCTGAAGAAATTATATATGTTAATTCGTATGTCTTCATAGTTTTTATTATGTCCGTATTATAGCAGGTAGTTGCCTAAAAATCAAGTATAATGATATAATATTGCATATGGAACAATCTATATTTAAATCTTACGATATAAGAGGAATTTATCCAAAAGAGCTCGATAAAAAAATTGCTTTCAAAATAGGGCAGGCCTTTATTGAGATTACAGGGGCCAAAAAAGTAGCAGTGGCTAGAGATGCCAGGCTTTCTGGAGAAGAGCTTTTAAAAGCATTAACCGATGGAATTATGGCTTCTGGCGCAGATGTTTTTGATGTTGGCCAAGTTCCTACAGAATGCCTTTATTTTGCAGTGGGCGGCTATGATTTTGATGCTGGCATTATGATAACAGCCAGCCACAATCCAAAAAAATATAACGGCTTTAAGATGTTAAAAAAGCAAGGAAAAGATATTTCTATAATTAGGGGAAAGGATTTACTTTCTTTTTTAGAATCCTTTAGCAAAGATAAAAAAGTTTTTTCTAAAAAAGGCGGACTGGTAAAAAAAGATATATTGCAAGATTTTATAACGCATATATCTTCTTTTAGCGACTCTGCTTTAATAAAACCGTTTTTAGTTATTGTTGATGCGTCAAATGGGGTTGCGGGGTCTGTCGTCGCTAAAATTGGAGAGCAGATTCCAGCTAAAGTTTTGCTTTTGAATCATAAGCCGGACGGCCATTTTCCAAACCACAGCCCAAACCCTTTAGCTGAAGGATCTATAGACCAAATTAAATCTGAAATAACCACCCGAAAAGCAGATTTTGGATTTATTTTTGACGGCGACGCAGACAGGATATTTTTGATAGATGAAAAAGGAGAAATGGTAAGAGCCGATATTACTCTTTTGCTTTTAGCAAAATATTTTTTACAGAAATATCCAAATTCTACAATTGCATATAACGCAATCTGCTCAAAGTCTGTGTCGGAATTTATAGAAAAATGGGGCGGGAAACCGATTAAAACGCAAGTTGGTTTTGTTAATGTAAGGGATGGGTTGTTAAAAAATAACGGTTCAATGGGCGGGGAGCTTTCGGGCCATTATTGTTTTAAAGATAATTTTTACTTAGATTCTGGCACGATAGCCTTTTTGGTTTTGCTGCAGGTAATTTCAGAGGGCAATAAAAAAGTTTCAGAATTAGCCGCCGAATTATCTCCTTATGCAAAATCTTCTGAAATTAATTTTGAGGTAAAAAATAAAGATGAGATTTTAAATAAAATAAAAGAAAAATATTCAGATGGAAAACAAGACTTCTTAGATGGCGTTACTGTTGAATACGCCGATTGGTGGTTTAATGTTAGGGCATCAAACACAGAGCCACTTTTAAGGCTCACAATTGAAGCTGAAAGCCCGGTACTGCTAGATATAAAGCAAAAAGAGCTAACAGAATTTATTTTAAGCTAGCCCCATTTTTTCTCGGACCTCTTGCATTGTGGCCTCTGCTATTGTTTTAGCCCTTGCCTGCCCTTTTTTCAAAATTTCCTGCACATAAATTTCTCTTGAAAGAAGTTCTTTTTGTTTTCTGCGGAAGGGCTCTAAATATTCAATTACAACTTTTGCCAAAGATTTTTTAAAGTCTCCGTATCCTTTTCCTTTAAATTGTTTTTCAATTGCAGAAATTGGTTTATCTTTCAGCAAACTGTAAATAGTTAAAAGATTTGAAATGCCCGGTTTTTTTGTGATGTTGAAAATTACGCCCTTTCCGGAATCTGTTTGCGCAGACATTATTTTTCTCTCAATATCTTCTTCAGAATCAAATAACGAAATATAGCTTTTTGAATCGTCAGATTTCGACATTTTCTTTTTTGGATCGGTCAAACTCATTATTTTTGCTCCAAATTCTGACATCATTTCTTTTGGCTCTGGAAATATTTTTTCAAATTTATTATTGAATTTTTTTGCCAGCATTCTTGTCAGCTCAACATGTTGTTCTTGGTCTTTGCCGACTGGCACTGCTTCTGCTTTGTAGAGCAAAATGTCAGCTGCCATTAAAACCGGATAATCTAAAAGTCCGGCATTGATATTGTCTTTGAATTTTTTTGATTTGTCTTTGTACTGGGTCATTCTTTCAAGTTCTCCAACCGGGCAAATAGTATTTAAAAGCCAGGCCAGTTCCACATGTTCTTTGACTTGCGACTGCACAAAAATAATTGCCTTTTCTGGGTCCAATCCGGCGGCAATATAACAAATAAGTTTTTCTTTAATTTTTTCCTGCATTTCTTTCGGGTCGTAAGGGACTGTGAGCGCGTGAAGGTCTGCAACAAAAAACACGCATTCATTTTCTTCCTGCAATGAAATCCATTGTTTAATTGCGCCCAAATAATTTCCTATATGAATTTGTCCTGTTGGCTGTATGCCAGATACAATTCTCATGTTTTTATTTTTAACGTAGCGATTAATTTTTAATTTTAAACTTCTATTACGACTGGTAGGATCATTGGGCGGCGTTCGGTTTTGGTGTGCAGAAAATCACCAATTTTATTGCGCAGTTCGTCTTTTACATAAACCCAGTTTACTGCTCCGCCGTGGCCGGCTGATTTATCTACAATCTCAATTACTTTTCTGCGGGTTTGAGCCAGCAAATCTTTTGATTCTCTTAAATAAACAAATCCCCTAGAGATAATATCGGGCGAGCCCTTTACTCTTCCTGTTTGCTTATCTATTATAGCTACAATAACAAACATTCCGTCTTGCGCCAATGCCTGCCTGTCTCTCAAAACTATTTCTCCAACATCTCCAACTCCAAGTCCGTCAACAAAAATATAATTTGTCGCAGCTTTTTCTTTTGCCACCTCAGCTTTGGCTTGCCCTGAGCCTGCCGAATGGGCAAATTTTATTATAGAACCGTTATCTGGAACGATTACTTTCTCTTTTGAAAACCCCATTTCGTAGGCAATTTTTGCCCCCTCTTTTAACATATAATGGTTTCCATAAACAGGAATAAAATAATCAGGTCTTATTTCACTTATCATTTGTTTTATTCCCTCTATGTTGCCGTGTCCAGAAACATGTACATCTACAATATCAGAGTGGTAAACATTGTCAGATTGACGGTAAAGATTATCTTTTAATCTTTGCACAGTTCTTTCATTTCCAGGAATTACAGAAGAAGAAAATATAACAGTGTCCTCTTTTTTTATTTTAATATGCCTGTGGTTGCCCGCAACAATTCTTGAAAGAGCGGCCATTTCTTCTCCTTGAGCTCCCGTGCAAACAATAATAACTTTATTATCTGGGTAATTGTGAGCCTTATCTGTTGAAATTATAACTCCTTTAGGAATTTTTACATAGCCCAGCTTTGTCGCAAGTTCAATATTCAATTTCATTGAAAAGCCGTCCAATGCAGCCTTTCGGTTTGTTTTAGCTGCAAATTCCAATATTTGTTTTATTCTTTCAATCTGTGAAGAAAACGTAGCAATAATAGTTCTTCCGGGAGCCTTTGTTATAAGGTTATAAAGATTGTTTAACATTTCTTCCTCTGTAACTTGTTCTTTTGAAACTGTTGATCCCAAAGATTCTAACATTAAAACTGTCGGTCTTGGCAATTTTGAAAGGTGAGTATAGCTCAAAGTGGCCCTGCCTATAGGATTTTTTGCAATTGTCCAGTCGCCAGGGTGTATTACAGTAGCTGAAGGAGTTTCTAAAATAATTCCAACAGCATCCATAATTGCATGGTCAATTTGGAAAAATTTTAATGTAAAGTTTCCCAAGCTTATTTTTTGATTTAAATCTTGAACATAAATTGTCCTCAATTTTTTGGAGGAGTTTCTGTCTAAATCTTCAACTCTGTGTTTTACCATTTCTATGGTAAGCGGCCTGCCAATAATTTGCGGATTGCCCAATTTTTTTAGCAAAATTGGGGCAGCTCCAATATGGTCTAAGTGTCCGTGTGAAAATATAACGCCCCTAATATTTTTTTCTTTGCCCTTTAAATAATCCGGGTTTGGAATTACATAATCAATTCCCGGCATATCTTCTTCTGGAAATTGAAGTCCCATATCTAAAATAATAATATCTTGACCGTACTCAAAAACGGTCATGTTTCTTCCAACTTCTTCGCATCCGCCAAGCGGAATAATTTTCAAGCTTGCTTGTCCTGATCTTGTCGAAGGATGTTCCGCCTTTCTTGGCGGTAATTTTTGAAATTTCATCATAAAAAAATTTTAATTATATTGAGAGTTTTAAGTTGTGCGGGTAGGAGGATTTGCACCTCCACAGGATTGCTCCCACTGGCTCCTGAAGCCAGCGCGTCTGCTGTTCCGCCATACCCGCTGGAATTAGCCGTTTTTCAGAAATTCTAAATTATCAGGGATATTTTTTAGAGGTTTTTCAAAACGCAGGTTGGGAACCGTTTTATAGTTTTCATTTTTTATCCAACCAGTCTGTCCTGAGCCGGGTTGAAGGATGTAGTAATAACATGCGCCTTGCAGCTTTTCATAAGGTAAGTAATCGACCTTGCAATCCGGTGAAACCCAGTTAGCCATTTTTAAATTTTCTGTTTCCGATGGGTTTATGGTTACATGGCCGTATCCTTGAGGAATAATTATTGTTTCTCCTTTCTCCGTTTTTACAGCATAAGCATCCTCAATTTCACCGGCTTCATTTCTTTTTTGCATTAAATAAATTGCAGTTCCTTCAAGCGCCGTGTAAACCTCTTGCCAGTTAGTTAAATGATAATGCCCTTTTGTTTTTGTAAATTCAGATCCCAAAAGCGCCGCCGGAATAACCGTTATATCATATCTCAGTCCGTCTTTTTGTTCTACGCCCCTATACATATAATACAACTCAATATTAGAAGTGTTTTTAAGCCATTCTTTATCATAGACAACATCTCGCATATCATTTAGTTTACGGATGTCGGGGGTTAATTTTGTGAGATCAATTTCCATTTATTTGAATACTCTTTTGGTTTTTATATACCATTCAGAGATATTTGAAAATCTTTTTGCTGGGTCAACAATTTTTGTTGTGTTTACCCCGTTAATTTTTTGAGAAACCCAATAAATATAATCTGGATTATATAAAAATAGGGCGGGAGCATCGGCGATAATAACATTCTGAAGTTTTTCATAGTCGTCTTGTTTTGTGGTAATGTCTAAAGTTTCTCTAGCCTCTTTTAATAATTGATCTGCGTCTTTGCTCTGATATGCCGATAAATTTAATCCAGGATCGTTTATTTGAGAAGAGTGCCAAAATGGATATAAGTCTGGCTCCGACCCAAGCACTTCGCCGTAAAGAAGGGCGTCGTAGTCTCTTGTTTTAATTATAGGCTTTAATTCTGATATTTCTACTGCTTTTATGTCAACCGTGATGCCAGCTTTTTGCCAAGAATCTTTAAGTAAATTTGCTATTTGAACAAGTTGGGGCTGATTTATTGTAGTTATGGTAAATTTTAAAAGTTGTGAATTGTCTTGCGGAGTTATGCAAAGTTCATTTAATTTTGTCCTTGTTGCTTTTCCAACTTCGCCCGTTGGCGTTGTATCAGGCAGATATTTTTTTTGAAATTCTGTCACGGCATTTTCTGTTCCTTTGCCGTAAATTCCGCTGGTTTCGTTTTGTAAAAGATTTTTAAAATTATCATCCAGTCGAGCTAGGCAGCCTTGAAGCTGCGTAACATCAGTTGATTTATTCCGCGCAGCCAGATAATTTTTAAATTGAAAAGCTGGTTTTTTATTGTTTGGTTTTACCCTCTGGTTAGAACCATTATCTTTAAATCCACTTTTGTCTAAAAGTTTTTTTGCCCGTTCAATGTCAAACGTATAGGCGCTAGTTGGGGCCTGCAGCCCGAAAAAATCTGGAAGAATTGGCGAGTCAACTAAAGACATATTGCTTTTTGTTGAAGAGCTTATTTGATTTATAAGACCTTGTTTGTCAACAGAATAGTTTAATGCTTTTCTTATGTTAATGTCTGAAAGTATCTTTGTTTTGTTTGTGTTAAAAAATACCGCAAAATATCTTGGCAAAGACAAAGAATATGTTGAAAATTTTTCGTTTTTAACCCAGCCTTGTTTAATTTCTTTTTCTGCCGCAGCTTCACTATTATCTAAAGCTGTTAATGAAAAACCGCCAATACTTTTTGAGTTTGCCGCCTTTACCAGATCATCTTTATTTGCAAAAAATTGGAACGAAACATTTGATATATAAGGAAGCTTGCCATAATATTTGTGGTTTGATTCAAGATATATGCTTTTTATAAAACCAGTGTCTGATTGTTCTAATCCCGCAAACGAATAGGGTCCAGACCCAATTGGTTGCAAATTATAAGAAGATAAGGCAAAGTTTTCCGCTAAAACATTTTCCCAAATATGCTGGGGAATTATTTTCAACGCGCAGTTTTCTAAGAAAGAATTATAGGGAGTTTTTAAAACAAGGCTTAAAGATTTGTCCGAAGTCTTTTCTACATCCACGCCTATCCAATTTGCTCTAAGCGGGCTTTTATAATCAGAATTTTGGATTATTTTTATTGTAAAAATTATATCATCTGCTGTTAAGGGTTTTCCGTCTTGCCAAAAAATATTGTCTTTTAATTGGAAGTCGTAAGTTTTTCCATCGTCAGAAATATTATAACTGCTTGCTAAATCATTAACAATTTTTCCATTTTTATCATAAGTCATTAACCCCGAATAGATAAGGTTAATCAAAGTTCTGTCTACATCATTTGTTTCGCCGTAAATCGGGTTAATAAATCTGGGCTGGCCGACAATACCTTCTGCATAGGTCCCGCCAAAGGCAGGAACTTCTTTTGTATTTTTGATATAAAAATCAGTTGCTAAAAAAAATAGAGAACCCGCGGCCAGAATTGCGAGAACTAAAAGCGTTATTTTTTCAGCTTTTTTTAATACTTTAAAAATTTGTTTCCACTGAGAAAAACTTGGAAACTTAAATTTATTGCGTTTCATTATTGAATAAAAAGGTTTAGAATTCCTAAAATTATAAATAAAGCCGAAGTTGCTATTGTGGCGTAATAAATTTTCTTTTGCGCGCCCCGCCTTGCAGAATAAAACTCCCCTCCGCCTCCAAAAGCAGAACCCAATGCGGCGCCTCTTTGCTGTATGACTATGAGCACAATTAAAATTATAGATACGGTAATTTGCAAGTAAAATAATATAGTGTTCACCCCGTTAGAAATCCGTCTTTATATGACACAAGTCAATTTCAGACAGATAAAGTTTATTTATCCCCCCGATAGATTTCTAACGGGGTTCATTTGTTTACTTGTCCTTAATTAATATTTTTTGAATAATAATATTTGATATCCAGATAATAATGCTTGTTAGAAACAGGGGCAGATACAATGGGACGGTCAATTCTTTAAATGCTATGGTTACCATCCAGATCATTGCCATGCTAATTATTATGCTGAAAAGACCGAGAGTTATTATTTCTAAAGGCAGGGCTATCATTTTTAAAACAGGTTTTACAAAAAAATTCAAGAGTCCTAAAATAATTCCCAAAACCAAAAAAATCTGCCACTGCTGGGTGATATTTATGCCAAAAAAGTTTGAGTCGGGAAATATGTCTACTCTAACTCCGGGCACAAATAATTTTGCCAGCCACAGCCCCAAAGCCGCGGCCACAACCTGCGAGAGAAGCTTTCTCATATATTACATATAATAACAAATTTTTGGGTCAAATGCAAGACCACGACCACGACTAACCATAAAATATTTCTAAAAAAAAGCTGCAACGGTTGCAGCATATTGATTCATTTGAGAATAGCCTCAGCTCCTCCCGGAAGTTGGCCTTCTGCCAATCTGTCGCGGCGGACAAGCGTTGGCCTTACCCAAACAATTCGCGGAGCGTCGGGAATGTGTCCTTGTCCGGGCGGACGTCGCCAGTGTCCGCGCCTGAAATGAGCGCAAAGTTCGTACAGCGATTTCTTACGCATTTGCTCATCGCTTCCCGTAGCTTTCCGTTCTTCGGCGGTGAGCTTGTGCGTGCAAGAAACCGTGCAAACCTGCGCGTCATTGGTAATTGCCCGCGGGTCAGGCTTTTTGCCAACCCGGTCATGCTTTTTCCATTCTGATTTGGCGGAACTCCCCGGCGGCAATGTTTGCAAGTAAAGGCAGAGTCCTACTACGATTCTCACCGCCGCATCAAAATGGATGCTTTCCTCGGGTGCTCTACGTTCTTGGTGTTCTAGTGGTCGTCCATCATAATCTATCTTGCAAACATTTGAAGTTACGGGAGCATCCTTTACATTGTCATCAAGAAAAAAGGTGGCCAATCTTAACATTTCTTTTAAATTTGCTACCCTGACTACTTCTTGCAGCAATTCATTTGCATGAGCCCATCGTTTCTGTTGGAGAGTTTTTGTTATATTCTCTCTAACCTTCAGGCTTACGGCCCTTGGCTCTCCGAATTTTGCATCGAACAATCTGAAGCTTATAAGATTATCCCGTTTGTGATCGGGCTCTTCTCCAACTAAAACGCAATCAAATTTGCATCCACGATGGTCCACAATTGGTATTTCTAAGCACACCGCGAATGACCGAAAAGGAAAAGAAACATCTCTCCAATATATTCCATCCAATATTGTGGAGTTGAGCAGAACCTGGAGATCGGCACTCAGATGAAATGCCCGCCTTGAATGCAATGTCCAAGAGGCGATTGCTTTTGGAAATGTCAAAAGACTATAATTAAAGTCTTTCAATATTTGACCGAGCCCTAAATATCTCCAACCGATAAACCGTTCTTCATCAAACTCTTTCATGTTTTTGGCTGCCATAAACTCTCTAAGGTATTTTCTAAATCTATAGAAGTTAACAACGGGACCAACCATGGGAATGTCGAATCGATCGCAGGTTAAATTTGGTTCATTTGCGAGGATCTGGGCAATTGTGTTTAGAACAAACCACTTGTCTTCCCAATTGCACAAAACCTGTTCCAAACGTTCTACTGTGCCGGCCATGAGTCAAGCTCCTATTCTAAAGTGAACTTGTTGTCAACGAACACAAAAAAATCTTAACATTTTTTTACAAAAATAGCAAGATTAGAAGAAAATCTTATCGTGAGTTAAAATGAGGGTACACGATTTCTCACGATCGTAGAAAATCGTGTATACTGGATTATTTTAATAAGTTTTTTTTGCGGAGGGTTTTGTGATAGGCAATGGCAAAGCGGTGGGCCTCGTCGTCCAGCTGCAAAATTAAATTATAAATTTTCCGCGGGAGCTGTTTTAAGGGGATTGGTTTTTTTGGTTTTCAATAAATAATTCTTGTCTGCTTTTGGCTATTGCCAATATTTTTACATTTTTTATATTTTTAAAACTCTGACCTTGTGACCACGATCGTAGCGACAAAGTCATAGTTTCTTTTTTTACTTCATTTTTGGTTTTTTTGGCGTGTGTCTCCCAATCTTATTTTAAATTTTTTATACTGGCTTCTATCGGCAATCCAGCCCGAAGCTGGTCCGCCTTGGGCGGAAAACACAATCATAGACTCGGTTGCATATTTTCCCCGAATATTTGAAACATCATAGCATTCTACACTATATTTATTTGGGTCTAAGCCCGGCATAGACCCGGAAATAAAATTGTTTATAATTCGGGTGTGGGACATTTTCGTCGACGTCGGGCGTCGCCGGGCTTGCACGTCGCCGGGTTTGCATTTTCAAGCTAAAATATTTGATAAAATTATATAAAATGATAAACTAAAATTAGTTGCACATTTTTCACCCACAGGAAAGGGAACCAGTATGTCGAGCGCAGTAGCTTCGGTTGAGAGCCGAGTGATTACTCTGATCGCCGATTATTACAGGAAGCATTTCAACGACGAGCCGGGCAAAATTAGCCCCGGACACGATCTTGTCGCAGATCTTTGTTTTGACTCGCTTTCGGTGATGGAAATTTTGGTCGCAGTGGAGGAAGAGTTTGGGATTAATATTCCCGAACTTCTTTTGGACGAAATTTCCACGGTCCGAAACCTTGTCGAATGCATTGATCAGCTTCTTTCCAAGAAAGATAATTAATTTCGGCTTCGGCTGAAAAGTGTCGTCTTCAGACGACTATGCTTTAGCGAGAACCTTTTTCGCTAGGGCCTTTTTATTTACGTTAATGATTACCCTTGAAATGCGCAAAATAAAGTTGTATAATAGCAGACTAATTTGAAATTTACAATTTGAAATTTGAAATAATTTTGAAATAAGAATGAAAGAAGATTATATATCGCTACGCTATTAGCATTTTATTATGTTAAATGAATTTATCAAAATACGCGGGGCGAGAGTGCACAACCTCAAAAATATAGATTTGGATATTCCTAAAAATAAACTGGTGGTGATTACCGGTTTGTCTGGTTCTGGAAAAAGTTCGCTGGCTTTTGATACACTTTATGCAGAAGGCCAGAGAAGATATGTTGAAAGTTTATCAGCTTATGCTCGGCAGTTTTTGGGCGTGATGGACAAGCCCGATGTTGATAAAATTGAAGGAATTTCTCCGGCAATTTCAATTGACCAGCGCAAAGCAATGCACAATCCGCGGTCCACGGTTGGAACAATTACAGAAATTTATGATTATCTGCGCCTTTTGTACGCAAGAATTGGAAAACCGCATTGCCCGAATTGCGGAAAATTAATTTCGCGGCAGACAGTTGACCAGATTGTTGAGCAGGTGTTAAAACTACCGAGAAATTCAGCCTCGCCCGTAGGGCTACGGCCGAGGGAAATTACGATATTGGGGCCTGTAATAAAAAATAAAAAAGGCGAGCATCGCGCTGTTTTAGAAGAAATTCAAAGGGCAGGATTTGTGAGAGTTAGAATTGATGACGCCATCTATCCGATTGAAGAATCTTTGAATAGAAAATTAGACAAACAGAAAAAACACGACATTGAAGTTGTTGTTGACAGATTAGTTTTGCCTGTCCGCGCAGGCGGGGAAAAAAATTTAGACAGGTCAAGATTGGTTGATTCTTTGGAAATTGCTTTGAGATTGGGAAAAGGAATAGTTATTGTAAATTTTGGAAAAGAAGATTTAATTTTTTCGGAGCATTTTGCCTGCGAAACCTGCGGGATTTCTTTGCCGGAATTAGAGCCGCGCGTATTTTCATTTAATAATCCTTACGGAGCCTGCCCAGAATGCACTGGTCTTGGTGAAAAATTAGAAGTTGACCCGGAATTGGTCATGCCAAACAAAAATTTGACTTTGGCCGAAGGGGCTATTTGGCCTTGGTCTCGAGCTTCGCACAAAGTAGGCAGGCAGGGATATTTTTCTTCAAAAATATTTGAGTTAGCCGAAAAGCATAATTTTTCTGTTGATGAAGAAGTAAAAAATTTGCCTAAAAAAATTATAGATATTATTTTGTACGGCGACGGTGAGTTCGAGGGAGTCGTTGCAAACTTAGAAAGAAGATACCACGAAACAGATTCAGACTGGACAAGGCAGGAAATTGAGCAGTATATGGTAATTAAGCAGTGTCCAAAATGCAAAGGCAAAAGATTAAAGCCAGAAGTTTTAGCAATTACAGTGGGGGAGGAATCAATTGATAAAATGGCTGAAATGAGCGTTGAAAAATTGAAAGAATTTTTCATAAAATTGCCAGATGAAATTAAAGCTGACGAAAAGAAAATTAGCCAGCCCATTATAAAAGAAGTTGCTGACAGATTACAATTTTTGAATGATGTTGGTTTGGGATATTTGACTTTGGGCAGGAAAGCCGGATCGTTGGCTGGCGGAGAAGAGCAGAGAATTCGGCTGGCAACTCAAATTGGTTCAAAGTTATCGGGGGTTCTATATATATTAGACGAGCCGTCGGTTGGCTTGCATGCCAGAGATCAACATAGGCTGATTGGCACACTTACAAGATTGCGTGATTTGGGAAACACCGTAATTGTTGTTGAACATGATCCGCAAACTATGATGGCTTCTGACTGGATTATTGATATTGGACCGGGAGCCGGAAAGCACGGAGGTAAAGTTGTGTTTGAAGGAACGCCCCAGCAATTGTTAAAATCACACACTCTTACAGGAGATTATCTCTCTGGTAGAAAAAAAGTTGAGATAAGCGCGAGACATCCGACATCCCGCGGGATGTCGGATGTCATTGCGAGCGGAGCGAAGCAAACTCAACCCCCAAAATATTTAGAAATAATTGGCGCGCAAGAACACAATTTAAAAAATATTGATGCAAAAATTCCTTTGGAAAAATTTGTCTGCGTGACAGGAGTTTCGGGATCTGGAAAAAGTTCTTTGGTAAACGATGTTTTAGCAAAATATTTATTAAAAAAATTTTACAGAGCGAAAGACGAACCAGGAGCTCATAAAGAAATTTTAGGAATTGAAAATTTAAATAAGGTTGTTTTAGTAGATCAGTCGCCAATTGGCAGAACTCCAAGGTCTAACCCGGCAACCTACACGGGAGCCTTTTCATATATAAGAGATATTTTTACAAAAACAAAAGAAGCTAGGATTCGCGGATATTCGGCCGGGAGGTTTAGTTTTAATGTAAAAGGCGGGCGTTGCGAAGCCTGCGAGGGCCAAGGCCAAAAAAAGGTTGAAATGTATTTTTTGCCAGACATTTATGTTGAGTGCGAAGAATGCCGGGGAAAAAGATACAGCAAAGAAGTTTTAGAAATTACTTACAAAGACAAAAATATCGCAGATGTTTTATCTATGACTGTTGAAGAGGCAATGGAATTTTTCAAAAACATTCCGGGTCTTTATGAAAAAATGAGAACCTTAAAAGAAGTGGGGCTTTCTTATGTTGAGCTTGGGCAATCGGCGACATCTTTGTCTGGCGGAGAAGCTCAAAGAGTAAAGCTGGCAACAGAACTTTCAAGAAGAGGAACCGGCAGAACTTTATATATTTTAGACGAGCCGACAACTGGTTTGCATTTTGACGATATCAAAAAATTAATTGCGGTTTTGAGCGGATTAGTTGACAAAAAAAATACTGTTTTGATAATTGAACATAATATTGATTTTATCAGATGCGCTGATTGGATTTTGGATTTGGGCCCAGAGGGCGGAGAAGCCGGTGGAGAAATTGTTGCAGAAGGAACGAGGAGTGATATAATGAAAAACAAGAAAAGTTACACAGGAAGGTATCTAAAGTAGTTCCTTGACAGGAGAATATGCGATGAACGCAAGCGAAGAAGATGTCCGTAATTTTGACGATTTAAAAACATTTGTTGGGCAAGCGCTAAAAGATGCCCGTTGCGGGTCTGGAAAAACCTCAAAGGATCTTTCAGAAACTTTGCGGTTGCGTCACGGACTGGTTCAAGCAACTGAAAATTGGGTTTCAAATATTGAAGTTGGCACTTTTCATCTTCTCTTTGAGGAGTTTGAAATTTTGTGCCAAGCGCTCAATTTTTCGATTAAAGATGTACTTGAGCGCGCCCAAGTCCTAAAACTAAAACGAGAAAGCGTCAAAAAGTGATATAGGCAGTTGGAAACAGCTGCTTTTTTTTGCTTGGCTATTGACATTAGGCCAAAAATTTTATAGATTATAATATCTGTTTAAAAATTGTTTATTTAAAAATTAAAAATTAAAAAATATATGACAATAAAACCATTATCAGATCATATTTTAATTGAGCCAATAAAAGAAGAAGAAAAAACCCGAGGCGGTATTTTTTTGCCTGAAACCGCAGAAAAAGAAAAATCAGAACAAGGCAAGGTAATTGCGGTTGGGTCAGGTAAAAAGACAAACGACGGAAAAATAATTCCGCTTTCTGTAAAAGCCGGAGACATTGTTCTGTTCACAAAATACGGGCCGAATGAAATAAAGGTTGATAATAAAGAATATTTAATTGCAAAAGAAGAGGATATATTAGCAATAATAGAGTAATTATAATGCAAATAATGCTAATGATATGCAAATGATGCAAATTCGCGTTATTCGCATATCATTTGTAAATTGGCATAATATTAAATGGCAAAACAAATCAAATACAGCGAGGATGCTCGCAAAATATTAAAAAGCGGGTTAGATAAAGTGGCTAACGCCGTAAAAGTTACATTAGGCCCGAAAGGCAGGAATGTTGTTTTGGGTTCTGGTTATGGCTCGCCGACAATTACAAATGACGGCGTTACAATTGCAAAAGATATTGAATTAGAAGATAATGTTGAAAATATTGGGGCTGAAATTATAAAAGAAGTTGCCTCAAAAACAAACGACATTGCCGGCGATGGCACAACTTCGGCTGTTTTATTGTGCCAGGCAATTGCGACAGAAGGCTTAAAAAATGTTGCGGCCGGAGCAAATCCTTTGGCATTGAGAAAAGGAATTATAAAAGCAAAAGATGCGGTTGTGCAGGCGTTAAAAGAAATGTCAAAGCCGATTTCAAATAAAGAAGAAACATCGCAGGTTGCAACAATTTCAGCCCAAGACAAAGAAGTCGGCGACTTAATTGCGGAAATTATGGACGAGGTTGGCAAAGACGGAGTAATCACAGTTGAAGAATCAAAAACATTCGGCTTGTCAAAAGAAATTGTAAAAGGTTTGCAGTTTGACAGGGGATATGTTTCTGGTTATATGGTTTCAAACACTGAAAAAATGGAAGCTGTTTTAGAAGAGCCGTATATTTTAATTACAGATAAAAAAATCAGTTCGTTGCAGGAAATTTTACCTTTGCTTGAAAAGTTAGTTAAAGCTGGTAAAAAAGAATTAGTGCTCATTGCAGACGATGTTGACGGCGACGCTTTAACAACTTTAATTGTAAATAAAATTAGGGGAATTTTTAACGCTTTGGCAGTAAAGGCTCCGGGTTTTGGCGACAGGAAAAAAGAAATGCTCCAAGATATTGCTGTTGTTACGGGAGCTGAAGTTATTTCTGAAGAAAAAGGAATGAAGCTAGAAAATGTTGAATTGGAAATGCTGGGAAATGCGAGAAGAGTAATTTCCACAAAAGAAAATACGACAATTGTTGAAGGCAAAGGAGAAAAGAATGAGATTGATAAAAGAATTGGAGCAATTAAAAAAGAAATTGAAAATGCAACTTCTGATTTTGACAAAGAAAAATTGCAAGAAAGATTGGCAAAATTGTCCGGCGGTGTGGGGGTTTTGAAAGTTGGAGCAGCCACAGAAGTTGAGCAAAAAGCGAAACAGCACAAAATAGAAGACGCTTTGCATGCGACAAAAGCTGCTGTTGAAGAGGGAATAGTTCCGGGTGGAGGAGTTGCTTTGTTAAGAACATTACAGGCCTTGGAAAATGTGCAGGCAGACGGAGATGAAAAAACCGGAGTTAATATTTTGAAAAGAGCCATTGAAGAGCCAATTAGGCAAATTTCAGAAAATGCCGGAGTTGACGGCGCTGTGGTTGTTCAAAAAGTGAAAGAAGCCAGCGGCGACTTTGGATTTAATGCTCAAAAAATGGTTTATGAAAACTTAATTTTAGCAGGAGTTGTTGACCCGACAAAAGTTATAAGAACCGCTCTAGAAAACGCAGTATCTGCGGCCAGTATGCTTTTAACAACAGAAGCGCTAGTGGCAGAATTGCCAAAAAAAGATGATGGGCATGGTCACGCTATGTCAAACCCAATGATGGGAGGAGACTACTAAACGAATTTTTTTAAAAACAGCGGAGAACGGGTCTCCGCTGTTTTTTTGATTTGCAAAAAATAATAATTTGTTGTAATGTTTATTATCGTGGTTTGTGTTAGAAACAGCCCTTTGACAGGAGAACAGCGATGTGGAAAAAAATAAAATATTGCGCTCATGTGGTGGTGGAAAAGAAAAAATGCGGAAAATGTGGAAGACATTTTTATGTTGGCCGCGACAGAAAAAGTTTGGAGGTTGGCGGATGGGAGCGGAGGTGGTCTTGGTGGAGACTATGTTTTATCTGGGTATGTCCGGGTTGTCTTGCTTTTCTATGAGGCGAGGTTTGGCCCTGCGATTCGAGTCGTAGGGCTTTTTTATAATTTTATGTTTGCTTGGCCGTATTTGGTTTAAACTGCCGCTGTTAATGCGACCGCACTCACAGATGCAAGTTAAAGTATTTCGTTAAAGAATCATCGTTACATATTTTTTCTGCAGTTATCATATTTACGTATGGATTTGCTTCATAAACTTCGCATATAAGCTGGATTTCTTTTTTGCAAGGATATGGATGCACCCAAACGCTTTTTTGTAATTGAAAAAAACCAATCGTCTGCAACTTCGATCGTAGCAGGTTTCTTATCTGTTTACCGAGTTTTTTTTCGGGGATGTCAAATATTACAATGCGCCATTTTTTGTCCCATATATTTTGTTTTTCAATCTTCATATTGTCAAATAAAATTTCTTTGACAACCTTTCTGCCCCTTTCCGTTAGTTCAATTGTAAATTTACCATTGTTCTCTTTAATAATTACGATTTTATTTTTATTTAGGCCAGATAACGACCTTGATAGGTTGCCTGCATTGTTCCTTAAATTTTTTTTATTATATTTTTTATATTTTATAATTTCTCTTGCTATATTTATTAAAAAATTAGGGGAAGTGGCGGCGATGGCAATCACACCGGTAGCCGCTAATATTAATAGAGCATTTTTTGTTATTTCTCCATATCTTATTCTCATAATTTTAATATATTATGTATATTATTATTTGTTAATTTATTGTATTTTAAACTATACGCATTTGTCAATGCGATAGCTTTCACGAGTGTAGATGCTGAATTATATTAAGCAAAAATAGAAGTACAATGCCAGGGTCGCAAAAAATAATAATTTGTTGTAATGTTTATTATCGTGGTTTGTGTTAAGGGGTAGCTTTTTGTCAAGGAGAATAACGATGTTAAGCGCCAAGAAAATTATGGAGATGGCCATAGATGTTGACGCAAGCGGTGCGCACAAGGGTTATTTTTTATTATCGCCTCCAGTAGCCCTAATGTATTTGCCAATAAAGAAAGTCGTCCAGGTCGTGGCAGTGGATATAGAAGGCGAACATTCAAATACTGCGCGAGTATCTGAACTAGATTATTGGTATCCTGCTGGAGATTTTGAGATTCCCAGCGACGCATTTATGATTTGGTCCTGCCCGAATTTGGAATGCGAGGGAAGTAAAATCGGTTCTGATTGTGACCAATTTTGCAGAAAGTGCGGCATGGCCTTGAAACAAGTTCTTTCGAAAGCAGCGGACAACACATTTTGTTTGGAATGCAAAGCCAGTGTTTTTCCCACTGACAAATTTTGCGGAGCTTGCGGAGTCGCACTACCTGCAAAGAAAGGAGAATAGCGATGAGTGAATTTCTGACGGCGCTTTTTGTTCTTGGAGCCGTTTTGACAGGCGCTTCTGTGATTATTTTCTGCGCCGGGTGTTCAATTTTACTTGACACAATAGAAGCGTTAAACAGACGTCCAGATATTTCTGAGTGGTTCTCTGAGGACCGACAAAAAGCGATACGGATGTTGATAATCGCTTACATCCTTTTGTTCCTAGGTGCGTTGGCATTTATTGTCGTTTTCATGCTTAGGTAGCTATTAGGCTGCTCGACCCCGCGATACGCGTCGCGGGGCTTTTTTATTCTAAATATATATAATTTATGACCTTGTGACTACGATCGTATTGACAAAGTCAGACGGCTTGAATAAAATTAATGCATTAAGATAAGATTATAAAAACAAGATTATGAAAACTAAGTATGGAGAATTTACAAAAGATTTTTTATTAATGTTGGCAGCAGCCGGTATACTTGCAATTGCGTCAACGTCGCCTTATTTTTTAATAAACCTAGCGCGGTTTGTATTAAAGGATAAAAAATATCGGCGTAAAAATAATAAAGTAAACGATATAGCCTTGGCTAGGTCATTGGCTGGATTAAATAAAAATAAAATCGTGATACTTAAAGAAGAAAAAGGTAAATTTACCGTAAAATTAACAGAGAAAGGGAAGAAGATTGTTAAAGAGATACAATTCGATAATTTAAAAATTGACAAACAAAAGGTTTGGGATGGCAAGTGGCGAGTTGTTATTTTTGATATACCTGAAAATAAAAGAAGGCACATGAGAGACGCAATGAGGCAAAAATTGCAAAAAATAGGATTTTACCAA
>ERZ1292632.569-Hain-H43-01um-R2-569-length-40763-cov-26_pt2 | contig 30626 bp, 41 predicted proteins | sample MGYA00564407_ERZ1292632 | MGnify/ENA primary metagenome ERZ1292632 (study PRJEB36523, sample SAMEA6512637) | groundwater metagenome | collected 2019-01-08 | study: AquaDiva: Metagenomics assemblies of 32 groundwater samples | reverse complement strand
CGCCGGCCCCGCCCCACGGTGAGGGGTTCGACCGCTTCGGTCCCTTGTCAACAGGGGTTCCGCTTGTGCGCCAGCGCGGGCATCTTCGGAATGGTTGCCGACGCCCGGCAGCGCGCGCCCACCACTGAACGAGCGACGGGAGAGCAGGGGTTACTCGTCACTGTGTACGCCTTCTATCTGTGCTGTTGGTGTAGTTGGTGTAGTTGGTGGCCATGCAATACGCTGTTGATCCGCATTATGCGGGGGTAGCCATGCAGGCACTTCGGGACCGGGGGTATCTCCAGAGGGAGCCCCTCTCAGATTTTAGAGCGGGGGAACTTTTTCGCACTGTGAGCATATACTCACGTAGGCACAAGACATAGGACTTATAACCTGCCAAAGATGGGGAGGCGAGGTTTGGCTGGTGAAGAAGAGGGGTCCTCGCCGGAGGCGTTTCACGTGAAACAGGAGTGGGGTAGAGCCATGCAACAGCATGTGATACCGGTAGGGGACGTCAATCCGCATGTGCCGGAGGAGTGGTGTCCGTGCGGGCCGGAGCGGAAGGTATGCGGCGCGGTGGTGGTGCATAATGCGTGGGACAACCGGGAGATGGTGGAGGCGGCATACGAGATTTTGGGATATGGGGCGCCGGCGGGGGACGGGTGGGAGCGGCGGACGGTGGAGGCATGAGGCGATTATTACAGGGGTTCACCCGGGTGGTGGCGGTAGCGTGGAGCGTCGGGATCGTGACGGTGCTGGGATATGGGCACTGGATGGAGAGTCAGACGCGGGCGGATCGGGACGCGGAGACGATGGCGCCGGCGGTCGTACTGGACGGCAAGGTGGTCCTACCGGACAGTGCGCGGGGACGGGTATGGGTGCAGACCATGCTGCGGCAACATCGGATACCGAGGGAGAGGCCGGCATGGCTCACTACAGGGGTGCGGCAGGCCGTGGCCGATGGGTTATGGATGCGGGACAGCGTGGGGCGAGAGGCGGCGATCCTGATGCGGGTGGGCATGATGCTCCAGGAGACGCAGAGGCGGGTGGAGCAGCCCTATCGGTTTGAGCGGGAAGACCGGGACACGTGGCGGGGCATCCGGGAGGGGGCCCATACGGGGGAAGGTTGGCCGGACACGCTCATGGCGCATCGGCGGGAGCATGAGGACGGGTTTCCACTTCCCGGGCGAACTTCAACAGTAAGCTCTCCGTGATCATTCTGGCGTGCTGGCGATTGTCCGCGAAAAAGAGGGGCAATCGGTACCGCACGCTAAACGTCAAGAGACTCTGCACGACGGCGTTAGGGTGCATCCGGGACGTGTAGCGTCCTGCCGCGATGTCCTTCCAGGGCGCCTCGACGACCACGGCGAAATACTCCAAGGCGCGACTGCGCTCCAACTCCCGCTCAAAGCGGTCCCGGTTCTGCGGTTCTCCGGGCTTGCCGTTTTTCAGACACGCCACGAGGTCGTTCCGCTCTTTTCGCTCAATCGCTACGCGGTCCTCGAACCCGACCAGGGAGTAATCCCCGGTGGGTACGGTGCCAACGATGCTGGGCGTCTGGAAGAAAAAGGGGATTTTCTCCCGCGTATCAATCAGGATTGTCATTGGTGGTGTGGACCTGCTCAACGGAAATGTTCACCCAAGAGGAACTTCCTCAGCCCCTGGGCGCCCTTGCCTTGTACCACCACCGTCCCGGAATCGTAGATGATCACCGTCTGCCCTGACCCCAGTTTCAGCCGCGTGCCGTGGGCAATGCGGCCCTCGACCGTGATCAAGGCGTGAATCAGCCGCAGCCGCGCTTTCACTGTCGCTACTGGGGTAGACATCCTTACCCCCGCAGATGATACCGCACGTTGCACCGCCCGCACAGGTCATAGGGTTCGATCCGGCTGAACCCGACGCCCCGGTCGAGGTGCTTGACCAACGCCTCCCGCCCCATACAGCCCAGGACGATGCCGGCCAGAAGGATGTCTCCACGAGGCATGTCGGCAGGAAATGTGGCGGCCCAGTCGGCGGCTAAGGTGTCGGCTCCAGGGAACAATGCCAGAAACCGCGCCCGGTCCTCGGCGTTGAACAGGGGGTGCGCCTCGGAGGTGAACTGCGTGACCACTTCGAAGAGATCAAACTGAACCTGATGGCGTGCCACGCGCACTCCTTTCGCGGCCCTGGAGCCGCATCCATTCCTCGACTTCCCCGAGTTTGAACCAGAGCAGCCCCCCCGCCCGCAGATGGGGACACCCCGCCGTGAGCCACGTCTGCACCGTCCGCACACAGACGCCAAACTCAGCAGCCAACTGCACCTTCGACAACCGCCGTTCCGCTGATGGGCCGTTCATGACTCTGAATATATGTCATTTTGTCGGTAAAGTCAAGCATAAAACGGCAGTCTGACAAAAATGCGGGCGCAGGCAGGTGTATATTGACGGACAGATGGAGCAAATTCCGCCGCTGGTGGACCGGCATCGGGCGCTCGGACATGCGGAGCGTTGGCGTCAAGAGCCGCACACGGTGTACACCGTCGAGGAAGCCACGGCGGCGGGGATTGTGCCCAAGCGCATTAGCGATCCGACCCTCCATGCGAGGGATTGGCTCCTGACGGACGATGGCTATGTGATCCAAATCCACAGCGGTTGGCGCCGCGTGACGGTCGAGACGGCCGTAGGGTTGATCTCGGCCACACGGGATATGAACCGACCGGGTGCGCGGATCACGCCCATCAAGATTCGTCGGAAACTGGAGCGCACGCAGCATGAAGTCGTCAATGGGGAACGCCTCCCGCCGTTTCGCAAGTCGCAGTGGTGGCTGGTGCGGCGGGAAATCGTGCAGGCGTACCTGGCCGACGACCATCTCTCGTGGGAACGGGCCTTTGTGGCGGTCACCGGGCAGCAAATCCGCCCCAAGGTGCTGAAGTACTTCCGGGACTCGCACCACATCGGGACCATGATCCAGGAAGAAATCACGACCACTCTCCAGACCCATCAGAAGGGCGTGGAGTACTTCTTCGAACTCATGGATACGGCCGTCTCGCTGTCGAAGGAAAACAAAGACCCCAAGACGCTGCTGCACATTGCCGTGGAGTACGGGAAGATGCACGGCCTGATCCGCCCGGTGCCGGCCATGGCGTTACAACAGAACACCGTGCTGTCCATGCCGAACGCTCGGCGCGAACTGGCCGCCATCAACCGGCCTATGCCGACCGCGATTGTCCAGGACGTTACACCCGTCAACGGAGAGGCCCCGTAATGGCCCCCATCGATCCGCTGGCGTTCGCCACGACGTATGTGTTTCCCTGTGGGGATACGCTGGACCAGTTTGGACGCCGCAGCCGGGACGAACGGGTGGGCCTCGCGGAGCACGATAAACTGATCTTCGCGTTCTACTACCTGCCGACGCATTTCAATCCCGCCTATGGTGTGCCGCCCTGTCTGGCCGGTCTCTTTCAGTTTCTCGAACATCGGTACATCCGAGCAGTCGTGCTGGCATGGCGTGGATTCGGGAAAAGTACCATCGTGTCGCTGGCCGAAGTGCTGCATGAGACGTACTACCGCCGCAGCGCCTATACCCTCCTCTTGTCGCAGAGTTTCGAAGTCATTCAGGACAACCACGACACCCTGAAACGCGAACTGGCGGACAACCCCAAGCTGTTTGACGATTTCGGGCCGATGAAACCCGTGATTGACCGGCGGATCGGGGGGGATGATAACCGCTGGGCGATTGGGGACATCATCACGGCGACCGGGTGCCGGATTCGCAGCCGGGGCATGAAACAGCGGATACGCGGCACGAAGTACGACCAGTTCAGGCCCCATCTCGTCGTGCCCGATGACCCCGAGGATGAGACCAACACCCGGAGCGGTGACGAACTGCGCACGAATCTGCGGTGGTTGAACAAAAGCGTCATCGGTGCTCTGGACCCGCAGTACGGGCGCATACTCGCGGCAGGCAACCTTATCTGTCCCGGCTGCATGGTCCACACGCTGGCGGGCAACCGCTTCTGGAAACACTACAGCCTCGATATTCTGCAACCGGACAACGCGACGCCGACGTGGCCTGAGAAGTTTCCCGCCGCATGGGTGCAGGACAAACGCGACTACCTCGAATCGATGGGGGATTACGACGCCTTCGACTTGGAGTACCGCAACAGGGCGGACACGGCGGCCCGGGCGGGGTTCCTGCATGATGATACCACCTTCTGGGAAGGGCAGTTGGTCGTGCGGGAGCAGTACAGCTATGTGCATGTCCAGCGGGTGGGGCACTACGCCGGGCCAACCGACCTGACGGTGGCGTGGGAGGACGCGGAAGAACTGGTCCCGGTGACGGTCAGTCACGGCAAGGACGTGGCCTTCACGGCGGCCAAGTATTCAGATTTCAACGTCGATGTCATTGTGGCGACCGCTGCGGATGGACGCCGTTTCGTGGTGGCGGTGGACGAATACCGAGAAGCCTGTCCCACCCGCGTCATCGACCATACCTTCGCGCAGTGGCAGGAGTATCGGCCTCACTACAGCGGCCTGGAAACCCATGGCGGGCAGGTGTATCTGGCGACGGCGATTCAGATGGATCCGCGCTGGGAGGAACTGGAACGTCAACCGGGGCTGACCCCGCTGGACCATCAGGGCGTCGAAAATGACAAGGAAGCCCGGATTCTGGGCACGCTCCAGCCGCTCGATCACGCCGGACGACTCCTGTTCAAGAAAGACATGAAAAACGCCTTGGACCAGCGGCGGCAGATGCCGCACCGGGGCCGGGGACACGATGACGTGCTGGATGCGATTGAAATGGCTGTGGCGGTGAGTCTGCCCCCACCGGAAGCGACGATTCATGAATGGGCATGGCGACACCAGCATCGGGACGAACCACGCGCGTCGATGGCGAGTGTGCCGCGTCCGTGGATGGTGGTATGAATACTCCCGCAGGGGAAAAACGGATAAATGACCGCGTCGCCCGCCGGGCCATCCGCCATGACCAGGTGGAAGGTGTCACCGGTCTCAGCCGTGAGGAATTTGGCCGGGAGAACCTCGACCTCTGGCGGGCGTATGCCCTGGACCATCGCCGCCAGAGTTGGGAGGAAGGCGCCGACGAAGACGAAGGATTCTACCACGGCAACCAGTTCACCACGGACGAAATTGAACTCCTGAACGCCCGCGGGCAAGTCACCGCCGCCATGAACCGGGTGCGCCCGCTCTTGCGGCAGTTTGTCGCTGAACTCACGGCCAACCTGCCCGCCTTTACCGTCCTGGGTGCCACATCGGAAGATCACCGGAAGTCGTGGATTTTTCAAGAGTATCTGGCGTGGGCTATGTACCAGTGCTTCTTTCAGCGGCACGCCGAACGGGTAATCAAGGACATGGCGCGGGTGGGTGTGGGGTCCATGATTGTCGATTTCGATCCCCGGGCCGATGACCTGCGCGGGGATATTGTGTTCCGCCGGGGCCATCGGAAGGAAGTCTTCTACGATCCCGATTCCCAGGAATGGGATTTTTCCGACAGCGAGAACATCGTCGTCAGTCGCGTCGTGTCGCTGCGGACGGCCATCGGGCGGTGGCCCAAACATCGGGAAGGCCTGATCCGGACGTCGGAATCGTGGCTGCAAAATGCGGTGGATGAACGCAACAAGAATCAGTACAGCCAGATTGAGGAACAGGAACTCATCACCGTTGGACAGGAATGGACCCTCGGGCGCAACATCTATGAACAGGTGTCCCATATCCGGCTGATTGAACGGTACACGAAAGTCCAGGTCGAAGTCTCCACGGTGGTGCATCAGGACGGGCGGCAGGTGGAATTTCTGGACCCGCAGAAGCTGGAACGCTACCTTGCCTCGCAGAACCGGCGGAAACTGGAAGTCGTGAAAATCACGCTCCCCCGCATCGCCCGCATCACCAGCGCGGTGGACTACTACCTGGATGGCGAAATCCTCCCCATCTCGGACTATCCCATCGTGCCGTTCACCGGGGACGACGCCGATAACCCGTTCCCCATCGGTGAAGTGCGGCACCTGAAGGATGTGCAGCGGCTGGTGAACAAATGGCTGGCCGTGCTACTCTACTCGGCGCAGGTCACGAGCAATTTGAAGATACTGGCCGAAGAGGGCGCGATTGACAAAGACGAAGTGGACAAGTTCCAGACGAATTATGCCGTGCCGGGCAGTATTAGTATCGTCAAACAGGGGGCGATCACCGGGGGAAGACTCAAGGAACTGGCCGGGCAACCGATCAACACCGCCGCCTACACCATTCTCTCGATGCTGCTCCAGCACATGGAGTACGAGATCGGGATGTTCAGCATGTCGGCCGGGAATCCCGAGGCAGCGCCGCGCACCGCGCAGGCGACCCGCGACCTGAAAGAGTTCGGGGGCGAAAAGGTGGCCCTGATTCTGCGGGGGGTGGACCAGAGCTATACGCGGGTGGGGCGTGTGGCCCTGGAATGGATGCAGGCCGCCTTGAAGAGTGAAAAGGTGCTGCGGGTGGTCGGGGATACCGATGTGGCGGTCGACCGGCAACGGATGCTGCAAGAGGAGGGCGTCGCCGATGCCACCGGGATGTTTGCCATTAATCAGCAGCCGCAGCAGGGCGACCTGCAGCTCGATGAAAACCGGTTCCTGGAAATCACCGAGGATAGCAAAGCGGTCATTCGCTACATCAACGACGTGTCAGTGGGGAAGTACGATTTGCGTGTGGTGCCAGCCTCGTACCGGGCGGTGAACCGACAGGCCAAACTCCAGGAAATGATGGAGTTGCAACAGCGGGGGATTGTCGATGGGCGTGCGGTGCTTGATCAAGTGGAAATCAAGGATAAAGAACGAATCCTGAAACGTATGGATGTGCAGCAGCAGTTGGCCGCACAATTGGAGGGCGCCGTTGAGACGGTGAACAATCTGGAAACCCAACTCCAGCGGCTGCAAAGCAAGGTCACGAGTGAGAAAATCAAAACGGAGGTCGCCAAGACGACGGCGGAACTCCGGGTGATGTTACGCGAGTTTCGGTCCGGGTTGGAGCAAGAGACCCGCACCGTCCAAGGCCGCTCCGGCGGCACGCGGGGACCCTCGACGAGGACCACCCCCACAGCGGTAGCAAGCGCCACATAGGGAGACCCTCATGGCGAACAATGGACAGATGGACCCCGGCGCTCAGGCGACCGGTGAAGACACTCTCGCCCCGGCACTGTCGGATGACGCCACGGGCGCGGCGGGAGAGACGGACGCGGGAGCCGCAACGGACGAGGTGGATGCCCTCCTGGCCCAGTATGACGGAGACCCGCGGGCGGTGGCCCAGGCCCTGCTCGAAGAAACGGCGCGCAATGACGCGCTCGATGGGCGGTTGACGGCTCTGGAACAGCGACCGGCAGCGCCGGGGCAGGAGGCTGCTTCCGGCCCGAAAGCGCCCACGGCGGAGGACCTGAAGGTCGCGGCACAAGAGGGGATGATCGCGCTCCATGAGTCGGACTACGGCAAGGACAACCCAGACGTGGTGAAACTGCTGATCAAGGCGTTTGGGCCGACCATCGAATGGATTGCGCAACAGAAGGTGGAGGGCCTGCAACAGGCGATAGAAACCCGCCTCAAGGAACGGTTCCTCGAAGACCAGGACCCCACCGAAGTACAGCGGTTTGAAGCATGGCGCAAGAAGCGGGATACGCGCGCCGAGTTCGAAATGTGGAAACGCGCGCAACTCGCCGGCAAAGCGGGGCCTGGCGGGCCTCGCCCACTAAAACCAGGCACCGTCAATATCGGGGCGGCACAGCGGGCCGCGCGGTCCGGTGGATCGATCACCGGGATCGCGGGACACGCCTCCTCTCCCAAGGGCAAGGAATCCGCACAGATGGCCTTGGCGCGGAAACATGGCCTGATTGACGAAGTGACGCCTGGCACCACAGGATAAAGGAGTACCATTCAATGGCTGAACGCACAGGTTCCCTGGGGACGCTTAACCAGGCCGGGGCGCCGCCGAACCAAGACCAGCGGCGCTTTGGACTGGATACCTCGACGCGCATTATCTTCCAGGAGTTTGCCAACTTCCAGTTCATCGCACGGTTGATGTTGGCGAACCGGAAGCGCACAGTCCCGTCGTATAAGTTCAAGAGCTTCGAACAGACCCGCCCGACGCATTCCGGGACGCTGACCGGCTCCAATGCCAGCGGAACCGGCGGAGCACTGGGTCCAACGACCACCTACGTCAACATCACCAACGCCGTGCAGTTCCTCGTCGCCGGGGACATGCTGTACATCCCGGCGGATCAGGCAAACAACACCGCGACCATTGCCAATCAGCTCCAGGGCGAATGGCTGCGCGTGGTGCAGGTGGAACCCAATAGCGTAGCGAATCTGGTACAGGTCTCGCGCAATGGCGGGACGGGTGGCACCGGGTTTGTGACCACGACTGGCACGAATACCCTGACGTGGTATTCCGCCGACGTGACCTTGGCCGAAGGGCAGAGCGCCCCCGGCGTGAAAGTCACCAGCACGTCCACCTTCTTCAACTACGTGGAACGGACCTCCCGGACGTGGTCGTGGACCGACCATGTGGACAAGGAAGTGATCTACGGGGAGCCGGACAACGTGCGCGAAGCCAAACAGGCCCGGCGCGCGTTCGTGCTGTCTCTGTCCCGGAAGCTGCTGTTCCAGCACCGGGGCACCGACACGCCCGACTACGTGGACGGCCTGCCGCTCTACAAGACGGGTGGCGTGCTCTGGGCACTGGCGTTTTCCGGAACAGACTGCCTGCCCGGAGCGGTGGGTTATTCCGCCGCGAATGACCTCGTGACCGGCACGGCGGCCATCGGCTCACGGTCTCGCATCTGGAAGGTCGGGAACTTGTCGGATTCCTCCCTGTGGAGCCGCAACGTGTTCCTCGGGGCCTGCCGACACTTCGGCATGTTCGGCAACCTCAAGAAGAAAGTCGTGGTCGCCGGTGGTGGGTTCATGGCGGAGTTTCAGACGCTGTTCGCCGATACCTACCGCATGTCGCCCGGCACCAACGAGTTCGGTATGAAAGTGACGACGTTCGATCATCCGTTCGGCCCGCCCCTGGAAATCCTCCGGGACGAGACGATGGAACAGACCGGACACTCGAACGACGCTTTCATTCTGGACCCGGAGTACCTGGAAATCGCGGTCATCAACGACGTGACCATCAAGGACGAAATCCAGGCCAACGATGCCCACGTCCACAAGTCGGAAATCTACGCCGACATGGGGCTGGGGATCAACTTCTTCAACGCTCACTCGATGATCAACATCGGGCAGACGGCTAACTAAGAGAGGCAGGTGAGGCCATGGCACAACGCGCCTACCGATCCCTCTCCAGTATTCTGCCGGGGGCGGAAACGAAGTTTGCGGGTCGGCAATTCGTCACCATCTGGGACGGCACCATTGCCAGCGGCGCGAATCAGCGCGTCGGTCCCGTGGTGGTTTGGGATTGCCATGTCCGGGGCGTGGCAACGGTCTGTTCCGGCAATCCGCAGAGTCTGACGGTGACGCTCTACGCGAGCAGCGCAGGCACGGTCGCCGGGGGAGGGGGCTTCACCAACGCCCTGACCCCGTCAACGACGTATGCCCGCGTGACCAGTGTGGGGACCGCCGCCGGGACGCTGTTGGCGACCGGGCAGTTTCTCAGCGAGGGCGATCAATTCGCCATCGACGTGTCGGGCAGCAGTTCTATCCTCGATTGCAAGATCATTCTTGAGATCGAGATTTCCGAATAAGGAGCAGCCATGGGATGGTTAGGATTTCTCCGGAAAGCGAGTGACGAACTCGGACCGGGCGATCTGGTGGTAGAGTTTATCCGCAAGGCCGCAAATACAACGGTCGTGATCTACGGCAAGGATCACGCCAGCGCCGGGGCGGATGACTGCCAGCGGATTCGGTATATCGTTGGCGTAGTGGATCAGCAAGAGGGCACCACGGCAGGCACTTCCGTGTCGAGTGTGGCGATTACCTCCGACGAAAGCGCCAATGACACGGTGACCATCACGCAGACCGGCGGCACCGCCACGGCGGATCATTTCGTCATGGTGGTTGGTCTGGCGACGATCATCTAACCGTTGTGGAGACGTCGGGGCGCGGTCGCCGGGGTAAACATTTTCACCCTCCACCCTGTGTGGTCGCGCCCGGTCTCCAAGGGAATGGATTATGCCGTCCACCGTCGCGGCGCTGCAAACGATGTTCAACCGCGTCGCCCTGACTGCCGGGGTCAAAACCTTGGCGGACGCGGCGTTTCTGGACCTCGTGAACCTGTGGCAAAAGGATTTGCAGGCCCAGATTTACGTCCTTCGGAACGACAACGCGGCCAGTCCAACGGCGACCATTGCGAACACGGAGGCGTACAACCTGCCGTCCGATTACCTGCACCCGAAGATGCCGATTGAAGTCCGGCTGGACGACGTGCTGGTGGCGATTGAGCCGGATTGGCATTACTTCGAGATCAAGGAGCGGCGGATTGCCGCAAGCAGCACAGCGACGACCGCCACGGTCCAGGTCTACGGCACGTACTACAAGAGTCAACTGCTCCTGAACCCGGCGCCGTCCGACGCCACGGGGGAAATCAAGGTCTGGTACTACGCCCTGCCGACCAGTCTCAGCGCGGTCAGTACGAACAGTGTGCAGATGCCGGACCAGTACGATGAAACCTTCGTGGAGTATGCACTAAGCTTCCTGTTGGACAAGTACGCCGGGCAGGGGTTTGACGGCAACGCCGCACTGCACCGGGCGCGGTACCAATCACTGGTCAACCGGGCCATGGGCGGGATGGTCGTCGGGGCCAAGGGCCTGCGGGCGTTTCCCTTACCGATGTGAGGAACCATGTTGAAACACAAACCGACACCTGAAAAAGCGCCCGTGGTGGTCGCGCCACCGCCTCCGCCTGCGCCCACACTGCCGCCGGTGACGGTGCGGACCGCCGTTGATCTGCGCGAGTTCCGGGGACGTCCAGTGGAGGCTACACTGCTGCGCGACATCCGTGATCTGCTGGTGGAAACGAATGCCTTGCTCCGGGAGATGATCCAGCGTGGCGCGGCGCGTCCATAGACAAAAAGACTGGTCGGGCGGGTACAACCTGTACGTCTCGCCTGCGGACCTGGCTGAGAACGAGTCCCAGCGGCTCGATGACGTCCTGGTGACGCAACCCATCGGGCGCATGGTGAAGCGGTATGGGTTTGCCAAGGAAGTGTCCACGGCGATGACGGACAGCGCGGTCTTCTTCCTGGAAGAATATCTCGTGGACAACCTTGCCACGGGTGAATTGCCAGCGACGGGACGGCAGCTGATCGTCATTGTTTACGGGTCAAGTGCCAGCTACTACACAGTGCGTCGGTGGAACGGAACCTCGTGGGTGGCGCTAACTACTGTGGCACAGCGCATCGGTGGACTCAATGGTTCACAGGCGTCATTCTCGAAGGTCAACGAAGAGTTGCGGGTTGAATTGGGGCCAGTGGGCACGACCAATTTTATCATGCCGAATCTGTGGTATGGGCGCATCGTGCGAACCTATTTCCCGGGCGTGCCAGTCAGCTTCGATGGTCGGTATCTATCCACGGCGTCGATGTTGCCGTACAGTTATGTGCCGGACAATGCAAACCTGACGGCCTCTGTTGGAAACCCTGTTTCGAACCCGACCGGGGCGCTGGACGTGAACTGTAAAATTATACAAGTGTTGATAGCAGGCAGCAATATTCCACTATCGCGGTATCGGTTCACGTATGAATACGATGACTACCAGTGTACGCCCTTTGTCCGCGTTAACTCCAATGCGACCGCAGGGCCACCGGATAGCGTCCGTGGGTATCTCTGTTATGATGACACAGCGACAACATTCAACAGCAATCGCATTGCGATCCGCATTCTCAAGGCAGCCTGGGATGCAACAGCGGTCCACGACGACATCGAGAAGTTCAATAAGCGCATCACGGCGATCTATCTCTGGCGGGCAGAACGGGTGGTTGGAGCTTCTGCGCCCACCGATGCGGAGTATCGACTTGTCACCCGCATTGGCCTGGACGAGGGGACGTGGACAGAGACATCGGTGAACGTGGACATCAACGGCACGGGGAGCGTGGCGCATACGTTCTACCAGACGCTATTTGATGACGACAAGACCGCCGCACAACTCATCGAAGCGGGATACGGGCAGTTCTACCAGGATTTTATCGGGCACGCAGGGGGCGATGATCGGCTCGATGCGGGGATCAGTTTTTTTCACAAAGGCATACGCTTTGCGGCGATTGGGAGAAAGCGATTGGTCTATGATACGACGCAGGCCGCGGGGGGGGCCGCCGCCGATCAACTGCGCAATGACCGGCTCTGGTATAACCCGCTCCAGAATACGACCGACCCGCCATCGTTCGCCTACGATAGTTTCCCGGCTGAACTGTTTCTCCCCATCAGCCAAGGCGACGGGGATGAGATCGTAGCCGGGGGTGATGACGGAGAGCGGGCATTGATCTGGAAGCAGAACCGGACCTTTGCCCTGCACGTAGCGGTGGACGACCTGGCGGCTTCGGAAATCGAGATCATTGCCGGAGAGGGGCAGGGCTGCATCGCGCACCGCACGGTCATCAAGACGCCGCACGGATGGATATACCTGACGCCGCAGACGGTGGGCCTCTACGTGAACGGGCGCACGCAGGATATCGGGAAGGCCATCCGTAGCGACGCCAAGCCGGGAACAGCGGCGTCACGGCTGAGTTTGGCCGGATTCACGACCAGCGAGAAGCAGTCCGCATTTGCAGCATGGGACCCAGTCAATGAGGATTATTACCTATTCATTCCCGATGACACAGCCATCAAGACCTATGCTTTTGTCAAGTCGTTTCGTGAATCATGGACGGGCTGGGTTCGGTACAGGTATAACAGCGGTAGCGGCAGTGCGGTTCAGTTTAGTGACGCTGTGCGGCCACATGCTCAAGATCAGAGACTTTTAGCCCTTCAGGCCCTATCGGGTGCCCACCGGGTCATGCTTCTTAATAGTGGGACAACAGATGATGGGGATGTCATCACCGTGGACTGGACCTCGCGGGAGTTCGAGGCCGACGACGACACGACCGAGACGGAACTCCAGATGATCGGCATCAAGCACCGCTGCGAGGCCTTCAGTGTGGGTTTGAACGCCGATGGCGCTGCGGTGGACCTGGACCCAGGGGCCGCCGGGAACCTCGTGTCGTTCGGCACGCAGAACGTCATGAAACAGATGCTCAAGGCCGTACCTCGTGGAGCGACGGGGAGCGCAATGGAACTCACGATCAACGCCACGGGGCGCGTGGAGATTGACAGCGTGAGCATCATTGTGGATGAACGGAAAAACCTGCCGGTGAGCGGATGACGCGGCGCGCCGAACATCGCATCGACCTGTTGCCGATGCTGGACATCTTCCCGGACCCGAACTCCGAGCCGAGCCGTATCTGGCGGCGGTACATCGGGCAACTGAACCGGACGCTTCAGATCGTGCAGGTGGCGCTGGGACAAAAGGCGGTCGCCGACCAGCAGTTTTTCATCCTGCCGCTGGCGGCCAGTGAATCCGGGGCCACGGATAAGGTCTACGGACCTGTGCCGTTCAAGCACCGCATCATCGGGGGCAGCATCGGGTGTTTCGGAACTATGCCGACCAGCGGCGTGACCATGGAAGTGACGTGGAGTGCCGACGGGCTGTACTCCACAACGAAGGCGGTGACGGTGGTGGCCCCGGTGACACCGGAGACGCGGCTGAAAGACTTAAAGATCGTGAGCACGGGGGCGCTGGTGGAAAAGAACAGCACGTACGCGGTGAACACGGCAGGCGGGACGGTCAACGAACCGCGCATCGTGCTCATTTATCGCATCGAGGAGTAAGGAGTCGCCATGCCACTGCCAGCAGTAGCGGTGCCGTTGATTGCAGAGGCCGCCGGCCAAGGGATGAATGCCCTCTTCTCATGGCTGGGTGGGCGCAAGAAGAAGGGCCGGCTCCCGCAGTACCCGGAGTATGCCTGGGACTTGCCGCCGGAAGCAATGGCCCTCCTGGAGCAGTTGGACGTGCGGTCGTTGGACGCCATTACCCGGCAGAGCCAGGTGGGCGCGGGGCAACGGGTGCGGTCGTTGGCGGCACGCGGGATTTACGATGCGCCCACCACTACGGCCGCCGGGGCCTCCGTGTTCGGATTGGCGGCACCGCTCAAGGCGGGCGTCCTCTCGGAGCGAGCCGGGCGACAGATGGGCATGATTGAAAACCTGAACGCTTTCAAGCAAGCGCGGTTTGGCGGCCAGATGCAGCGGGCGGGGGCGATGAACGAGATTCCCGGGCCGTATGACATCATGGGGAGTCTGTTTGGGCAGATGGGGAGCACGGTGGGGACTGCGATCATGGCCGGGGAGCAGGAAAAGACCCGTGCCGCAGAGCAGGAACGGCTCTACAGTCTGCTGGAGCGGCTGCTGGGGCGGTCTCGTGGCAGCACAATGGACTGGGAACAAGACTATGGGACACGGTAACCCATGAACGGCTACGATCCGGGGCCATCACCCGTCCGGGACTTGATCATCAACCACCTAATGGAGGGGAACCGCCGTCAGGGGGCGGTGACGCAGACGCTCATGGATGCGCTGATGGGGGAAGCCCTGACGCGGACGCGGCCCTCGGAGATAGCGCTGACTGGGTATCGTGAGGCGCAGGCAGAGAGTGAGCGGGGGATGCTCCCCGTGCAGCGAGAGCAGGCGTTGGCTCTGGCAGAGCAACGACGGGCCTCCGCTAAGCTGAGTGGAACCAGAGCTGGCGAAATTGAGACATTGATGCCTGGCCGGCTGAACTTGCTCGGCGAGCGGGCCGAAAATCTTGACGCAAAGACCGAAACCGAGAATACGCTCCGGTCGGCCCGACTTGAGGCCATTGTTTCCCGCATTGCCAATGACGCCGTGAACCGCGCCTACACCGTTGCTCGCACCAAGACCGTGGATGACCTGCGGGATCCAACAGTTCTGATGATGATGGAGCGGGCGGCCCTGCTCGATGCCCAGGAAGAACTGGCCACTGCCAAGATTTTCACTGAGAACGAACTGCGTGACCCTCGCGTTCAGGAGATGTTGCAGCGGGCGGCGACCAATGCGGCGCGACAAAAGCTGGCAGAGGCAACAACAGAGCTTACAACCACGCGGAGCGAGGACATCAAGGAGACTCGTCCATCGCGTATCGCTGCCAATGAGGCACGGGCCAGCAAAGCGAGTGGCGCTGGAGGCATGAGTCCCCAACAGTATCGAATGGCAGAGGATCGCGTGTTGCGCGGCATCGGCATGACGAACGAAAATGCGGACTACGCCTCGCTCAAGAGTTTGCTCGTTAAGATGGAAACGATGTTGCAGATGCCGGAGAACCAGCGCGCGAAGTGGATGGCAATGAATGTGGAGACACAAAGGGAACTTGATCTTTACAATGACCGTGCTGTGCGCACGACACTGGCAGACCTGTTGAGCAAGAAATCGACGGTGACGGCGGGGACTGCGGCATCTGGCAAGCGTGAAGTCAAGGGGTGGTAAGTGCCCGACAAGCTGGACACGTTGTATAGCACGCTCTCCGAGCAATTCGAGTTGGGGAGTCCAGAGGAATTTCGCCGGAAGATTGCCGATCCGTCGCGTCGCCGGGCGCTCTTTGACGCCGCATCCTCGGAATACGATCTGGCGGATTTCCCGACGTTCAGCGCGAAGGTGGACAGTGTGCTGGCGGCGGCTCCCACCAACGGGAATGGGCACAAGACGGTGGCACAGGAAATGCAGGGCGCGATTGCGGAACGCACCCCGACCATCAGTGAGGTCCAGGCCCCAGTGGTTCAGCCGCCGCAGACGCTCGGGGAAGTGTTCGATGCCGCAGGAGCCTTCTACCGTCGGGGGCTGGGGGAAATTCAGCGCCTCGCGCAGTCGCTCATCTTTGAACCGCCAACGGCGACGGAGCGGACCGCGCAGGCGCAAAATACGGTCGCCCTGGCAAAAGAACTGGGCATCCGTCCCGCTGAAGCGGAGGCGCGGTACGCACAGTTGCGTAAGCGCCCCGATATTGTGGCGGCTCTGGGGGAGTCTAATCTATTTGACGAAATTCCTGTGCTGCCGGTAGCTGCGTCTCTGATTGCAGGGCACCCCGGCGGGGTGGTTGGTGTGGTGAAAGGGATGGCTGCGCTGGCCGGGTTTGCAGCGGCGGAGCCACTGGTTCGAGCGGTGGTCGGTGCGCCTCCAGACCAGCGAACACGCCCAATGGTCGCGTTGATTGAGGGGATCGCCGGAGCAGGAGCAGCCTCCAAGGGTGTCGCGGCAGTCCCCAAACTCGCCACTATGTTTACGAAGCGCCTAATTCGGACGTATCGCTTGCCGCAGACCATCGAGTTCTCGCCGTCACAGATGCGGACGGCTCAGGGGATTCCCAACGAGGCTCCGCTCACACCTATGGAGCTCGTGATTCTCAAGGATGCCAAGTTGCCGAGTTCCCAGTGGCGCCGGGCGCTGAAAGATGGCGTGGCGATCCGTGTTCCAGCTTCCCAACTGACACAGTTAGTCGACCGGTCGTGGTGGGCAACATTCAAACAGGGGGTGATCGGACAGGCACCGGTGTCTCCTGTGGGAACACTTAAAACGCTGCGCGGCGAGCGACCGACCGTAGCACGCGGAGAACTGCCGCCGGCGGCGCCGCGAACCTTCACCCGTACACCGGGTGCCGTGGAAGCCTCTCCCGCCATCGCGGAAGCGGAGGCTCTGCGGGCACGGGCAGCGGATACGCGGGCCGCTCAGGCAGCCCCGAAACAGTTACCCCCAGCGGAGGCGCGTCCCCTGCCGACAGCGGTGGAGGCAGCCGAGACACGAGCGGCAGAGGTTGTGCCTGCGGAGGCCCCGCCCGCCGTGCAAGCGGAACCCGCAGCGCCAGTGACGGAAACAGGCCCGCCGCCCGCTGAAACATCCTACGCCCTGAACATGGAAACCGGCCTCATCCACGAGTTCGGTACCATTCAGGCGCGCAATGCCTTCCTCCAAGCGAATCCGGCGGACGCCCTCCCCATGCAGCAGGGCGATGCCGTCCGGGAGATGCGCCGTGGCGTAAAGGTTATCAAAGAGGGCACAACCGAGGCGGCAGCGGCGGATATTCCGTTGACGGCCGGCCAAATCGTTGAGGGGCGCTTCTACGCCCATGCGGTCAAGGAAAAGCGGGTCGTGGAGTTCGAGAGCGCCGAGGCCCGGGACGCCTTCGTGAAGCGGATGCCGGAGAACCGGAAGTCAGTGGTGCCGAAGTCAGCGGTGCGCGTGGTCAAGGGGGGTGTCCCGTTGACGCGGGCGACGGCGACAGACTTGGGGGCTCCCGTCTCACGCCCTGTTGCCCCAAAGATGGATACCCCACAGAGCCGGAAACAGGCCGTCGATGCGGCTATCAAGGCCGCTGACACGCCGCCCCCGCCCCGTCCGGTCATCAGCGAACTTCTGCCCTCGGGACGGGTGCTGCTGGGCAATGCGGATCGCGTGTTCCTGCCGGACGCCACGGAAGTACCGGTCACGTGGGCCGTGGTGGACGCGGCGGACGTGCGTACCAGTCACGACATCAACCTGCGGATGAATGAGGATTACCCTGCGCGAAAACAACCGCGCGATCGTGAACGGGTGGCCTCGGACGTGCAGGTGCATGAGATCGTCCAGAACCTCCAACCGGGGATGCTGGCCGAAAGTCCGTCTGCCGGCGAAGGGGCGCCGGTGGTCGATGTCGAACTCGATGTGCTCTCTGGCAACGCCCGGATGATCGCGCTGGCGCGGATCGAGAAGAACTTCCCGGAACAGCGACAGGCGTACCGGGCCATGGTAGAGGCGAAAGCCGCAGAATTGGGCATGGACCCGGCTAAAGTGCGTGCCATGGCGGCCCCCCGGCTCGTGCGCGTGCTCTCACCAGGTGCCGACGTAGCCCGGTTTGTGGACCAGGCCAACCGCCCGACCGTGGCTGCGATGTCGCCTGCTGAGCAAGCGATGGCCGATGCGAAGGTCTTGACGCCGGCCATGGTGCTGAGCGTAGAGATGAACCAGGCGGGGATCGTCCACGGTCCCGGCGTGGCGGACATGGCCGACGCCCTGTTTGCGGGGGCCGCACGCGGGGGCTTCATGGACCGCACCGGGCAACTGTCACAGCCGGGGCAGATACGATTGCGGAACGCCCTCGTTTCCAAAGCCTACACGGACATGGACCTGCTGGAACTCATGGCGGAGTCCACGGACCCCGATCAGGCCAATCTCGTGATGGCTCTCCGGGCTGCCGCTGGGCCGATGGCGCGGTTTCAAGCGGCCACCGATGCGGGGATGCGCGACCCGTACACCATTGGCCGCGACCTCATGGATGGGATGCAGCGCGTCAAGGCCCTGAAGGATACGGGGACGCCGATTGAAACATTCCTGGCCCAAGGGGAATTGTTGAAAGAGTTCGCGGACCCGCTGCACAAGGCCATCGTCGGGACATTCGCCAAGAATGCCCGGAGTGCGCAGAAAATAGCGGCGGTGTTGATCGAGTACGTGAAGGCGGCGGAAGCGACCGCCGATCCGGCTCAGGCGAGCTTGCTGTCAGATGCGGCCAAGCCGTCCAAGCTGGACCTGTGGGAGGCGGCGGTGCGGAAGGTGGAGGCGGCGGAAGGACAGCAGGGGAGTTTGCTCGAAGCACCAAAGCCGTCGAAGAGGGGGCTCTCCGAACCCGAACGGCGGTTGCTGAACGAACTGAGCCGCCCCGATTTCGGGGTGGACCCGACGCTCTTGGGGACAGCGATCAACGTAGCCGCCGGGCAGATTCTCCAGGGCGCGAAGAACTTCTCGCAGATGGTCGGGCGCATGCGGGCACGGATGGGGCCGGTGTGGAACAAGCTGCGACCGTGGTTTCAGCATATCTGGCAAGCGGCATGGCGCAAGGCGCAGTCCATCCTGCCGGGGATTCACGTCAAACGGAGCACGCTGGCACAGGATCGGGCGGCGGTCGAATCGGCGACGCGGGGGACGAACCTCCGGGCAGCGGACAAGAATCGCATGGTGGCGACGCTGAACGCCCGTCCCGTTCGAAAGCCGGTCTACCAGCGGGCGTGGCGGGGGTTTCTGGAGACGTGGAAAGCCACAGAGTATTTCCGGACGCCGGTGAGTTCGCGGCTGCTGTATCGGGCGCCTGAACTGTTCCGCGTCATGCGGAAACTGGACTTCGAGATAGAAAACAAAACCAAGCACCGCACCGTCGCGATCCTCCCCTTCCAAAAGGCCGTTGAGAAGGCCAGGATGGACCCGGCAGATCATGAACTCTTGGACAACGCGCTCCGGGATGGCGAGGGCGGAGTCATTGAAAACCTGGTCGAGAAATACGGACTGCAAAAGGAATATCAGGCGGCGCGTGGGGTGTTGAATGAAATTCACGCGGATGCCCGGGAAGTCGGGTATGCGCCGGGGTACCTGGCGAACCACTGGCCCCGCATGATTATTGACATGCCGGGCTTCGTAGAGGCAACGGAAGGCCGGTCGCGGCTGAAGACCGTGGTTGAAGGGCCGCCCCTGCCGGGATCGGTGGGTCCCGAGGAAGGTATCTTTACCGGGACGCCGGGGCCGTTTCTGCGTCGGCGGATTACGAAGGTGGGGCCGGACCTGCGGCCATACTACGCCTCCAGTTACAGCGCACTCATTCCCTATATCCGGCGCGTCACGCGGCAGATCGAGATTCGCCGGCTGTTCCGACCTCCCGAGGAACAGGGCGGGGCGCAGCAAGACCTGCCTTTCGGAGACCTGGAGGGCACCGAGCCGGTGTATCAGGGGCCGGCCTTGGGGCAGCGCATTTCAGACGAAGAGATCGGCACCCGACTGGACCGACTGCTGCCGCGCCGGCTGAGTCCTGACGAGCGGCGGGTGGCCGTGGCGGCTTTCCGAGCCTACGCGAACTATCAGCCCATGCGCGGACCACTGGCGGCCTTGCGCGATATTGGCTACATCACGACCTTGGGGAAGGGCATTGCCGCCACGATCCGGCAAATCGGCGACCAGTACATGGCGGCGTGGGTCGCCCCACGGGAGTGGCCCGGTGCCCTGGTGGATGCCATTCGCGGGAAGTCTGAAATCACCAAGGACATGATGATGTTTGACCGCGTGGCCGCCGAGTTTGAGGATTATGCCAAGCTGGCGAAGTGGGCCGACCTCAACTTGCGCTACAATGGGTTTGTCAAAATCGACGCCATCGGCAAGGAAACACTGGTGAACGCGGCCAATCGACGGATACAGAAGGAGATTGCCGCCGGGAAACTCTCGCCCAAGGTGCGGTCCATTCTGCAACGGGTCTACGGCCCGGAGCATGGCCCTCAGAAGCGGGCGCTGGTCGCCGAGGCTACATCGGGCACGGTGGGGCCGGAAACCCTTTATGTGGCGTGGAACCTGATCAACGATTTTCAGCCGGTGTCCTTGACCGAAATGCCCCAGTTTGCCCTGGACCATCCCAATGCGCGGATTCTGTACTCGTTGAAGTTCTTTCAGTTGCGGCGGCTGGATGTCATGCGCCGGGAGGCGTTCCACTCGCTGATGCAGGAGCGGGAAGGCGGCGGGCAGCGATCTACCACCGACCGCAAGACCGCGCTGCGGAACCTGGCGGGGCTGACGGCCATCATGATTCTGGCGGACGCGGGGCCGGACGTGATCAACGACCTGTTATCGGGGCGTCCCATCAATTTGACGGATACCGTCGCGGCCAACCTCTACCGCATGATCCTGATGAATCGGTACGTCGTCCAGCAATTCGGACGCGGGGCGCCGGTCGATCAGGTGATTGCCGATCTGACGCTGCCGCCGAGTTCATGGATGGATGACCTGTCGCTGCTCGCGCGCAAGTGGGACGACGTGGCCGTGAAACCATGGACGGCGGAGATTTTGCGGAATTTCCCCATCATCGGTCAGGGGTTTTACGACTGGTTCGGTGGAGGTGTCGTGAAGCGGGAGCGGCGGGGCCTCCAAGTCCTCTCGAAGAAAAGCCGCGAGGGGTTGTTGAGTCCGGAAGAAGTGCAGCAGTTGTTGCGGGAAGAGCGGAGTATTCGGACGCTGAAACCCTTGACGCCGAAGGGTGACAGAGCGCGGGACGCACAAATCAGGCGGCGGTATCAGCGGCAGCAAGCGGCGCCGGTTATCCCGGTTCCATAATCGTAGTGGGCATTAACCAGAGGAGAAGGACCATGTGGAATTTGCGGCGGTGCAGTCAGTGGATCATGGCGGGCCTGGTGCTGGCCCTGACGGGCACCGCCTGGGGGCAGACCAACTTGTCTGTGCGCCCCTTGTTTGAAACGGCCTACAACCTGGACAGCCTGAACAACGTGCGCAAGGACTCCACCATGCGGTGGTTCCTCTGGCATGTGCCCGGCGACACGAACATGCAGCGGACGAAGGTGGAGTTTGCCTGGGAGTACCGCAAGACGACGGGCGCCGGCGGGGACACGCTCATTCTGGCGGACTCGCTGGGGAACCCGTTGTTTGAGTGGACGACGGGAGGCGTGTTTACCCCGGGGACCTTGGGTCCTTTGGACTCCATGCAGCTGTCCGGGTGGACCATCAAGAACAAGCACAGCGCGAGCCAAGACACCCTGCTCTTCATCGACTCGACACGGGCCGTTTTCAAATTCGTGGGCACCAACAGAGGATCACCCTTGTCGGCGCGAACATCTACAAAACTGGAAATCTCCGGCGTAGGAGGGGCCGGTGCGGGTGGCACACACCCCGACGGCAGTGCATACCTGCGACTGCGATCTGACACGAGCCGCTATTCAGCCATCGAGTTCTTTGAGGCCGATTCACAAAAGTGGCGCATGTTCGTTGACCCGACCAACGACACTCTCGTGATTCAATCAGTAATCAACGGCGTGCCCTATTCACGTCCCGTAAAATTTACGCCGGATGGCAGAGTAATCGCGGACACCTTCCTGACACATTCCATTCAGGGCTTGTCTCCGATTGAATTCCTGGGGAACGTCAACGATACGCTGATCTTTGCCCAGCACCGCATCTCGTCACTCAACGGGTGGAACCGTAGCGGCATGACCGTGGGTCCTGTCAAATTCCACTATTTGGGACAGAAGATCGATTTATCCGACTCGTCACTGATCTGGACTTCCAGTGAGGACGACTCCGCTGGGGCGCAGTTTGCTATCACGGACGACGGGCAAGTCTGGATTGTGGGGCGTGGGCAGAATACGGGACTCGGCGGCGGAAAGCGGCAGGCGATGCTCACGCTGATGACACCCCGGCGTGGGACGACCAGCCCCAACAGCACTGAAGGATCGAGTATTGAGTTCCGGCATTACGATCTGGAAACAGGGGGGATTCTGGGCATCGCAACCGGGTCCGGCTACGACTGGCGGATCAAGAGCACGGCAGCGGCCAACGGGGACACGAGCCTTGATTTCACTGCGCGGACTGGTGGGTTCGTGACGATGCCGCAACTGGCCGTGATCAACGCCGCCGAGGGCGACACCGGGCGTCTCATCATCGCGGCGGACCAAGCCGATGATGCACTGGACTCGGTGCGGATCGCCGTGCCCAACAACGGGCCGATGCTGCTCCAGGCCAAGGGGTCGGCCAGCGGGTTCAAGACGCAGGCGACCATCTCCAACACCGCAGGGTTCGGCGTGGACTCGCTCTCGTGGACCTTGGCGGACAGCGGGCAGATCACGCCGGTGGATTTCACTACGTGGTCGGCGGATCCGGATTTCACCCCTGGGAACGATGACTCGTTGGAAGTCACCGTCACATGGGACACCGTGGGGAGCAGCAACATCTACCTGCAAACCATGACGGCGCAGCCGGCAGACACGGCGGCACGGCTTCAGACGATTGACGTATGGTCGCCGATCATGACGGTGCCACCGGGATTTGTGGGCATCGATACGGTGCACGTGTGGAGTACGAACAACATACTGATGACGGGTTCATGGTCAGACACAAGCGACCAGGGCATATCGCTCTATCGGCTCCGCACAAGTGGGGTGTTGGCACAAACAGATGTTGGGTATTCGCGTGTCTTGCTGGGAACAACTGACAACGACCAGAACAGTTGGGCAGCGGCGGACCATGGTTTGACGGTATTTGATGCAATTACATGTGCCTCCATCAGCCGCTATGCCCGGTTCCAGATCCGGTGGCAAGCGAAGGCGTGGTATCGCGGGCACTCGCCGGCCATTGGCGGCATGGTCATCAAGTGGAAGCGGCAGTAAACAGGCTGTCTCCGGGGTGGGTGTAAGCGCCCTGGAACCATCCCGTGGGGGCTGGGCGAGTGGACCTGGCCCCCACACAGGGGAATCCTATGCGACGAATACATTTCTGGCCGGTCCTCCTCGTGGCCGGTGTTTGCGTGGCGCTGGCCCTGGGGCAGCAACGCGGGTCTCAGGCGCGGCTTTTCGCGGCGCGGCTGTCCCTGGGCTACGACGCGGTGGAGCGCGACTCCTCGCGGGGGGTCCTCGACACGACGCGCTTCGTACTCAACTGGGCCGGGATTCTCTCCGACTCGGCGACGGTCACCGCTGAGCCGGACACCGCAGAAGGGAGCCGGTCGCGGGGGTTTGTGCGGAAACTGCGGGGCCGTCACGCCGAGGCCGTGCAAGCCACCGGGGGCAGGTTCACTGTCGCAGGGGAGACCTACGACACCCTGGGCACCTGGAAGACCTTCACCTTCGAACGATGGGCCGCGACACACACGATATCCGACACGGCGCGGGGGATGGACACGCTGAACTGGGACGTCCTCGCCCGCAACCGGACGGGGCTGACACTGGTGGAGTTTATGACGACACCCAACGACACCGGGAGCATTCGGGCCGTCGGCGACACGCTGCGGCGAGACATCTTGGAGGTCTCCATCTACGGGGACCGGCAACCGAGGGAGTATTAACCATGAAACGATTCTGCTGTTTGGCGTTCCTGTTGCTGCCGGGGCTGGTGTGGGCACAGGTGCGCAACACCTTCACGATGCAGAACGACACCACGAAACTCCGGGACAGTTACATCTCCGGCACGAACACCCAGGACAAGAGCCGCCTGGACAATGTTGGGGACTCCGGATGGATCGGGTCTCTGAGCGCCGTAGGAGAAGCGCGGTTCATTGTCTACTGGGCGTTTGACGACTCCCTGAATGCGCTCACCTACAAATACGTCAAAAGCGCGACCTTGAGTCTCTGGCAGAACTCGTCCAGTGGGACGGCACCCGACTCGGCGGGCATCCGCATGATCATCAAGGCGAACCAGTTGGCGCGCACTGGGGCGGATACCGCGTGGGTGGCGTGGGTGTACACGACGGTCAGCGACTCCAGCAAGTGGACCTCCTTTGGAGCGATGGGGGTGGGGGACGTCATGACGGCGCAACTGGATATTGCCACGGGCCTGCGGGCGAACTGGGGGAGTACCGGGCGCGTCAATTTCAACGTGACGGAGGCGGTGAAGTCGGTCGCGAATGGCACGGCCGCGAACAAGGGCTTCATCATCTACGTCCTGCCGACCACATGGCCGTTTACCGGCACCAACCGGGGCAGTTTCAAGAGCGAACCGACCGCCGTTGCGAATGGCCCCATGATCCGCATCGAGTTCTACGGCGAAGTGGCGACGCGGGCGCAGGGGCTGGTACTGGCCGACGCGCGGGGGTTCAATCGGGTGCCCGGACGCAACCGGGGCAAGGTCATCACATCGGCTCGGCGTATCTTCTAACGGGACCGGTCCATGAGCACTGACGAACGGTTGCACAACATCGAAGAGCTGCTGGCGGAACTCAAGAAGAGTGACGACCCCACGCGCAAGTTTCGCGTCGGATCCCTGCTCCACGTGAGCATGTCGCTCTTGAGCGCCGTGTTCCTGGCCGGCATCATCTACGCCACGATGCGGGGGAACATCGCGGCCACCACCACCGAACTGACGCGGGTGACGGTAGTACAGGATGCGAACGTGGGCCGTATTGCCACCTTGGAGCAATCACGGGCCGGCATTGAGGCCACGGTGCAGTATTTGAAGGATGGACAGGCGCGCATCGAACAGAAGCTCGATGATGTGCTCAGGGGCCGGGGGGCGCGATGACGCTCCGCTTGTGGTGGAAATGGTGCGTGCTGGCATGGCATCTTGTGGGCCTGATGTGGGAAGTCTCCCGCGTGTGCGGACGGACGCTAATAGGCTGCGGCGATGGCGCCAACCGCTTCCATACATGAGGACAGTCCTGTGCGTTCTGCTCCTGGCGACTGTGCCGGCGACGGCCGGGATTCGGGGGAGGCTCCACGGCGCATTCAACGCCACGGAGCGGTTCATCACCCATCCGCAGACCACGAAGGTCGGCTTCTATGTGTTCTGGATTGGGGCCCGGGGCTTCGCCGACGCCCTGGTGGATGCACACCGCTGGGACAGCCTGCAACCGGCAACGGTGCGGGGCCAGACGCGCATCATCAATGACCGTAACTGGCATGTGTACAAGAATCTCCGTGACCTCTGTACCATCATTGCCGGCGGGTTTGCCGGCTTGGCCGTGGGCAAGGGCTACGTCTCCATCTGGCACATGGGCCGCCGGTTCCTCTGGGCCTCGGCGCTGGCCTATCCGACGTGGCGCAACACCTACACCTACAGCCGCTGGGGCGACGCCTGGGACACGAGCGCGGCGCACAACCAGCACTACTTCGTCTATCCGAGCCCGAGGCTCCAGGATCGATTCGTGGGCTTGAGTGGCTGGCAGGTCAGCACGGCCCACAGCACGTTCTACGCCGTGGGCGCCATCGGGGCGCTGTGTTGGGACCTCGCACAAGAGAATCCTTGACAATGGAACAAAAAAACATTAGATTTGTAGTACCTGGCAGGGTGGAAACAAGTGTTCATAGAACGGTCAGTGGGCGGTTCCCTGCCAGGAACTATGTCCGCTGGCCGCTTCTATTTTATGCCCACCGAACGCGAGACATTAGAAACACGGGCCTTTAAGAGCAGGAAGGAGAAATATGCGGCTTATCTACAAACGAAGTATTGGAAGGCTCTGCACGACCGCTGCTTGCTCCACTATCAGGGACAGTGCTTCCACTGTGACACCACAAAGGCACAGGAATTTCACGTTCACCATCTCTCTTACAAACACTTGTGGGAAGAAGTTATAGGGAAAGACATTGTCTTGCTTTGTAAGGGATGCCACGCCAAGGTTCATGGCAGGCTGAAACAGCAAAAACATACACATAGGAAGAACGATCCTGACCGTAAGCGCCGACTGAAAGCCGCCAAGCGAGAGCGTAAACGACTTCGCAGGCTCAAGCGCGGTCACCGTATGCGAGTGATTCGTCAACCCCGTCTCCGTTATTAGTGCAGAGGGGGATGCGTATATCGATTTAGTGAGGCACCATGACTGAACTCTTGAACGACCTGCCGTTTCTCCTGAACTGGGCCGCCGACCACTGGGGCAGCCTCGTAGGCCTCGGTGCCATCATTGCCCTGCTGGCCGCGAACCCGGACGACACCAAGACCATCGGGCGGATGCTCGCACGCCTGCTGATCCTATTCACTGGCATGCGCCTGGAGAAGGGCGTCCACTGGTTCAACGAGAAGCTGCTGCCGTACATTCAGCGCATCACCACAACCCTCGACAACCTCACGGACGGGGCGATTGAGGCGTATGAACAGAAGAAACAACAACTTGTGAAGGAGGCGAACCCATGAAACACGCCATGCACACCAAGGCGATGGACAAGATGATGCCGAAGCGGAAGAAGGCCAAGAAGGCCGGCAAGAAGAAGAAATAGCGATGGCGACTCCCGGTCTCGTTGGTAAGGTCCGCCTCCTGTGGGCGCTCCGGGGCACCTACAGCGCCTGGACGGCCTACTGGCAGGGGCGGACACCGGAGCAGAAGCGGCGCCTCATCCGGTCGGCCTGTGGCGTCGTGGGGCTGGCCCTCGCCGGGTATGTCGGCCATGAGTACCCCGAACTGACGGCGGCGCTGGCCCGGGTGCTGGAACGGGCGTTACCATAACGGAGGAACGCATGTGGCGACGATTCTGCTGGGTCTTGTGCTGCTGCTGGTGTGCTGGGCCGCTGTATGGGCAGGATTCGACGGGGGCCGGCGACGCGATCGACGTGGGCCGGGCGGGCCGAATCAGTTCCGCATTTTTCGTGGCCCCGCTGGTGGTCAAAGAGGGCAGCAATGGCACGAGCATCTTTGACGTCGAACTGGAGACTGGCCTCGGAGGTGGTCTCACGTACACCGTGTTTCAGAACGCCCGACGCGACAGAGCCTTGGTCGGCCTCGGCCTCGGGGTTATCCTCAACAGCCGGGACGGGACCTTCTACGATGCCACCCCCACGCTCATGCTCACCATCCTCAACAACCGGGTCGGCCTCGGCTACGGGTATTTCACCGGGCACCAGGAGGAACCCATCAACCGCCATCGCGGGTTTCTGTCGCTGGGTCTCAAGTTGGATTAGGGGGCACCTCCATGGCAAAACTCACCGCAGCGGAGAAGCGCAAGGTCAAGCGCACGGCGGACGCGATCAAGCGGCGGCAACCGGGGATCGCCACGGCGAAGAAGTTCAAGATTGCCACGGCGGCAGTGCTCAAGCAGCGGCGGCCCCGGAAGCGGACCCCCAAGCGGCGGAAACGCTAATGGACCGGAAACTCTACGACGGGCGCATCGCGGAGATTCGCACCGTGGGCAGCGACACCGAGGCCCTGGCCCGCACCATTTGGATGGAGGCCCGGGGCGAGGGGAAACGCACCGTCACATGGGATGACGACTACCGGGCCATGGTGCTGGTCGGCGGCGTCATCATGGAGCGCGTCCGCAAACCCGGATGGTGGGGTAAGACGCTCAAGGAAGTGGCGGTCAACCCATCGCAGTTCTCGTGCTGGCGCCAGGAGGACCCCAACGTCGCTGCCGGGATGTTCGTCACGTTCTCAGATTCCTCCTACTGTATGGCCTATGGCATCGCCGTGGGCCTCATCACCGAGACTATCGACTACCGCGTCATTACCAGCGGGGCGACCCACTACCACGCCAAGGAAGTGCATCCCCTGTGGGCGGACACGCTGGCGCACGTCGCCACGGTCGGCAACCACCTCGCCTACGCGTAACGATTCTCCATGCCCGTCGGCAGGTTCCCGTGAACGTCACGGCCCCGGCGGGCCTTCTGTTTCCTGTCTGAAAATATTTTCGCTGGCGTAAAAAAAAGACTTGACTTCTGCGTTGCGCTGTGGTATATTAGGGCCATGAACACGAATCATCGGAGCAAGCGCAGACGGCCCGCCGCGCAGGGCACGCAGTACAGCGACATGAAGGGCCTGCGGAAACTGTGTCGCCTCACGCTGCTCTCAGCGGCAAAACGGGCCGGCATCTCCCATAGTTACCTCTGGGAGATTGAGGAGGGCTTCGTTGCCGCCATCCGCAGCGTGGACATTCAGCGGCGGATTGACGCCCTGCGGCGGTGGTATCGTCGGCAGTTGGTAGACTAAGAGTCAAGGAGGCGGTGCTTCATGGCAACGAAAAAGACGCGGTGGACCCTGCGTGACGCGATGGCCGAGCGTGGCCGGCGCACGTGGGACGAGATGACCCCGGACCAGCGGGCGCGGTATACGCTGGAGCTCCGGGAGACGTTCGCCCGTGCGTTCGCCTGCGGGGCGCTGGAGATGCAGCGGGCCGTGGAGGCCACCTGGGACCGGATCACCGCCGAGGGGGCGGTCGTGGCAACGGCACCCGTGCTCACGACCGACGAATCCGTGGGGCCGTTCGAGGCTCCAAGGGGAGTATTCGTATTGTCCACCTGAGTGTGTGGAGTGGACCAAACCGCTGGGGCGTCGGGCACGGACCAGGCGCCCCGGCGGGGGAGGAATCCGTGAACCGTGACATCTTTGAAGCCCTCTCCGCATCGGCCCGGGACGTAACGCCCGTGGCGGCGCTGATGCTCAACGTCGCCATCAGTCTCTGTGCCGTGGGGGCCATTGTCGGGTTTGTGGCGGGCGTGTTGTGGCTCCAGTGGAGGATGTGGTGAAACCGGACCGGCAACCCTGTCTCGGCTTGCCCCATCGGCGATGGCTCCTGACGTTGCGGGACGGGAGCACGATCCAGGATGCCAGTTGTTGCGCGGACCATGCGCGGTTGTTCTACGAAACATGTGTGTCCCCTGACCGGATGAACGAGGTCGTGAAAGTGGAGGAATCCCATGAGCACCCCTATGCCGAGTGACCCGGTGAGCGCCGTCATTGCAGCGATGGAGCGGCCTGACTATCGAGTGATAAACCGATCAGGCTGGACGGCGAGACTGGTAGAGATACGCCGGGATGAGTACGTGTTGCGGGTATTCGACAACGGGCGGATTGCCGATTATGGATGCGATGACATGATCGAGGTGCCATGCACTGCGGGCGGTCTACCGGGCAGCACTCCGCATCGGGCACGTGGCATCGTAACAGATTGGGCCGGGAACTTGGAGCGGACTGAGAACGAACGAGAGGCTGCGCGGAGATTCATTGCTGAATCATACCCGCTGCCCCCGGAGACGCTGGGGCCGGACTGGCAGCAGATCGCGATGGCGTTGAAAGAAGAGGTCGGCGTGTTGACGCGGCAACTGGCGCGGGCGAAGGAGGAGCTGGAGGGGGCGCTGGATGATTACATTGCCGCCGACAATGAACGGCTACAATACCAGCGGGAAATCGCCGACTGGCGGGACCGGATGGCCGCCGCCATCCGCAGCCTGAACACGCAGGTGGAACGGGCCGAGGGGGACGCAAAATTCTGGCGCACGGCCTACGACCGGGACTGGGACTGGGCGGATGAAGAGTCTGCCGCGCTCCAAGCACGCATCCGCAATTTCCGGCTCACGTATGGGCGGATGCCCCGCAACGAGGAGGAGTTGGAGTCATGAATCTCTTGCCACCGCTCGATAGTGGTCCCGGAGGATGCGCCATCTGCGCCCGTGGGAGATGTCTGGACATGCAGGACGTGATTGCCGTCGGGTTCGGAGATGCCTCAGTGACGTGTGACGACCGGGTTGTATACCAAGAAGAACAGGACATGGCCGAGGCGGATTTATGGACCGGGCAGCAGGCGGAAGATGCAGCCGCGAAAGACCCTGACCACGATTGGCGGGTGCATCTCGTGGCACCACTCTATGAGGCCGTCTACCAGCGACACGGCGCAGGACATTGGCCGTTGGTCGAAAAAGGCTTGGGCTTTGCATGACAGGTAAAACAGGTGGAGTCATGAGCGACCACGTGCCGATGGTGACCATACGCAAGGCGCTTGCTATGCAGGTATGCGTCCCCGGAGACTGGACGGACGGGCAGGTTGAGGAATTTGCCAACCGGGAGAATCCCGCCGGCACGGAGCACGGGTGGCATATCCGATATGACGGGTACCAAACGCGGGTAGCCTGTGTGGGGGAAGAGGGACGCGACGGCTTTGTGCATATTGTTTTGGAGTGCTAACCGATGACGCCCCTGACCGTGGAGGACGTGCTGTCCCTGCTCAAGCGGCGGGCGGAGCGATACTGGGACGTCGCCGGGGAGTACCATGTAAAATTCCGCACGCTCCCTTCCGGCGTTGAGAAATCGCAGATATGGCGGGACCTAGCGGATGCCACGCTCCAGTATAAGACACTCGCCGACTCTATTCGGGCCATACGCCGGGCGCGGCGGCGCAGACAGGAGGGCACGACCCCATGAGCACGGCGGTGGAAACATGCAATC
>ERZ1292632.309-Hain-H43-01um-R2-309-length-50642-cov-43_pt2 | contig 30659 bp, 31 predicted proteins | sample MGYA00564407_ERZ1292632 | MGnify/ENA primary metagenome ERZ1292632 (study PRJEB36523, sample SAMEA6512637) | groundwater metagenome | collected 2019-01-08 | study: AquaDiva: Metagenomics assemblies of 32 groundwater samples | reverse complement strand
TATTAAGTTTAATTGCATAACTACATTCTAGGCAAAATTTGATTGAAGTCAATATTTACTGGTCAAAACATTCATGATAATATTACCTATCGTGATCCAACCCGGACAAAAGCATCATCTCGGAGACAAAGCGCTTTTCTTCATGCTCCTCCAGAATATTAGCCCGGCAATATTTTTACTTTTTGTTGTCTTCATAATCGCCATCGCATGGGACACATTGAGCCAAGGGCTCGCAAATACCGGGGATGTTTTAGGGCAATTTCCATTTCTGGCAGGTTCCAGCATTGCCTCTCTAATGCCTTCTTTTATTTTGATAATAATATTCCTCGCAATAATTCTCGGCTGTATCGGCGCTCTCATCGCTCTATTAAAGTACCGTTTTTTTACTTTTACCATCGAAGAGTTCGATTTGCGGTTAAAAAAAGGTATTTTTAATATTGAAGAGATCACCATACCGTATCGCCAAATGCAAAATGTCGATGTTGTTCGAAACATTTTATATCGAATATTCGGTATTAGTAAATTGGTAATAATGTCCGCCGGACATGACGAAGACCCGACGGACGAAGCGACGACCAGCACGGTTTTCAACCCAATTGCTCGCGATCTGGCAGAGGAAATACGGACTTTATTGGAAAGGCGTATTGGTATTCAGATTATTGAACATATTGAGAAAGCAGATAAAGAAGAACAAGTTAATTCGTATCTTTGATTGTTAAGGTTGGATATAGGGCTAATAAAGAGATGACGCCAATCACAATAAACATATACTGATTCGTCGTGAATAAAAGTCCAATCATAGTTATAGCAGGCGCGATGAAATAGGAAACTGGACGAGTAATGCGGAAAATCCCGAGGGCCGCCGAATCACGCGAAGAAACCGTCTTGAAGAAATATGTTTCCATCATCACTTCAGCGGTAGCCGCGCCGACCCTTGTCACAAACAAAACCAGAGCCCAAAGGGCGATATTAGGCACTTTAATGAAAGCCAGAACTATAGTGGCAAGACCCATCAAGGCAAAACCCATAGCCATCATTTCTTTTTCACCGTATTTCTTGTCCGCTAGTTTGCCGAGAGGATATTGAATAAGGGGGAATGGCAAAAGCATGATTGTGAGGATAATGCCGATACTTTCCCAACCAAAACCCATAGTTTTATTCAGATAAATAGGGCTATAAACGGTCATCCAAGCGTAGAAAACTTGAAGTATCGTATTCGCGGTGAATAATCTCACCCAATTTTTGTTATGGCCGATATGTTTGACAAGTTGCCATGGCGAGAGATGCATATAATTCGGGTCTTTGAATTTAGGGAAATTACGGTATATGAGATATAGAAGCGGGAAAAGCATTGCCAATGCGGCTATATAAGTATTTCGAAAATTATTCGTATTACCGATAAGCATAGTGCCTATTAGAGGGGCAATTATCCATGAAGCATTGAGCGTGGCCGTGTACATTCCGCGGACTGTGCCAACATGAGCGCTGTCGGTATAAACTTCCAGGAAAATATCCAATGTAAGTCCAATCAATGATATAATGGCGCTTTGTAGAATAAACAATATCGCGATAGTTGTACTAGATGTAGCGGTAATTAGTCCATAAAATATGGCGATTTGCGCCATTACCAAAAACATCGCTATTCTATAATTGCCCCAGCGCCTTATGAATGACGGCGCGAACAGGAAAGCGAAAATCGAAACCGCCGCTCCGGCCATGTAGATGTATCCAAGGAGAGTTTCATCGGCGAATAGGCTTAGGAAACTGGAATTCGAATACATCGGCAAAACCAAATGCATTGTATAGATAAAGCCAATAATCGCGATAGTATATATAGTATGGCTTTTCGGCAAAGATCTTGGTTCTGTGTTCATGATATTTAATTATATGTTCAATTATTATAGCAGATGCTATAATAATCCCATACTAATAACCAATATTTCTCTATGTCATACGATTTTTCCACATTCAAGAAACAGTTAGCACAAATAGAAGAATGGCAGAAGAAGGAGTTTCAGCAGATGCGCACCGGTCAAGCCTCGCCGGCAATTCTCGATGGCGTGCGCGTGGAATCCTTCGGCGCGCAAATGTCAATCCGAGAAATAGCCAGTGTGACAATAGAGGGGGCGAGAACCATAAGGATATCTCCTTGGGACAAAGGCCAAGTAAAAGAAATAGAAAAAGCGATTTCTTTGGCGAATCTGGGAGTATCAATTGTTGTTGATGAACAAGGTTTGCGCGTCAATTTTCCGGAATTAACTTCCGAAAGGCGCGAGCTCATAGTGAAGCTCGCCAAGGAAAAGCTTGAGGAGGCGCGCAGGCAGATTCGCCAGCATCGCGATACCGTGATAAAGGATTTACAAGTAAAAGAGAAAGCGGGTGGTATGGGTAAAGACGAGATTTTCAGATTGAAGAATGAGACGCAGAAAATAGTTGATGAACTGAATAAAAAGCTGGAGGAAGTTTATTCCAAGAAAGAAAAGGAAATACTTAGTTAGTAGAAGTTAAACAAAATAATAATTGTGGCTACCGTAATAATATTTCTCATAGTTCTCGCCGTACTCATATTCGTCCATGAATTGGGGCATTTTCTCGCCGCTAAGTTATTTGGTATCCGCGTGGACGCTTTTGCCGTCGGTTTTGGACCGAAAATTATTTCATGGAAAAGAGGAGAGACGGTCTATTCGCTACGGCTTATTCCATTTGGCGGCTATGTGAAAATATTCGGCGAGAATCCGGATACGGCATCTATTTCCGGCCCAGATTCGAAAAGGAGTATTGCGAATAAACCGAGATGGCAACAGGCGATAGTTCTGGTGGCTGGAATTACCTTCAATTTTATTTTCGCCTGGCTATTGTATATTACAATCTTCACGGCTGGAGTTACGGCAACTACGGATGGTTTTGAACAATACGCGAATCAGTTTACCAATTCAAGAATAATGATAACGCAAATTTTGCCGGGTTCGCCGGCAGATAAGGCAGATATTAGAGTTGGGGATATTATCTCGTCCATTGGCAATGTTAATGGGAATGACACGGTTGAAAACATACAACAATTTATAAATTCAAAAGGCGGCAATACGATCGGAATGCGACTTATAAGGAATAATGAATCGAAGAATATTGATGTGATTCCAGTTCAGGGTATCGTTGAAAATAAATACGCCATAGGCATAGCCATGCAAAATGTCGCAGATTTAAAATTACCATTTTTTACCGCGATTTATGAAGGATTGCATTATACAATCATAATGATAAAAGACACGGCTGTGGGTCTTTTTAGTTTCTTCTCGAATATTTTCCAAGGCACGGCTAACTTCGCCGATGTTGCCGGACCAATCGGTATCGCGGGTATTATCGGTAATGCCGCCGAGCTCGGTTTCACCTATCTTATGATGATTACCGCGATAATCTCAATTAATCTTGGCATAATAAATCTGATTCCATTCCCGGCGCTTGATGGCGGCCGTATTCTTTTTGTTGCTATTGAAGGTATCATTCGTCGCCGTATTCCGGAGAAGTTTTTCAATATCGTGAATACGGTTGGATTCACGCTTCTCATGGCGCTTATGGTACTTGTAACTTATAAGGATATTGTTAAACTATTCAAATGAAGCAATCCGAACTGTTCACAAAAACTCGCCGAGAAGCGCCCAAGGACGAGGTGGCGAAGAACGCCCAGTTACTTATTCGCGCCGGATTTATTCATAAAGAAATGGCGGGAGTTTATTCATATTTACCCCTAGGGCTTCGGGTTATGAACAAGATAGTTGGAATAATCAGAGAGGAAATGAACGCGATCGGCGGTCAAGAAGTTCATTTGACGGCTTTGCAGGACAAGAAACTTTGGGAGGCGACTGGCCGATGGGATGATAATGTTCTCGATATTTGGTTCAAGACAAAATTCAAGAATGACACGGAAGTAGGACTTGGTATTACTCATGAAGAACCGTTAACGGCTTTGATGAAAGCTCATATTCATTCGTACAAGGACTTGCCAGTTGCCGTCTACCAATTTCAGACAAAGTTTAGAAATGAAACACGGGCAAAGTCTGGCATTATGCGAGGACGCGAGTTTCTGATGAAAGATTTGTATTCTTTTAATGTAGACGCGAAAGCACATGAAATTTTCTATGAAAAAGCCAAACAGGCGTATGTCAATATTTTCAATCGTTTAGGGATTGGTGATAGAACTTATATTACTTTTGCCAGTGGCGGCTCATTCTCAAAATATTCTCATGAATTCCAGACCCTGACGGATGCCGGCGAAGATACTATCTTCGTTCATGAAGGTAAGAAAATAGCGATTAACAAAGAAGTCTTGAATGATGAAGTGCTCAAGGATTTAGATGTGAAAAGGTCCGACCTTATCGAGAAAAAAGCTGTTGAAGTGGGCAATATTTTCAATCTGGGCACGAAGTTTTCTGATGCGCTTGGTTTAAATTATAAGGATGAAAAAGGGGAAACAAAATCAGTCTATATGGGTTGTTATGGTATTGGTCCGGGGCGAGTCATGGGCACTATCGCCGAGATTTATTCTGATGAGAAAGGTCTCGTTTGGCCGGAATCCGTGGCGCCGTTTTCTGTTCATTTGATTGCTTTGTTTGGTAAAGATGGAAAAGTAAAAATAGCGGCGGATGCTCTATATGAAAAACTTTCCAAGAAGGGAATAGAAGTCCTCTATGATGACCGTGATATGAGCGCCGGAGAAAAATTCTCCGACGCGGATTTGCTGGGGATTCCAAAGAGATATGTTATAAGCGAAAAAACTCTCGCTAGTGATTCTGTGGAGGTGAAGGATAGGAAGACGGGGGAGGTGGGGAGAACGACTAAAGATGATATACTTGCGTAATGTTACCGAAAAAAGAAACTCAGAATAAACCATTAGTCTCAAACTCAGTCTATGTCTTTATAGACGCGTCAAATCTCTGGCAAGCTCAAAAATCGAAGGGACGTTTTCTTGATTATGAGAAGACAATAGAATACATCAAGAATATCTATTCTGGAACTTCTGTAAAAGTCTACTATTACACTGCCTATCCAGCAACTGGTACGAGGACATATAGTCTTGATGGTAAGCATAAATTCTATACATTTCTGAAGAAAGGCCTAAAATTTGAAGTCAGGAAGAAAAAATTAAAAAGAATAAGTGTAATTGATGAGCATGGAGAAGCTATTCAAGAAAAGGGAAATATGGATGTGGAAATGACAATAGATGCGGTATATTTTGCGAAGAAGTACGATACAGCAGTTCTATTTTCAGGAGATTCAGATTTCTTAGCTCTTGTAAATTATCTGAAGAAAGGAGGAAAAAAGATTTACATATTCTCATCGAAAAATAATATTTCACAGGAGTTACGAACTGGCGCGGATGGTTATACTGATGTGCTCACAATTAAATCTGATATTATATGGGGCAGAGAATTGAAACGACGGGAAGAAATAAATAATAACGAAAGCAGCCCTCCGCGAGGAGGACTGCTCTAGGATGTAATACCCTATCAGTTATGGTTAACCGATAGACAGTGACTAGTATATATGGTTTCAATAATAAATCAAGGTATAGCTCTGGGGATAACAAAGTAATACACAGGGACATATCATATCAAAAATCTATCAAATTTTTCGTTTCCAAACCGAGCGCGTCCGCTATTTTGCGCAAATTCATCAAAGTAATATTCTTCTCCGCGCGCTCAATCATGCCGATATAAGTCCTATGGAGTTTGGCTAACTCTCCGAGCTTTTCTTGTGATAATCCTCGCGCCACGCGTTCTTTTCTGATCTTTGCCCCGAGAAATATCAAGATTTTTTTGTCTAGAGTTTTTATGACTACAGTATGTAGTGTAGTCAAGTCTTGCATTTGGTACTACAGACTATAGTTAGCATTATATTTCTTGTGTTGAAATGTGCCTCGCGTGTCATTGACAATGTATTCATATATCTGGTAGATTTTACGTCAATTGAAATATTATTATTTACCATGGGTCATTTTTAGATTTTGTCAAGTAATTATCAGCTATTTATCAATTATGTCAATAAAACATAACAAAACACTTCTCAAATCATTTGTAGGAACGGTCGTAGTAATTCTGGGTGTTATGAGTGTTGCAAGTGCAAATATGAATGATAGTATCATGACAACCTCAACTAAACCCTATATGACTCCTCAAGCGCAAACTACGCCACTTACTCAATTTCAAACTACGGAATTTACGGAAACGGCCACAACCACAATAACTACTCCGTTTAAGCTAACCAATGAAAGTGGCAATGATGCTGGCACAGAAATCAACACTACAGAGACAAATTCAAATATTTCACTAGCTGGAATGTTATATGCTGGACCAGCTCAAAGTCGTTCTATTGTATTTCCACGAGCGAATTATGTTGGTCAACATGTTTATCATCAACTATTCGAGACTGTAAACGATTTTACTGCTTTAGGCGGAACAATAGCGATTGATACAGTGAATGTCTTGGCTGGCATTTCATCAATTGCTTTCACTGGAACGATTGGAACTTCAAGATATATTGATATTGCAGGGTTAGATCTTGACTTAGAAGGAACGCAAGGAATGTTAAGAGTTTATATTCCAGCTGGAAACGGTACGACTGCTTATTCGACTATAAGTAAGATTTGGATAAGACTCATCAATAATAATGGAACATCATATCTTTATAATCTATGGAGTCCTGCGAATACAGCAGAAGCAGGTTGGTACGAATTACCCTTTCTTCCTGACGCAGATTATAGAAGTATACCAGCACAGTATATACCAAAAATAACCAATATTACTGAAATTAGAATAGGCTATGATGTTTCTAGTGCCAGTAATGTTCCGGTGGTCAATTTTGATGAATTACTATTTTTCGAATCCAGAAATAAGAAACCACTTTTACTTCTGTATGCTGATGGCACTTATAGAAGACAAAATGATTTAGCTAATTATTATCGAAGTCTGAATCTTGCTAGCACTACTGTTTCAGGAAAACCGACATTTGTTTTTGCTACTTCTCCTGGTCACACGGACTCATCTATAGGAATGACTTTTATGACACTTGGTCAATTACAAGAACAAATCAAGGCTGGCAATCAAAATGCTATTTATGCTGATATTGGATATCCTACTCAATGGGTTGGTTATAGTACAACGCAGAAAACAAATAATGTCGCAACTATACAAGATTGGTGGCAATCAAATGGATTTCCTACTCCTAAATCACTTTCAATTTCAGGTGTAAATGGCGTGCTTTCAAGCGATAATCTTGCTTTCTGGGGAAGATATATCAATCTAGTATTAGGAGGAAATTCGTATGCTGGTGAACGATGGGTTAATACTTTATATAATCCTAGTTATAATCGGATTACTCAATTTACAGATGTAAATGGAATGATGCAATCAACCGCTGAATTTGACCCGACTTCAGGAATCGTAAAAATTAGCGGAAGCGGAGACGCATATTGGTCCGTAATGTATCCTGTAAAGTTTACATCAACAGGGACTTTGCCTACCAGCGTTCCCCAGATTACCTCCAGCACGATTTATTGGTTCAGGAATATTGATCAGATGTGGGGTCGCATTTATCCCACGGCGACTGACGCAATGAATAAAACCAATCAAATTACCTTTTCTAATATTGGAACTGGTTCGCATTATATTGTCACAAAAAAACAAAATAATGATGAAGATTTTGGTATAAAAGTCGTCTCTTGGTTGAAAGCAAAAGGTGTATGGGTTCAAGCTATGCACATAAATAGCGATGATGAATTAGTTGTTGGAAAGTTTGAGGCAGATGTATTCGCTAATATGGCAAATGCTGGAGAAATACAATTTGCTAATACTGATGAATATATCTCTGGAGCTGGAGTCATTGAAGATACAACTTCTTGCGGTACGGGATTGGATTGTACTGAAACGAGCAATGGCATAATGATTGCTGGAGATAGTGCACAAGCAGATGGTTTAACTAAAGGATTAGCGACATTCAATTCAACTAATTTTTCTGATAATGGAAGTGGCGTGATAAATACGGTACAAAATATTGATCAGTCATCTAATCTAGTTTTAGGTGGATTGAGTCTCCGTGCAATTTCTCCACCAAGTTCGGCACCAAAAGCAACAACGATGTCAAATATTGCTCAAAATCACAGTTTTGAACTTGCCAGTTCTGCCAATTGGGGACAGACTTTTGCTTCATGGTATAATCAAGCCGGTAATGGAACGATTACAGATGAGACATCTTTTGTCCATTTCGGTAGTCATGCGGCAAAATTAACGACTAACACTGGAGCATCTGATATTTATTTTAAGACTGTTATTGAACCGGGGACAACTTATTACTGGTCATTCTACACTAGAGGAGATGGAACATATCAGGGTAGATACAAAATCTATGACCAAACAAATGGTGCCGATATTGTTAGTACGACAAATACTGGTGTTACGGAAACATCTTATACTAGAGTCTCGGGTTCATTTGTCGCTTCTGTCGGAAGCAGAGTAATATATTTCATATTTTATTCTCCTTCTGGAACTTCTGGTCCTCGAGTAGCTTATTTTGACGATGTGTATATCGGGACACATCCATCAGGAAATATTGCCGATGGCACATATTATTATACTGTAACTGCGTTAAATGGTTCAAACGAATCGGCTACGAGCACGGAAAGTCCTGCGATTACTTTATCGAATATAGGAGGTAATGGTATGATTCTTCTTTCGTGGGCAACAACAACTGGGGCAACATCATACAAAGTTTATCGCACGACAACATCACAATCCTATGGGGCCACATCATATTTAGGTAATCCTTCAACTACATATTATGAAGATAGTTCAGTTTCTCCTACAGCGGGAATGCCACCGTTGACGCCAACAGATTTTATTTCGCTTAGCGGAACCGCCACAAGTACATTCGGGAATGGTATAAATTTATCTGCTGGATGTTTTGCGATAAATAATGTTTGTATAAGCGGTGGCAGTGGTAGTAATCTCGTCGTAAATCTCGGAGTAACCGGAATAAGCGCGGTGCAAACATTTGCCTCTGCGGATAATACTTTTGAAAACGGTTGGAAATGGGTTTTTGATGTTACTGTTCCGACAAATAAAACTGCTTTGAAAATGAAATTCGCCGACTGGACGAAAGGTTCGGATGTTATTCCAGCCGAAGGTAATATTCGTATTTATTCGGCGCAATCTTCAAATGCCTATGATTCTCTCCATGCGATCACTATAAATACTGCCGGTACATACAGTGATGAAATGGATCTCAATCCTAATATTGATCTCGATGCGATTTCAAAATCAGGCAGACAAATCCAAATAATTGTTGAAGCGCGTGTTCCAGAAAGCTCTGCCGGCGGATCTTATTCTACGAGTTATGGAATAAAATCTATTCCTGACACTATTGTGCCAGTCATAACATGGGTAGATCCGGCACCAATTTCAGGAGGAACTGCTCTCTCAAGTACCCAATTAAATGCGATAGCGTCTGTTGATGGAACATTTTCCTACACTCCAGCTAAGGGGACAATTCTACCAGTAGGCTCAAACGAACTTTCAGTTGGATTTACTCCTGCGGATAGCATAAATTACTCTTCTGTTAGTAAGAAAGTTACAATTGATGTTATTCTCAACATCTATGGATGGTGAATAAATAATATATTTTAATTATTCCATGACAAGAATTACATTAAAAACATCAATACTACTTTCATTATTTATAAGTATTAATATTACATATGCCTCTGAAGTCACCGGCACCCTAACTACTGGCATTAGCGCCAGTGTTGGTACGGCTATGAACGGGGTAGTTATCAGTATTCCTATCGCAAATCCATCTACTGGAGTCTATATCTCAGCGCAAAGCGTAACTTTGAGTGCGGAAGGGTCATCTAATATTCATTACACAACTGATGGAGCAACACCGACATGTACAACCGGAAATATTTATTCAAGCCCCATTTTGGTTAATTCGTCATTGGTAATTGAAGCTATCTCGTGCTATCCGAGTAACAGAACTTCAACAGTAGTATCATATTTGTACGGAATAAATATCCCGACAAGTTCTTCATTTTTAAGTTCGAGTAGTGGTGGAAGCGGCGAAAGCTCAAGTAGTGGTAGTGGAGGAGGTAGCGGTAATACCATTCAAATCATAGGTAAAGTTGATACCAGTAACGATGGCAAAGTTAATATTCTTGATTTTGTTACTCTAATGGCAAATTGGAATAGGACCGGTTCGAACAATATTGCTGATTTTAATAGCGATGGCAAAGTAGATATATTAGATTTTGTACTGTTAATGGCGAATTGGACGAAATAAATAATATGAAAAATAACACCCAAAAATTAGTGATAGCAAGTATTACCGCTATTATTGGCGCATTAATGTTCGTTGCGCCGGTCTTGGCCGCGACGACGGCAACGCTTTCACCCGCTACAGTAAATGTAACAGCGGGAAGGCAGTTCAGCATAGCTGTATCGGTCAATCCGCAGGGAACCGCTAATTATGCCGAAAAAATAGAGATTAATTATCCAGCCAGCATATTGGAAGTAAAGTCATTTACTCTTGGAAATAACTGGATGGCCCTAACGCAACCCGGCTATGATTCTACCGATAATATTAATGGCATATTGATCAGAACAGCTGGATATCCCGCGGGACTTTCAAGTGCTACTGCATTTGGAACTGTAACTTTCTACGCCAAAAAATCAGGAAATGGAACAATTAAAATAGGGAGTAACTCTCTTGCATTTCAAGCAAGCGCGCAAAGCACTGTAATCGGAAATGCCATAGTATTCACTGTAACCGCGCCAGTGGTAGCTCCTAAACCATCAACAATTGTAGAAAACACACCGGTTACTTTAGAGACAGAACAGGCAGTAGTAGAAGAATCAGCCCTATCAACAGAGCCGACAAATCAAGTTGAACCAATATCTCAAGTTGCCGCGGTCAGTACCGCAGTACCACAGGGAAATGGAAACACATGGATTTGGATTCTGGTCGTAATTACAATTCTCGCAATCATAGGTTGGGGAATATATGTATCACGTAAGAATAGAGAGAACTAAACAAAAGAGAAGAAAAACTCGAGAATATATTGTCTCGAGTTTTTCTTTTTGTATTTGCTGAAAATTATGGTAAGGTACAGCTATGCTTACCTTCAAGGAAAGAAAAGACAATATTCTCGGGCGTTTTTCTAATGATATCGGCATAGACCTTGGCACCGCGAACACGCTGGTTTATGTGCGTGGCAAGGGTATTGTCGTGAATGAGCCGTCGGTCGTGGCGGTCAATCAGAAAACCGGACAGGTTGTCGCCGTCGGCAAAACCGCGAAAGATATGCTGGGGAGAACGCCGGCGCATATCGTCGCCGTGCGTCCGCTCGTGGATGGAGTAATCTCCGACTTCGAAGTGACGGAGGAAATGCTTTCATATTTTATGAGGCGCGCCGGCGAATTTATGCCGAAAAAGTTTTTGGGGCCGAGAGTGGTGGTGGGCGTGCCGTCGGGCGTGACGAATGTGGAAGTTAGAGCCGTGCGCGACGCCACGAAGAACGCGGGCGCGCGCGAAGTCTATATTATCGAACAGCCGATGGCCGGCGCCATTGGAATCCGTTTGCCGGTGCATGACCCGGTGGGTAGTATGATTATAGATATCGGCGGCGGCACGACTGATATTGCCGTTATTTCCCTTGGCGGCATTGTCCGTTCCAAGAATCTGAAAATCGCTGGCGATAAGCTCGACAATGATATAATTTCCTATATCCGCAATGAATTCAAGATTCTGATCGGGGAGACAACCGCCGAGCAAGTGAAAATGGAAGTCGGTTTGGTTATCGCCGGCGAACCGGTGGAGACCACCATTCGAGGCCGAGACCTCATCACCGGCTTGCCGCGCGAAGTTGTCATCACTGATTCCGATATTCGCGAAGCGATGGAGCAATCTATAAATTCAATCATAGAATCAACGAAAGAAGTATTGGAGATGACGCCGCCGGAAATACTTTCCGATATTATGAAACGGGGAATACATTTGGTCGGCGGCGGAGCTCTCATTCAAGGGCTCGATCAACTACTTCGTGAAATGATAAAAATCCCCATAACTATTGCCGATGACCCTCTGTCAGCCGTTGCGCGCGGTGCTGGAATTATTTTGGAAGATTTGGATAAATTTCGAATTGTTCTCATAGAAAGCGAAGATGATATACCTTCAGCAAAATAATCACGCGAAGAGAAACAGAAAGCGGATAATAGCGGGCATATTCGCCTTTCTGGTCGCAATCGTTATTCTGATTCAAATATTCTTTTCTCACTTTTTCCCTGCTTTGATAACGAGTGTCGCGCGCCCATTTTGGCGCGCTGAATTTTCCGTGGCAAGCGGTTCACTTGAATCCCCGCAATCATTATTAGCTGAGAATGAAAGTCTGAAACTTCAACTCGAGGAAGCGAATATTCGTTTACAGGCAATTGGCGCGATAGAATTGGAAAATTTGGAGCTCAAATCATTTTTTGGCAAGAATATAAGCGCCACATCGACGATAAAAAACAAAAGAATATTAGCTCCGGTTTTGATGCGGCCTGGCGCGGGACCTTATGATGAATTAATAATAGATGGGGGGAAGAATCTTGGCTTTACTATCGGTAACAAGGCATATGCCCCGGGCGATGTGTTAATCGGCGCGATATCGGATGTTCTTCCGGAGACTTCCAAAGTCTCTCTGTTTTCTTCTTCCGGAAATATCTTAAATGTGCTTATCGGTCCATCGAACGCCCCCGCGACAGCTGTTGGCCGTGGCGGCGGACAATATACCGCGCAATTGCCTCGCGCCGTGAAAATTTCCGCCGGCGATTTTGTTATCGTGCCATCAATCGACGATAAGCCTTTCGGCATAGTTTCCGCGGTCGAGAGCGACTCCGCGCAATCATTCGAGATAATATTATTCGCTCCGCCCGTGAATATTTACCAGCTAAGGTGGGTTCTGGTAGAGCATATATGAAATTACGAATAATAACTGACCTAATAATATTCATAGCGATAATTCACGGCTGGTGGTTTGTCGCCTTACCGATTGCCGCCGCTGGTTGCTGGTTTTTCCCGTATTATATTGAGATAATAATCGGTGGTTTTGTTTATGACGCGTTATTCGGGATGATTCCCGGGACAGGTTTCACGGCTTATTTGGGGATAATAATATCTATTATCATATTCGCGGGCATAGCGACAATAAAACAAAACATAAGAAGATGAATAAAAAATACGCCGAGATAGACCCGGATGAAATACTTTTGGATTCCAGCAATATACCCAAATATGATTCATATCAGTTTGAAGGCCGATTGGAGAAACCGATTTCTAAGATGGCGCTAGTCGCGACGGGTGCTTTCTTCGCCCTAATAGCGGTTGTTTTCGCTATCCGCGCGTGGAACATTCAAATAACTAATGGTGAAGCATACAAAAATAGAAGCGAGAGAAACTTGCTTCGGCCCGCGCCTATATTCGCGGGAAGAGGAGTTATTTTCGATAGAAACGGCGTAGAACTCGCTTGGAATGCCCCAGCGGAAATATCAACAAACGCATCGGCTGCGGCTTCTGCGAACATAGGGGATATTGTGGCGCGCCGAATGTACGCGACGACAACAGGTATGGCTCATGTGCTCGGTTATGTGCGGTATCCCACGAAGGATAATAACGGTTTCTATTATCGCGAGGACTTCGAAGGAGTTGATGGGGCGGAAAAATATTTTAATGAAAATCTGCGTGGCGCGAATGGTTCGCGATTGGTTGAGGTTGACGCGAAAGGAAATATTTTTTCGGAGAATATCGCGCGTTCGCCGGAGCAGGGCGGGAACATCACGCTTTCCATAGATAGCCGCGCGCAGTCGGCGCTTTACGATAATATAAAAGATGTGGCTGACAGCGTTGGCTTTGCCGGAGGCGCCGGGGTTATCATGGATATTTCTACCGGAGAAATTATAGCCATAACCAGCTATCCGGAATATAGTCCTCAAATTATATCCGATAGGGCCGATTCATCGGCAATAAAGAAAATGCTAAATGATTCGAATTTACCATTCTTGGATAGGGCGATTGACGGGCTCTATACCCCCGGTTCAATCGTGAAGCCGTATATAGCTCTGGGTGTTTTGAATGAAAATATCATAGACCCGTCTGCTATCATTGTGACTAACGGTTCCATATCTTTGCCGAATCCATATGATTCGGCGAAATCTACCGTCTTCAGGGATTGGAAAAATAACGGTTCTCTTGATTTGCGCCGCGCTATCGCGATGTCTTCCGACGCGTATTTCTATATTGTTGGCGGCGGTTACAAAGACCAGAAAGGTTTGGGTATCGCCAAGATTGACCAGTATTTGAGGATGTTTGGATTTGGAACCGCTATTCCGGCTTCTTTCGTGTCTGGCAAAAGCGGGACTATTCCCACGCCGGAATGGAAGAAATCAACTTTTAATGAAGAGTGGTATGTTGGAAACACATATCATACCGCCATAGGACAATACGGATTCCAGGTTACGCTTGTGCAAATAGTTCGCGCCATGGCGGCTATCGCGAATAACGGCGTCATGCTTGTTCCGACTATATTGAAAGACTCCGTTTTGCCTATAGATCGCGTTATCGATATAATTCCCGAAAAGGATTATCAAATAGTTCGCGAGGGTATGCGTCTCGGCGTTACGGAAGGAACGAGTAAGGCTCTAAATGTTCCATATGTCACGGTAGCGGGGAAGTCCGGTACGGCTGAACTTGGGGTGAGTAAAGAGAAAGTAAATTCATGGATGACCGGTTTCTTCCCTTATGAGAACCCGCGATATGCTTTTGCCGTGATGTTGGAAAAAGGCTCAGTTCGCAATATGATCGGCGCGGCGAGGGTAATGAGAAAGCAACTTGATTGGATGAATGTTAATACGCCCGAGTATTTCAAGTAGTCATTCCCGCGAAAGCGGGAATCTATTGAATATTGCGCTTTTCCTTGCTATTATGTAAATCTAATAAAAAGATAATCACAAATACCACAATGTCCAATGAAACCCAATATCTTACCAAAGAGAAGTTAGCGGAACTAAAAAAAGAACTGGAATATTTGAAATCTGAAAAAAGGAAAGAAGTCGCTGAACATCTCGAGTATTCAAAGAAGTTGGGTGACTTGTCCGAAAATGCCGAATATCATCAGGCGCGCGAAGACCAGGCGGAAGTTGAGGATCGCATTGGCCGCCTCGAAACGCTTCTCCAGAACGCGATAATAATAGATGCGCCTACTGGGGATATAATTACCGTCGGCACAACTCTGCGAATAGAGAGAAACGGCGATAATAAGTCATATCTTTACACGATTGTCGGTTCTGAAGAGGCGGATATGTCCCATGGTAAAATCTCAAATCTTTCCCCGCTTGGTTCCGCTCTTATCGGTCGCAAAAAAGGAGAATCTATCGAAGTGCCGACCCCGAAAGGCGTGATGAAGTACACGATTATGATGATAAAATAATATGTCCTCGCTTTTAGAATTAAAACAAACCCGTCTTGGCAAATTGGAGCTTTTGAAAAAAGCCGGTATGGATGCTTATCCAGTTTCGGTTCCAAGAGATTTCTGTTTATCGGAAGCGCGCGCTAAATTCACCGAATTTGAAAAAAGTGGCAAGACAGTTTCACTTTCAGGAAGAATCATGGCGATTCGCGGGCAAGGCGCTATTCTTTTCTTAGTTCTTGACGATGGTACCGCCACATTTCAGGCGGTTATCAAAAAGGATACTTTGAAACCTGAATTATTCAAACTCCTTAATCAGACTATTGATATTGGAGATATTATAAGCGTGACTGGCGCGTTCTTTTCGACGAACAAGGGAGAACAAAGCATCCTCGTATCTTCATGGACAATGGCGGCAAAGTCGCTTTTGCCATTACCGGAAAAATGGCATGGCTTGGCTGATCTTGATGAGAAATTCCGCAAACGATATCTCGATTTTATCATGGAGCCGGAAACTAGAGCTCTTTTCTTCAGAAAAGCTAAATTTTGGCGGCTGGCTCGAGCTTTTATGGAAAAGGAAGGGTTTCTGGAAGTTGAAACGCCCACCCTCGAGACAACCACCGGCGGAGCGGAGGCAAATCCATTCAAAACTCATCATAATGATTATGATATGGATGTATATTTGCGTATCTCTATTGGCGAATTATGGCAAAAGCGCCTGATGGCGGCTGGATTCAACAAAACTTTCGAAATTGGCAGGGCTTATAGAAATGAAGGCTCAAGCCCGGAGCATGTTCAAGAATTCACGAATCTTGAATATTATTGGGCATACGCGAACTATGAAGACGGCATGAATTTCACCGTTAGACTTTATCGGTATTTGGCGCAGGAAGTTTTTGGAACGACGAAATTCACTTACAAAGATTATAGTTTTGATTTGGCAGATGAATGGAAAAAGATTGACTATACGGAAGAGATAAAGAAGCAAACGGGAATTGATATTATTGAAGTTAAAGATACGGATATCAAGAAAGAGTTGGATAATTTGAAGATTTCTTATGAAGGAACAAATCGCGAAAGACTTGTTGATACTCTGTGGAAATATTGCAGGAAAAATATTACCGGTCCAGCATTCGTGGTAAATCATCCAGTACTTGTTGCGCCACTGGCAAAGAGCGTTCCCGGCAATTCTTCTATTGTGCAAATGTTCCAACCGATTATCGCCGGAAGCGAGATTGGCCGTGGTTATTCGGAGCTGAATGACCCGATAGACCAGCGCAAGCGTTTCGAAGAACAACAAAAATTGATTGATAAAGGTGATAAAGAGGCTATGATGCCTGATATGGAATTCGTGGAAATGCTCGAACACGGCATGCCGCCGACATGCGGTTTCGGCTTCGGCGAACGCTTGTTTTCTATTCTTGCCGGTAAGCCTTTGCGCGAGACGCAACTGTTTCCGCTCATGAGGCCGAAGAAATAATCTTTTATTTTGTTGACTTCGCGGACTAACTTTGTGAGAATGTGACGGTGGAACATCTTTCAAAACAACAAATAGTCTTACTCACATTGCTCGTTTCCTTTGTCACGGCTCTCGCGACCGGAATTTTCACCGTCTCGCTCATGAATCAGGCGCCGGAAAGCGTCGGGCAAACGATCGGCCGTGTCATTGAGAGAACTATCGAAGCGGCAGTGCCACAGAGCGCGTCGGTTTCGGATATTTTCACATTCGAAGACCGTATAGCGAATGCCGTGGAGAAAGTCGCTTCAAGCACGGTTCAGATAAAAAGTAAAGATGACGACGCCATTGTCGGCATGGGACTTATTGTTTCGAGAGAAGGCGTTATCGTCACGGACAAATCGGCGGTCGCGCGAGCGCGCGGATATTTCGCGGTATTTCGTGATGGCAAACAAGTTCCCGTGGCTATCATACAATCGCAGATAGATGGCGACATTGTTTTCTTGGCGCCATTTCCTCCGGATATTTTCCTAAACCGGCTGATAACGCCGATTACTTTCGCGGTATTACCGAAGTTGGGACAAACAATTTTGTCGCTTTCTGGCACATCAACCCAAATTCTTGGCCAAGGGATAGTCACCGAAACTTCAGCGACGATTATTCAGACTTCGATTCCGCGGTCAAAAGTAATGATTGGAGGGCCTATTTTCACCGTGAATGGGGAAGTAATTGGAATCAACCTATTATCGATAAATTCCGGAAATGAGATAAACTCTTATTCCATAAACGCGCTCAAAGATGTGATTCCGGTTATTAGGAAATAGTTTCACCCAAACGGCGAGTATATTCATTTTCTGAAGCCTGCGAGACTCATGTCGTTAAATTGCAAGAAATATTGGCTCCTAACGGTGGAGCCAATATTTCTAAGCAATTTATACTCCATTCAGACAAAATTCTCGGCTTCAGAAAATGAATATACTCGCCGTTTGGGTGGGGAATTCATCCTTTTTTGAGACTTTTTTTATCCTTTTTTCATTGTTTTTTTATCGAAATTTCATACTTTTTTGAACATTTCTTCATAACTCATTTCGTATGATATATGTATTATCAGTTTAATCCATATATTTCTATGCCCTTAGAACAAAAAGATTTGGAACTCATTGAGCATTTGCTTTACAAGAATAGCGATGAAATCGGCATCGCCATCGGTCGAAGTTTCGAGCGTCTAGAGGAACGAATGGACTGCATAGAGTCTCGGACTTACGCGCGGTTGGCGGAATTAGAGGAAAAGATTGAAGATGTTAGACAAAGCGTAACCGATATATTAGAGGCGATGCGTGAGGATATTCGTGAGATGGGTAAAGTCGAGCTGGAATAAAAGAACTTATAAATGTTTGATTCCAAACCCGGCTTCGGTATCCATCACGGTAAATCCTCGACTCTCGATTTCTTTTCGCAGAGCATCCGCCTTTTTCCATTCTTTATTTTTGCGTGCTTCCTTTCTCGCTTCCGCCAAAGCTGTAACTTCAGCCGGGATTTTCTCTTCCTCAATATTTCTGACCGCGTCCAAATTCAAGCCGAAAATCCGGTCGAAATCTAGAATAGTGGCGCGCTTATCGGCATCCGAATATTTATCATCTTTGAGTAAATCCCACGAAAGGGCAACAGCTTTTGGTAAGTCCAAATCATCGTTGATATAAGCCAGAAAACGCTCATTATAGGCAGGAATAATGGCTCCATCCTCCGGATACCCGCTGAGCGTGGAAATAAGCCGTATCAGGGCATTTTGGGCGGCTCTGACGGCAGAATAGGTGAAGTCTATAGGCGAACGGTATTGAGCTGTTAATAGCCAATAGCGGTAAGATAAGGGAGAGATAGTTTCGTTCTCGAAATTCTCCAATTTGATAATATTACCCTTGGATTTCGACATCTTATCTTCACTCATAGTCATAAATGCTCCATGCATCCAATAATCCACGAATTTCTTGCCAGTCGCGCTTTCCGATTGGGCTATTTCATTTGTATGATGGGGGAATATGAGATCCGCCCCACCTGTATGAATATCAATAGTCGGACCCAGCTCTTTCATCGCCATAGCCGAACATTCTATATGCCAGCCCGGCCTACCTTCTCCGAAAGGTGCTTTCCAATAATTTTCGCCGTCATTTTCCGATTTGAATTTCCACAAAGCAAAATCTCTAGTGTTATTCTTATCATATTCATCATTTACGATACGTTCTTTGCTAAAACTTCCTTCCTTTGTAAGGTCTATGCCTGCCAATTTTCCGTAATTTTTGACCTTCTCAATCGACATATATATTCCATCATCTGCCTTATATGCCGAACCATTTTTTAATAATATTTCTACGAGGTCAATCATCTCTTGAATATTATCCGTAGCTCTCAACAGTTTATGGGGTAATAGAATATTAAGTGATTTCAAGCCATCGATAAATAATTTCTCATACTTTTCTGTAATTTCTTTCAGTGGAACACCTTCATCACTACTTCTCTTTATAGTCTTATCATCAACATCCGTTATATTCATGATTTGAGTAACGGAATAATCGTTATATTCGAATACGCGACGCAAAAGGTCATTCATTACGAATGTGCGATAATTGCCGATATGTGGCGTATCATAAACTGTCGGTCCGCAACTATACATCGAAACCGCGCCTTCTTTTAGAGGTTTGAATATCTCTATTTTCTTTGAAAGGGTATTGTAAAGTTTAATTTCCATATTCATATCCATCTTTTCTTCTTGAACCACCACCACATTAGAGATGAGCAAGCTATCATTATAAGAAGGACGATATTCCATCCTTGCGAAATATTTATAATCGGTACGGATAAAGCTGGAATCGTGAAAAGGGCGGCGATGAATGATAAAGGATAGAAGATACAAGCAATCAAGGTCAAAGTCTTGATGATTTCATTTTGCTTCGTGCTCAAAAGTGAATCGTTCGTTTCGCGCAAATCAGCTAATAATTCCCGGCAATTGCCGACCAATTCATGGACATGATTGAACTCATCGCGCATATCGCGCGCGTATGGCAGAAATTCCTTACCTAGAGGATTATTATCGGATGAATCAATCAGATTGTCCCAAATATCACGGTGAATACGAGATGTTTGCCTGAAATCGATAAGTTCGCGACTGACATTCGACAAAACTCTAACCATATTCCTTTCATCGCCGTTGAATATGCTTGTTTCGGCCGTGAGAAGCGCGTCTTTGATATTTTCCAAATCTTCATTCATGCCGGCATACAGTCTCTTCACCATATAGTAGAACATATGCCCGGCATGCTCAATCTGCTCATCTTTTCCTAGAATGGAATTGGCTTCAAATATTTTGGCAAAATATTCAATCTGTTCGATGGTATCGAAACGCGAAGTTATGAGAAAGGTTTTACCGATAACAAAATCAATCTCTCTATCAACGACGGTGTAATTATTTCCTTGTTTAACTCTTACCGGTAGGGTCAAAACTACAAGAATATAATCCGCGTAAAAATCAATCTTCGCCAAAGCGGAAGAGCTTTTCAATTCCTCGCCGACTAATGGGTGCAAGCCATATCTGCGTACCAACCCCGTGATTTCATTGTCGTTGGGGGATTCGAGGTCTATCCAAGCGATACCGCGATATGAATGGGTTGTTGTCATGGAAACATTATAGCAAAAACTTGGTAAAAAAAGCGAGATATGTAATAATAGTTGTTAATGAATTCACAAATCAAAAGCACTTATTATCTAATCGGCGTTATTATTGTTGTTATCGCGTTTATGGCCGGACTTTCCATAGGGGAGGGGAGATCTCCTGCATCGCTGGCGAGCGCCAAACTAACAGACCTAAAAGAGGTGAGTTCCGACCAATTTTCTCCTTTTTGGAAGGCATGGCAAGTCTTGAATGATAAATCTGTTTTCGCGGCTAGTACGACTGCTCAAGAAAAAATTTATGGCGCGATAAGCGGCTTAGCTTCTTCGTACAAAGACCCTTATACGGTATTTTTCCCGCCTGTTGAGTCAAAAATGTTCCAAGACGATATTTCCGGTGATTTCGAAGGAGTTGGCATGGAAATCGGGATAAAAAATAAACAACTTCAAGTTGTATCACCCGTCAAAGACAGTCCCGCGTATAAAGCCGGCGTCAAATCGGGAGATTTTATCTTGAAAATAGGGGATAAGGATACAGTCGATATGCCCACAGACCAGGCCGTGAAGCTTATTCGAGGACCGAAAGGCAGTGTTGTGAAGATTACTTTCTTCACTCCCGGCGGCGCGAACGCGAAACCCGTGGAAAAATCCATTACGCGCGATATAATAAATATTCCAACAATAGAAATGAGTGAAAAGCCCGGCGATATATATCTTATTCGTCTTTTTAGCTTTACCGCGACTTCACCGGATTTATTCCGTAATGCTCTTCGTCAATTCGTCTTATCCGGCGATCGTAAATTAATTCTTGATTTACGAGGCAATCCCGGTGGCTATCTAGATGCCGCTTGGGATATGGCTTCATGGTTCTTGCCGTCTGGCGCCGTCGTTGTTACGGAAGATTTCGGCAAAAATGGCTCTCCAAAAATCTATTACAGTAAAGGATACGATATTTTCACCAAGAATTTGAAAATGCTAATACTTGTCGATAACGGTTCCGCTTCAGCTTCGGAAATTCTAGCCGGAGCATTGAAAGAGAATGGTGTCGCGAAACTTGTCGGCATGAAAACATTTGGTAAAGGTTCAGTACAAGAATTGGTACAGCTTACTTCGGATACTTCCTTGAAAGTAACTATCGCCAGATGGCTCACCCCGAAAGGCACGAATTTGTCCGAAAATGGCATTGTTCCCGATTATCCGGTAGAGTTGACGGATAAGAACACGGCAAATGGCAAAGACCCGATAATGGAGAAAGCGATGGAGTTATTATCAGTACAACAGTGATATGTCATTCCCGCGAAAGCGGGAATCTAGGGTATTACAAACAAAAACATGAAAATCATTTTACTCAAAGATGTCGCGAAACTAGGCAGGAAGTTCGATGTCAAAGATGTTAGTTCCGGTCATGCTACCAATCTGCTGATTCCTAATGGTTTGGCAATTCCCGCCACAAAGGACGCGTTGAAGCGTTTTGAACTGGAAAGAGCCAAGGCTGAAGGGGAGAGGAAAGTTCAAGATGAACTTCTTATGAATAATATTAAGAGTCTTGATGGTATCACTTTGAATATTTCTGGTAAAGCGAATGAAAAAGGTCATCTATTTGCAGGAGTTCACAAGGAAGGAATTGCCAAGGAATTGGATGCACAATTACATCTTTCTGTTGACCCAGCATCTATTATATTAGAACATCCCATTAAAGAAGTTGGTGAACATACTATTGAAGTGAAAGCGGAAGGGAAGTCGGCGAAGTTTAAAGTCGTCATCACAGCGATTAAATAGAATAGTTTTTCAGAAGATTACAGACACTAACAAAAAGAGGGAAGTTACTCCTCTTTTTATTATAACACATGTGCTATTTTTTTTCGTAAAATATCATTATTGAAACCGGTCTTTCTTTTTGTTCCGAATTTGACGATGCCATTTCTAAGAGCAAAAAGGGTATAGTCTTTGCCCATTCCGACATTCTGGCCTGGCAAAACCTCCGTGCCGCGCTGGCGAACAATGATATTACCGGTCAAAATACGCTGGCCATGATTAATCTTCACCCCCAAATATTTGGGATTTGAATCGCGACCATTTTTCGTTGAGCCTGCCGCTTTCTTATGTGCCATATAGTTAAATTAAAATGTAAAAATAAAAAAGTAAAAAGGGGAACATAAAATAGCTTAACATAGAGCACTTTTTAATGCAATAGCTAAAATATGGCTCAGAATAAGGGTTTTTTACACCTACAATATGGCTCTGTAGAGCCATATTACGCCCATGGGAGTGTTGACTTATCTTGACAGGGATGCTAGACTGGTCATACAAATGAGCCAAAGTGAGCACCATGCTTACCAAGCTCGTTTTTTAATTATGATTGAATTTACAACTGGCGTCGCGTTCCTCATGTCGTCTCTATATGGTGCCGGACAAGCTGATAGCCATGTTGCGAATATCGCGGCTGTGGCACAGTCCGGAAGATCAGAACAGGCGATCACGAGTCAAGTTATCGGTGTTCGTCCCTTGAAAAACGAGAAAGATATCGAAGCATATATGCGCAAGCAGTACGCAAACGAGCCAATACTCGTCAATATCGCTTGGTGCGAGTCTAGATTCCATCAATTCAACGGAGATGGTACTGTTGTTCGCGGTGAGAAAAACAAAGCTGATATTGGCATCATGCAGATCAATGAAAAATATCACTCTGATGCGGCTGACAAGCTGAATCTAGACATATACACGGCGGAAGGTAATATTATCTTTGCAAAATATCTCTATGGTAAGTACGGCACTAAGCCATGGTCAGCTTCGTCAAAATGTTGGTCGCAAGAGTTGGCGAAGAAGTAAAGAAGCGGTTGGTTGCAAGAAAATTATAAGTGTCTAATAACAGGGGACCCCGTAAAACGGGGTCTTTTGTTTATTATAAGTCCTGATATTTTCAACACTCTTTGTTTGATATACCATGTCGCACAATATATCTTTTTGCATTAAGACCCCCCCTATGCATTTATTACGAATATATTTTACGCTTATTATTTCGGCAGTAACTTCACGATAAGGTCGTAGACATAAGTTATAGGTACTTTGAGATAGGTATTCCAGACATTCAGAGCTAATTCTTTTGCGAATGCCAAATTATCTTGAACTACCGGTGAATTGACGATATTACGCAGATTGAACCCGAAGTAACCAAGGACGATGAGTAAAGCGACAATGGTGAGTATTGTCGTGATTACCCCTCCCCTGTTAAAAATCGTTTTCTTGAATGTCATATTTCAATTATAACTTACGCTAGAATGTTCTACAAATACGATAGGGGGTTAAGATATGCCTTGAAATCCGCGACGGGGATAATCGCGCCAGTGCAATGAGATGATTGTGATAAAGCCAATTTTCTTATTTCGACGCCTTGTGTGGCATAAACTCCATAATGCAAATGTGGGCCGGTGGTATAACCAGTATTACCGCTATAGCCGATTATTTGCCCAGTCGTCACACTTTGACCGATTGATACGGATTGAAGAGATAAATGCGCGTATAGGGTTGATAGGCCGTTTTGATGTTTTACCATGATCCATTTGCCGTATGAATAGCATCCGGGAATAGCATCCGTGTTACTCATGCCAACAACGGTTCCAGAAAGAGATACTTTTATCGGCGTGCCGATAGATGCTCTAAGGTCGATACCGTTATGTCCTTTACCTCCATATATTTGAGCATTGGCGGTTGCGAATGGCGTGTTACCGAAATATTGGGTGATAAATACCTTATCTAATGGCCAAGATAGAACACCTGAGCCGGTACGAGGAAGCTTTGATGTGTCAATAGAAAGCTTTAACTGCGATTCATATTCCAGCACTTCCCTCTCGAAAGCGTCTTTTTGGGCTTTTTTATCAGCGAGAATTTGTTTGTACTTTATTTCGCTTTGTTTTGTATCTTTCAATAACTGATTCTTTTCACCTTGAGTGTTCAACACCACCTGCCTCTGGTCTTTCAATTGATTATTGAGTTTAACGAGATCGGCTTTGGCTTTTTCCGTGGCGGTTTTGTTTGTTTCAAGGTTTGCTTTGGTCTGACGCAAATCATTGATGCGATTGATAAGATTGCCTTGGACTTTTCCGAGCTCATCTAGAGCATTCCACGCGGTGGAAATCGAATTGCTTGATAATAATATTTCCGGAATTGATTGCTCGTTCGTTTGTTCCATCAATACCAATGAATATGAGATTATTCTATTGTCATCTACTATCGTTTCTTCTTTTCCTTGAATTTGTTTGCCTAATTCTTGAATCTCCAGATTCTTATTAGCTATTCTATTTTCTGTAACTTGGATATCCGCTTGCAATTTCTTCTGCGTAAGGTCCAAAGTCTTTATAGTCGCGGATAATGAATTAGCTTGAATTCCAAGGTCATTGATTTGCGTCTGAAATCCCGCTATTTCTTTTTCCAATGCTTGAATATCGGTATTGCGCGCGTTAATCTTTGCTTGAATGTCAGAGGTTGTATCAGCATATGAAATAGCCGATATTACAATGATAGCAATAATCCAAATGGCCAATTGAATCTGCTTGCATTTTAGCGTTTGTTTAATAGGACGCATGCTTTTTCTATACGCGTTAGAGATTCCGCCTTTTCAAGAATAAACGCCGAAGTAAACGGGTCCGGAGATTTTTCTTGACCTGTTAGCGCCACTCGAAGCGGCCAGAGAACATCACCCCTTCCCTTCTCTTCGGCATATTTCCATAGAGTGTCTTTTATTGTGTCCGCGGTGAATTGATCGTCCGGAATAGTTTCCAAGAGTTCGCGCGATTTCAACAAATATGTTCTGGTTAAAACCGTGTCTGGTTGATTCTTCCATAACAAAAGCTTCGAATCATAAGCCGGCAATTCCTTGACAAAGAATAGTTCATTGCCTTTTTCAAATACTTGAGTTAAGTCAGACAATTTATGGGTTTTGTCGCGAAGTATTGATAACATTCGCTTGAATGTATCGCTTTTACTTCCTAACCATTTGGGCAAAAAAGGAGATGCTTTCTCAATAAAATCAGTATCGCTCAATTTCAGCAAATATTGGCGGTTGAACCAGAGGAGTTTCTCGGGATTAAAGATTGCTCCGGCTTTTTGAATTTTTTCCAGACTAAACTTCTCTATCATTTCATCCATGCTGATTATTTCCTGGTCACCTCCGGGATTCCATCCCAGTAAAGCCAAGAAATTCAGTAAAGCATCGGGTAAATAACCGTTCTTTTGGTAATACTCGACTGAGACTATTTCGCCGTGTTTCCTCTTCGACATTTTTTCCCTATTCTCGGTAAGTATTAAGGGAATATGGCCATATGCAGGTCTCTCGACTTCACCTATCGCTTCCCAAATCATAATCTGGCGCGGAGTATTAGATAAATGCTCCTCACCTCTTATAATATGGGTAATTCCGGAGATTATGTCATCAACAACATTAGAAAAGTGGAAAATCGGCTCATCTAAGCTTTTTGCTATGATAAAATCGCCCAGTTCCGCCGTATTAAACTTAACCTCGCCCTTAATAAGGTCGGCAATGATAATATCCTTATTTTCATTTCTGAATCTGATAACCTCGCTCCTCTGCCCGGCTTCTTTAATTTCTTCTTTGGAGACATAGGCTTTGCCGGATGAAATCAATTTCTCAAGATATTTTCGGTGAATGGGGAAATTATCCGATTGTTTACGCACGCTATCGAATTTTAATCCCAACCAATCAAATGCCTGGATAATACCTTCGATATATTCATCTTTATTTCTCTCTTGGTCGGTGTCTTCAATTCTAAGTAAAATCTTTCCCGCGTTTTGTTTGGCAAAAACATAATTGAACAAAGCCGTTCTTACTCCCCCGACATGGAGATAACCGGTCGGCGAGGGCGCGAATCTGGTAATAACTTTGTTACTCATCATTTGATTATACCAAAACGGAAACAATTCCGCTTACTTCGCCGACCACTTCCCTCCGAGACGAATCGCCCCGCGCCGCTAAGTCTCGTCGGGAAGTGTCGGTTTCGTTGCGGAATTGTTTCCGACGAAGAAAGCCGGCGATTGAACCGGCTTTCCCATTCAAGTAAAAAATACTTGAAACAATTAACCCTTTATCTCGGCATTCGCCGTGGCGCTGGCACGGAAGGGACGCATTATGACATTACCATTCGCGTCTTTTAGAGGTGAATCTTTCGTAATATCGAATTCACCGTCGCCATCATCGGAATACATGACGGCGTAATAGGCTCCGCCATCTATCGTCGGCTGATTCAAAGTTACTTTGACTGGATTTGTGCCGACTATGACATTAGCAGAACCAATAACCACGCCCGGCTGACCCGCATTGTCTTTTTGGATAGCGACCCAGCCGGTATTCGCGGCTTGAACCGATGAAATGTAAACAACATTACCCGGGAATTGATTTGACATAATAATGTTATTTGCTGTCTGCGTCGCAGGAGTAGTTGTTTCCTCGCCTGTTACCGGTGCTTCGGCTTTCTTATTGCCAAAGACGAAAATACCGATAATAATAAGGACAATAATGACTATAACAGTGACTATCCACTGCCAAGTCTTCACGCCGCTTTGTTCTGGTTGCATAGTATTAATAATAATTAATGTTTATAATTCGACTTATTTGGTTTTGATATTATAGCATACTATTTACTTGTCAAATGCGTATATTAAAACCTATTTTTCGTGTTGGAGCGCGATATCCAAAATAGCATTAGCGATAATATCGGCGCTATCCGTTCTTGAAAACGCCCTTGCTCTCTCCTTCATAGTTTGAGTAATTGTCACGGAGTCATATATATGATTTATTTCTTCCATTAGAATATGCGCGCTCAAGTTGTTTTCCTCGATAATCGCCGCCGCGCCGGTTTTCGAATACGCGTAAGCGTTCATGACCTGGTCGTGACTTATAGAGCTTGGCAAAGGAATAATGATTGATGGCACTCCCCAACCGGCGATTTCGAATATCGTTGAACCGGCCCGAGAGACTATGACATTGGCGACCCCGGCGGACATTCGCAAGGCAAGCTCATTCAAATAATCGAATGGATGATAGCGACTAGCATTGGGATGTCCTTTCAAACTAATGGAAATTGTCTGTTTTATATCTTCGATATTCGCTTTTCCGGTTTGGTGAATTACTTGGTATTTATTCAAAAGCTCCGGTAACGCCTCCAGAATAGCGTTATTGATGAGCGCCGCGCCTTGTGAACCGCCAAGAATCAGAATAACCGGAGTATTTTGTTCCAATCGCAGAAACTCTCGCGCGCCATTCGATAATGGCTGCGCTATTTCTTTCCGGATAGGATTTCCCGTGTAGGCGATTTTATTTTTATCTGTGTTGAAATACCGCGCGGCGTCAGGATATGATAATGCTATTTTACGCGCGAATTTTCCGGCCCAGGAATTGACTCTCCCGGGCTTACTATCGGATTCATGGATAATCACGGGGATTTTCAAAAGTCTCGCGGCTAATAATGGCGGAAAACTTCCATATCCGCCTTTGCTAAAAACAACATCCGGATACAGAGAATACATTTTAAACAATGCCGTAACGCAGCCATAAATAGTCTTGAACAAGTCGGTGATATTCAATAGAGAAAAATACCGGCGCAACTTTCCCGCTGGAACGAATACGAATTCGATATCATTATCGAAAAGCGCGCGGGAATTGTATTTCGACGGCGCCATAAAATAATAAAGCGGCGGCAATATCTTCCTTTCTCTGGCCTTTTCTTGAATAGCTTGCGCGACGGCGATTATCGGATAAAAGTGGCCCCCAGTCTCGCCGCCCGTGAATAAGATTTTCATATTACATATAATAACACTTATTTCGCGTATTTAGAAATATTCGCGACTATTCCGGCGGCCGCGAGCGTAATAATAAGAGCGGTTCCGCCATGAGATACGAATAATAGCGGTACGCCAAAGAGCGGAACAAGACCCAGCATGGCCGCCATATTCAAGAATGATTCCGTGATAATAAGAATCGCGATGCCTATCGCCACGAAGCCTCCGAATGAATCCGGTGAACGAGCGCCGATCCTGAAGGAACTTATCACTAAAATTAAATAGAGAATAATCAAGGCAACACTGCCGACAAATCCGAATTCTTCGGCTGATACGGCGAAAATGGAATCATCGGTTGGTTGCGGTAAATAGCCGAACTTTTGCACGCCTTGTCCGAAACCGCGGCCGGTCAGTTGTCCAGACCCGATTGCTATCAATGATTGATTTATTTGATATCCCGCCCCTTGCGCGTCACTCCCGCCGTTAATAAAGGTCATAATGCGTTCTTTGGCATATGGCCGCAGGATTACAACGCCGATAACTACGGTACACAATAATACTCCGACAAATAGTATGTGTTTTATGGGCATTCCCGCTATAAAAAACATAATTAAACCGGTAAAAGCAATGATAACCAAAGTACTGGTATTAGATTGAGATAAAAGAAGAACACTCAAAATAGCTATTAGTATCACATAAGGTATGAAACCAGACTTAATGTTCCTTATTCTATCCTTAACATGATGTATCCATGCCGCCGCGTATATTATAAAAGCGATTTTCAGGAATTCGGACGGTTGGAAGCTTAGGAAACCGATACTAATCCAACGCGACGCGCCGCCATAAAAAAGTGAAATCTGGGGAATAAATAATAAAAGATTTAGCCCGATCGCGAATAGGAAAATAAAGAAAGCGGTTTTGCGTAAGTAAGTATATTTGACTTTCGATAAGCCGAAAAATATTATAAGCCCGATAATCAAACTGGCGCTTTGTTTTAGCGCGACCGTCCCGAAATTTGCTCCATTTTGAGCCAATAATCCCAAAGAAGCCGACAAGAATATTACAAAACCGCATGTTGTTAACATGATTACCGATACTAGAAATAGACGATTGATTTTACCTTTACCGGAGATGCCCATTTTGCTATTGTAACATTAATTATCTCGTTTTCCCTATTGATTCTTTTCCGAATCCAAAGAAATAGAAAGTGACTATTGAATATATGGCTTAATAGAGCCACATATTCACAGTAGTCATCAACAAAGTGTAAAAATGCTTGACAAAATATTTGGGTATGCTATGCTATCGGCAGATAAGGACATTGATACGGTGGTCCACTGGCATGCGTTCCACTTTGGTTTTCTGTCATAGAAATCAAAGTGGAGCGCGTGCCTAGGTGATTTTTGTGGGATCCCATCTTGGCGCTAGCGACCTTAGAGGCAAAATCTGATACGCCTCAAGAGTCTGGTTGAGACAGAAACAAAGTCTTGACCTAAGAAGTGAGTTTTAAAACTTCTTCGAACTTTTCTGGCGTTGGGATGCAACTGGCGCTGGAGTTTACGAAGATGTTCACTTCTTGAAAGACCATAAAACTGCTGTAGATTATTTGGAGAGCAGATCTCAATAATCTCAAGCAGAGGTCTGCAATACCTCTGTGTCAGCAGAAATTTGGATCCTCCACCAAAAAAGGGCTATCGGGTAAGACCATTATAGCCAAGGAACCCGCTATCCTATGAACATTGCGGACTGGGCGCGCGCCGACTTACTGAGTCGACCCGCGCCCTTTTTCTTTTCATAGAAATAATTAGTCAATAGAAGACTAATGAGACTAATAAATAACTCCTATGGCTCTTTTTACCTCTACCAATTTCTTGTTCGCCTTTTCATTCGTTTTCACCGCGCTCTCTTTCAATATTTCAATTACTCGTTTTTCATCTTTTGCCAACTCCACGCGCCGTTCTCGAAGAGGTTCAATAAATGCGTTAATGTCTTCAATTAACGCCTCCTTCAAGATTTTATACTTACCGATATTTTTCTCATAAAATAGTTTCAATTCTTTTCCATCTTTAAAAAGTCTGTGAATATTAAAAACATTTTCTGGAATACCGGCACCGGAATCCGTAACAATACTCATTACCGCCTTCGCAATTTCCTCGCGACTAGCAAATAATGGAATTGTATTGTCATAACTTTTCGACATTTTACGACCATCAATTCCCGGAACAGTCGCAACACCTTCTATAATCAAGGGTTCAGGTAGTTTAA
>ERZ1292632.950-Hain-H43-01um-R2-950-length-30676-cov-26_pt1 | contig 30676 bp, 55 predicted proteins | sample MGYA00564407_ERZ1292632 | MGnify/ENA primary metagenome ERZ1292632 (study PRJEB36523, sample SAMEA6512637) | groundwater metagenome | collected 2019-01-08 | study: AquaDiva: Metagenomics assemblies of 32 groundwater samples | reverse complement strand
CGATTTTCTTCAGCATCGCCGCGTGAGTCGTCGCCATTTTCTTCACCATGCCGTGCCGCTTCGGGTCCATCTTGATTTCTTCGGCGCGGCGCATCGTCTCCATGTCGTCCTTGGCGCGATACATCATTTCTTCCTTGCTCATCTTCGGCATCTTCATCGGCATTGGTGCGGTGGTTTCGGATAGGCCGATGCCGCGTTGAGATGAAGCTTTTTTAGCCATGATTTCTCCGTTTTACTGGAAACTTCAACTGGATTTTCTTGACCGGGAACGGCTCTCCAGCCTTTTGGCATTTCTTGATGAACTGCCGCTCAAGATAATTCGGCTCGCCGAGGCTCACGACTACCGTGATACGCTTGCTGCGATGATTAATCCTCCCGTGATAGCAAACGCGCTTCGCCTTCACGGTTTCATATTCGCCTAGATACTTGGTTGCTAATACAGCATCCGTCGCCAACAACTCGCAAACAACCTTGCCAACTTCACTTTGAAGATTCATCATCTTGTTCCTTGTCGTAATCCTCGCCTCGTCAACACCGGGGCGCCTTCCTTCAGCATCCGGTAATTCGGGTCCGAGTTCGCCAGATATTTCAGGCACGTCGGATAGTCCGAGTAGGTGTCTTTGGGCTGTTGCTTCACGTCGCGCTCGATATTCTTCGCAAACTCCCCCCACGAGTACCGGTTCATCTGGTAGATCGTGTCGCGGCAGCGGGGATTCACGACGCACCGCGGCCGCAGCGTGCGCGCGTCCGGTTTCAGCATGGTGTTGATGCGCTGGCGGCCCACGGAGGAATCATCCGACAGGTCTATAATCAAGCCCGCATCGGCGAACTCCTGCTGCCAGGTCACGCCGCGCCTGATCCCCGGAGCTGAAAGCCCCATATTCGGGTCGGTTAATCGCTGTACGGTCCACAGGCCCAATTCCTGCTCGATTCTCTCGACTTCCTTGCGCGTTTCGACCGGATCGCCATCGAGTTTTCCGTCCGCCACCACGTACCAATCGTCACTCGGCGAAATCTGAACCCACAAAAACATGTGCGGCTTCCTCGGATGCGGGTCGATCACGAACACTGTTGGCCAGCCATGCGCGGTCTCGAATGCCTCGACGTGATTATACTCGACGATATTCTCGGAATAGCACTCGGGACACACAATTTTCGGCGTCGTGCCAGCCACCGCGACCGGCAGCGGGATGGGCAGGATGGATTTATCGCACTTGAAGCACCAAGTCTTGGTGTTATCCGTGAATTCCGGATGAATGCGGTTGGAAAACCGGATCGGCTGTCCCTCGATGCGAACCTGCCTGATTTCCTTCGACCACTTCGCGGCTTGAATCGCGATCGACACCTGATCTATGTTTTCGTTATCGGTGGTTCGAAGCTCAATCCACTCGATATCCGGGTTGTTTCCGCTTCGCGCCGGCTCGTAGACCTCGTTGTAGAGCCAGTCCACGTTGATCGAGGGATCGTCCGGCCACGTCATAGCCAAAAGCAGCCTGCCGCCGACGCTCATCACGCGCGCTTCGTTCTCGTGCCAGATCGGGGAAGACGGCGGCTCATCATGCGCCGCGATGTGAAATTCACCGGACGCAAAATCGGTCGCGTCCTGGTCAAAACTCATGAACTGCCAAGTGGATTCCCCGATCACCTTGTCCGGGTCTTCCGGGTTGCGGCATAGAATCCTCAGCATGCGGTTTTTGGCCGAATACGAGCGCTGCCAGTCACCGTCGATCAGGCAATTTTTCGGTATCCATCCCCAATGCCCCCGCGCGCCCCCGGGAGCATCCATCCCGCTCCAGCGCCACCACTGCAACTTCGGAATGATGACCGGTTCCAGCGTCGTCGTAAGAGATTCGACCGTCAGCCGGCAGTTGATCGGGCCTCGGAAATGCACCGGAATCAGATGCCGCAACAAATAGGGGAATATCCCGGTCGAGCACATGACCATGTGAGCGAGCATCGTCTCAGTCTTTGCACTGCGGTTACCCCCGCCGGCCGCGAGCACCTTCGCGGTGGACTCGTGGAACCTCTGTGCCTTGGCGGAAACCGCGCGATAGGTCAAAATCTGATTCTGCTTGCGGTCCTCCACGGTGATCGCCACGGTTTCGGCGAGAAGATCACGGTACTGCTCGTCGGTCAGCGTATGCAATGCTTCAGGACGCAGTTCCGAGAGGTTCATTGTCAACCCTGCGCCTCGGAATCAGCAACCCTGACCGCAGTCCCAGGAATCGCGATCCCCCTCCGCACACCCTCCTCAATCAACGCCGGCAACAACTCGTGCAACTTCCGGCGGTCCGCGTCCGCAATGATCTGCGTCGGCTCGCCCCTCAACAACTGCCGCTTCTCCGTCAGCGAACTTACCCCGAGCATCAAGTCGCGCGCACTTGCTTCAGCCATCACCTTGTCGTCGAGATACAACAAGCCCAAGTGTATTTTCTTGTTGAGCAAATCAAGAATTTCGAGGGTCTTGAGGCTCCTCACTTCGGTCAGCGCACCGGTATATTTCACCCTCAAGCGGTGAATCAACGCATCACTCGGTGCCTTCGGCAGCCCACACGCTTTAAAGGCATCCCTGATCTTCTGGTAAGGCTCGACTTCCGTCAAAGCGTCTAGAATCGCGGCGGCTCTCACCGGGGCCTTGTTCTCAATCAGATGGGCTGTTGCCGCGGCCTTCACCCTCCTTACAAGCGCATCTTCCTTGCTAAAACTGATCCCCAACTTCCGGTTGATCACCACCACCGTCTTTCTAACCACCGGACCAGAAATGCCCAACAAGCGAGCAATCTCAGCCGTTCCCTTCCCCTCCCCCTTCAGGTCATAAATCGCCTGCTGCTTCGCCGTCAACCCCTTCAATGGATCGCCCCCTTCCTCACCGCGTCGATATCCTCCTGCATGACCTCAAAACCACGCCGGTTGTAGACCACGCGCTCGATCTCACTAACCGCACAGGCATACCCGGTACGCTCACCATGCGCATAACCGAACTGAAAAGCCATCCGCCTAACTGCGTCCAGGGCAACCGTTTCACGTGGAACAGCATCAACCCGCCACAGCATCCGGAATAATCGCTCAAGCCACTTCATAAACCATCATATACACCCAAAAACCACCCGCGACAAGCAGAATAGGGTAAGGCTCCTGTCTGAGCGGTATGTGGAGGGGATGAGAGCGCCGCGTGCCCCACCGTGGGTGTGCCGGTTCGCCGACCAGATCGGCGCCAGGGCGGCCTCGCCTAGCCCCTGCCTAAATAATAAGCAATGCTGCATTGCACACTATTAGAATCAAGAACTTGCGCCATTTAACATACTATACATTATACGACATGCCTAGCCCAAATCATTGATTGCATTGACGATTGCATACCAACCAGCTCATTATGAGCTATATTGCAAGTGCGATAGTGCGACGCACCAAACGGCTACCATGGCCATTGATCTACCACGGAACCGGCCACCAGCGCGGCTCTCCAGCCCATCACACGAGAGCCTCGATGCACCTCACGAACCCATCACCTCGCCTGATCTATCCCCGCCTAGTTGCATCAAATTTTCTGATCAATCCTCCGGCTGCTCGGACTCGATTTCGACGCGGCGGCCGATGATGATGGAGGTGAGGTGGCAGTCCGGTTCGCCGGGTTCTTTTGCGCGGATGGTAATCTCTCCGGCGGAGGCGTAGATCGCGAAGCCGAGGCGCAAGTCATGGGCGATGCGGATTTTGCGGTTGGGGCGCATTGAGAGTTTCATGGGTTACTCCGTGCCTGGGTGGCGCTGGGTTAGGCGCTTGGTTACGGTCTCCGCGATTGCGGCTACTCGCGCATCGGGAGTTGCGAGGTGAGGCAGCATGAGCATGGCGTGCTCATTGGTGATCTGGCCTTGCTCGACGGCCTTGAGGATTGCGGACTCGCGCTGCGGCGCATCATAGCCTAGGCATGCTTCCAACTTGATCGGTTGGCCATCGGCGCGCGCTTCTTGGAGTGCTGTGCGGTAGGCTTCGAGGAACGCCATCCGCGCCGCGATCAAATCATCGCTTAATTCACGGGCAATAAAGAAAGCGGTTTTCATCTCCGGCGTGTAAAAAATAGTCGTTCGCTCGTCGTCGATCGCTGGGCGCACTATTGCCCATGCTTCATCAGGTCCGGGCCGTCCGTCCTCGATGCGCTCTAGGATTGCGGCCAATGTGAGGGTAGAGCGCAACTCGCGCCGGCAGCGACGTAGCGCATTGAACACTTGGTGCTCGGGGTATTGCGCCAGGTCTGCGGCCAAGACGCGGGCGGCAGGTTCGCTGAACGCTGTGCCGGTGAGTTCCGCGGTCACGGCGATCGCCTGCAGGAGTTCAGTTCTTGGTTTTTTCATCGGTTAACTCCTGAATTAGTTTCTGGAAGACGCCCTTGTTGGATTGCCGTTTGTCGGCCTGCTGCGCTTCGGTCGTTGTGATCTGCCTGCCTGTTGCCCACTCGGTTCTGATTTTTTCCGCATCGGCGAGCAGGAATTGAATCGCATGGCCTTTCGCGACATACCACGAGCTATTGAGCGAGACATAAAACGCTGCCACAGGTGGGGCGTCGGCTTGACCGATGCTAGCGATCAGTCGCGCGATCATGCCGTTTACCTTGGCGTTTCGGACCGGATCAACGCCGTAGCGCTGGCGGTATGCGGTTGCGTAGGCTTGCCAAGTTTCGGCGCCGCTAGGCTTTGCTGGAAGGGGTTTTCTGACTTTGACTTCTGATTGTGACTTCTGACTGTGACTAGCATTGCCAAGCTTCTCCCCGCGCGCGGGCATTGCCTTGGCATGTGCCTTGGCATTGCCACCGCTATGCCATCTCCGATTAGCCAACTCGGACTGTTGTTCGCTGCGCGCGCGCATCTTCGCGAGTTCTTCCTCGCATCTTTCGTTTGTGAGTGTGCCATCGCCGTTTTCGAAAAACTCTTTCGCAACCCGATCAACGGCCGCGCGGTCCTGCTCGCTGAATGCGCCGGCGATGCGATACAACGCATCGTGATCGACTGGGAGGGGAGATTGCAGCTCGTAGTAGTGATCGAGCAACGCATCGTACGCGCCGCGCTCAGTGAGATTCAGATGTATCGTTTTCGCTCGAAAATCCCGCGGATAGCGGGGATACCACGGCTTCGCGCTCACGCCACATTGGCCTTTAGTTCGCGGAACTTTTCGCGTTCGCGCCGCGTGTTGTCAACGACGCACTCGATACATGCACTGTTCAGGGTGTAGCGTTCAGATACATGCCCATTCCGGCACGCTTTACCAGTGTAATATCGATTCAGCCCGCGCGCCAGGGATTCTTGCCTTGTGACAATCCGCATATAGGTTATGATTGTGATAATTCCGCTTACGATATACCCCTGCCGCCAGCGTGTCAACGGCGGATTATGCTGCCAGCATGTCGATAATTATTCTCGTCTGTCAATTTCCATGCCTGCCGCTTAACGTCACTTTGTGTCGCGATTCGACTATTAGCATTTGCTAATTCTGTGGATAACTGCCAGTTGTTGATAGTAGTTCTCACGCCAATCTCGCTAACTACGGCAATTGAGCAAAATAGGCAATCTGGCACGGCGCTTGCTCCATAGTAGGGTATGCGTAAAATCCTGATCATCGTGGCGAGCTGGTTAGCTGATCTCGCAGACTGGATTTACGAGCGGGCGCGGAAATCGCGCTGAATGAGCACTGCAAACAACCGGGAGAATCACATGCGCGTTTAGCGGTTTCAAAAATACCACGTTCAAAGCGTCGCTGGTTTCGAGCCTTGGGATTCCGCACTACAAAGGCCGGACTATTTGCTATGAAAACGGGCGCCGCTTATGGCAGGAAACCAGCAAAATATTCCGCATGTCGCGTGGCGATGCTCTGCGCGATGCTCAAAACATGGCGCACGATCATATCGTCAAGAATTTTGATCTGCACAGCTAAACACCAATCGCAAACAACCGGAGAGGAAAATGGAAAAGAAAGAAATCGCACTGGCAATCCGCGTTGAAAAATCTGGCGAGTATGGCCACGTTACCGGATTCACTTGCAAGCCCGACGATTCAAAAGGGCACGGATTCAGCGGATTCATGTCTTACGAACATCCGCTGCATGGGCTCATTATCCACTCGCAGATCAATCGGGGCTCTGAATCGTTGTATGGATGGCAGATCGCCGTTGAATCTTACAACAGGATTGATCTATCTGACGCGAAAAACGCCGTTGCGCTGCTTACGCCGATTCAGCGCAAGCTCGACAAGATGTACGAAACCGAAGGGCAGGCCGCATCGTTCGGCGCATGGGTAAACCGTATTGCGCGCGCCATTGGTGCAAAAACGATTTTCGTGCAGAACGACGAAAAGGCGCGCATCGCAAGCGGTAACACATACCGCGCCTATACGCTCGGCGATTCAGTCTACGCCGTAGACCGCGTGACAACCGGCATCGTGGAATGGGCAAACCCGCAGCTTCACGCCGTTGCCGCCTAACCATTCCAGCGGGCATTGCGAGTGCCCGCGAGAATGCCGGCCAGTAGGATCGCTGGCAACCGCAAACGGTCGCGGACAATGACCGCTCTCAGGAGCTTAAACATGAACGCCAAACAGCAACGCGGACAAAACGCCCTTGATCACCTGCGCAAGATTCTGAAACCCGGAGATACCGTTTACTGCGTGCTCAATAATGTGTCTCGTTCTGGCATGTCGCGCGAGATCACGCTATACGCAATCGATGACGACAAGCAACCGATGTACCTCTCTGGTTACGCTGAGGCGCTCGGCCTCGGCCGGCGCGGCAAACGCGATGGTAATATTGTGGGTGGTTGCGGTATGGATATGGGTTTCCACTTGGTTAGCCAACTATCGCAACTGATTTACCCGGATGGTTTTGAATGCATCGGCGAAAAATGCCCTGCGGCAGACCATTTTAACGGTGATCGAAATTACAATTCGCATCAGCATACAAAATACCAAGGCGCTTATGCAATCAAGCATCATTGGATGTAGCGTATCCATTCTGCCGGGTGACAGCCGGCAGTTTTTGACACATTACCAACGAGCCGCCTAACGCAGCCAATAGGAGCCATCATGTACAAATCATTCATGCCGACGCTTGCCGAACTCTACCGCGACGAACGCGGGCCGATTGGCGAACGCAAGGACGCACTTATCAGTTTCGGATGTTCCCGTCACGCATACGAAGCTATCAGACGCGCTAGAGCACGCATCGCCATGTGGAAGCAGGCGTTTCCCGATACCGTTGATCCTGACAAGCTCAACCGCTTCCTGCTGGCAAAGAACGCGACCGGCGCAGGAGGATGACATAATGAAACTGTTAATTGAATTACAGGAGCGGCTTCGGCCCAATTGCCACATCAAACTTGAACACGATGAGCTTTACGGCAATTGGAAAGCAACCGTCGTAACTGAACGCAATGAATGGCCGCATTGGGCCTGCTTCCGAGCGGCTACGCCATCGGTAGCATTGATGCGGCTTGATGGCTATCTTAACGGCTACGTGCCTGATCATGCCATTACGGGCGACAAACAGAAACGATACTTGGATTTCCTCAAGCAAAGCAAAAAGCTAGCAGCATGAACTACCATCCCGTCGTCTACCTCGATCACAACGCGCAACCCTTACTCGTGTTCGCGCGGGCACCGCGCTCGGGCAAATATCACGCCGTGCAGGCGGACAACACGATCAGGCTCGTGCAGCTCGACACGCTGCGCGGTCTGCGGGAAGCGCAGTATCACGGTGAGGCTTATACGCCGCGACGGTGCGCAAGCTATTGGCTAAATCACAGTCAGCGCGAAATCACCAAGCGCGCGAAGTTCGTCCTGCGCGCGCTCGTGAAACGCAAACAGGAGCAAACATCATGACCGACCACCCGAAAAGCTGGACCGAGAACGCGGACGAGATCAAACGGCTGCGCGCGGAGAATCGAGAGCTTGCCGCGAGCCTCGCGCTGGCGGCTGAGGATTCGACGGGCAGGGACGAAATTGAACGCGATCTGACGGGGGCACTGCGGGAGTTTTGCCGCCGTGTCAGCCCGCCAGATGGCGACGGGGACGAACGCAATGTTGGCGCTGCATTCGGCGAGCGGATGCAGATGACGTATCGGCAAGCCCGCGCCGCAATCGCGAAAGCGCAGCCATGACAGACCTGAAACGCCCCGTCCGCCGGCGCACCATTGGCCTGCATCGATGGCGAGCCTACCGCACCGGCAGGCTCAAGCGCGCGCTATCCGAACTCGGCTATACTGTCGGTTGGCTCTGGTATCGAGCCAGGCGCAGGATGACACGGCGGGACTGGATTACGGTCGGCTGGTGCGCGTTTTGGCTGGCGTTTACCGTGGTCGTGCTGGCGATTGACAGGCTGGCGAGGGGGTAGCCGTGGAAGCCCATCTGCGCCAGCCTCAAATCACCCGCTGCCCCTCGTGCGCTTGGTCCGCCCCGAGCGTGATCTGCGAGACGTGCCCGCTGCGGCCGCGGGATGCGATTCCGTCCGCCGACACGCACGACGACGCGCCGGGCCCGTACCGCCGGCCGTGGCGCGAGTCCGACGACATGACTCCCTGGGGAGCACCCCTCAAACCCGGAACCTGAAAGGAACGAAAATGGCCAAACAGGAAAAAATGCAGCATTGCGACTACTGCGGGGCAGAAATGGGAGTGTTCGTCCGCGCTTAGGGCGAACGATTGAGCTGTGGCTCACGTGATTGTGATCGCGCAATACGTGAGGATCATCAAGCCGAGCGCGAAGAGGCGCACGAACAGCTTGATCGCGATATGGGTTAGCGCTGAGGCCGGGGAGCTAGCCAAACGCGCCAGGACGCGCTAATTAAGGAATCCAAGCGCATGAACTTCCGCAATCTTGCCTATCCCTCAAGACAAGCCGCTGCTCGCATCGAACGCACGTAGGGCCTTCTCGATCCTCATGTGGTGCCATTCCAATCGGCAACCGCTTGAACAAAATCGTTGCCATTTGCGAGCTGTCGAGAAGGGGGCTTCGCAATTCCTGCAACTGCCAGTTATCTTCCTCGCCGAAACCACCGTTTCCGCGTTTGGCGTAGTTGATTCTGCTTTGGATTCTTGCTTTTTCATAGACGCTCGCGCTGACGTAATCGGATAAATTGCCTTCCAATTCCGGAAGCTCTTGTGCAGACCATTTCGGGATTGATAGGTAGGTCGCGTATTTGCTCTGCAATTTCCTTATTACTGTATCTTTTCGCTGTCTAATTGTCGCGCCCTGTTCGTGGGTCAGAAAGTGATTGCATTCTTCGCAAGACGGAACGAGAAGAAACCTTATATGTCGTTTGATAAATGTCGAGGCGCCAACTCGATCAACCCAACCTATATTTGGACAGTGATCCCACTCCTCTGCGGCGTCTCCACAATAACGACAATAATCAAGCGAGTCCGAAACTTGACGGTAACGCCAACCGTGAGCACTTACCGCTCTCGCCCTGTCTTGCGAGCCGTGCATGGCTTAATCCGTTAAATGCATATTTCGCATTATACGGATAGGCACAAAAACCTGCAAGGCATTTTGAATTACTCAAAGCTGCGCCTCGCCAGCGCCTCCCAGGCCCGGAATTTCGCTATTCTGAGCATTGTTTGCCGAATTTGCCGGCCCGGCTTGCAGGCCGGCAGCGGTCAGAGCGATGGCCAAGGCGCTCCACTCGTCGCCTTTCACCCCGAACAATGGCCCCGGACTGGCTTTTCTGCCGATCGCTACATCCTTGCCTGGGCCAAATCGGTCGATAATCGCCGCCCGGATGTTCGCATCGTTCGCCCGGGCATTCTCGCAATGGAACAGCTTGACCTCGCGCCGGTAGACGATCTGGGCTACTCCGTGGCGGTTTTCCCATGCCTCCCGGAACCGGCCGATCCACATGCAGGTCTCGAATACCTCCCGCCCGACTGCCATGCCGTAGGACGCAATGCCCTCGATTGCGAGCTGGTACTGTGGCGGGCGCCAGTTCCACGCCCTGCCGCGCAGCATGTCCAGCACGTCCGCATTTAGCTGGGTGGCCCACCGAATCGGCTTCCCGTCCTCCAGCTCGCACCACGCCGAGCGTTCAGTACCGGGGTCAATCGCGAGAATTTTAGACACGCCTGCGCCCTCCCCAGTTCGCCAGACCGCGGGCGTAAGTTGGCCCCGCGATCTGCCCCGAGCCTCGCCCGGGCTTTTTCCGAAACGATGAGTTTACATACTCAGCCGCCTGCTCCGCTTCCTGCCGCGTGCAGCCGGCGCCGCAATCCCTGCAACGCACGACCAAGTTGCGCTTAAGCACGATGACGTGCGCACCGTGGCAGGTCGGGCAGCGCATGAGCTTGTCGTGCGCGGTGCGGTATGCACCTCTGTTCGTCATCCCTCGCCCCGCGCGGCGGTCATAGCGCCATCTGCTCCGGCTTCGGCGGCGGGTCGGGGAACAAGCGGCCTTGGCGCTGCGCGTTCTCGATGCGCTCGCAGGCGATGTCGAAATACTCTGGGACAATCTCTATACCAACAAACTTTCGGCCGAGTTGGATCGCGGCTACGCCGGTAGAGCCAGCGCCCATATACGGGTCAAAAATCGTTTCTGCTGGCCCGGCCTGCGTGATGCACCAGCGCATGAGAGCTTCTGGCTTCTGTGTCGGATGTACCCTGCGTTGGCCTGCAGTGACCTCATGGCGAGCTTCTGAGCCGACACACACCCCATCCCATAGCAGGCGGAATATCCGCATCGGACGGTCACGGTTGATCCACGCTGCCTCGCCGTCGCCTTGATCCCGAATTTTTCCAGTCTGAACTTTATCCCATAGTAGCCAGCCTCCACCATGAGGCAGACGATCATAGAACTTGTGAGCTCCCCAAAAGATCACCGGAATGCTGCTATTGACAAGCCATGGGTCCGGGTCGAATGGACGGCCATCTCCTACAATGCCGTCAGGAAAGCGCGTCGCTATCCCTGTTGAATGGATACCTGCAGCGGTCTTTCGGCGCTTGTCGTGGATTGAATAGGCGCGCGAGCCGCCTTTCCCCCCTACGTTCGTATTTTGTTTCTGGCCGTAAGGAGGGTCCGTGATGATCGCGTCAGCGCAAATCTCAGGGCAGTCCAAATCGTAGCAGTCGCCAAGGTACAGCGTCGCGTTGCCGATAACCTCCCTGCGCTTCCACGGATCAGCCATGATCCCCCGGCCAAGTGCAGGGCTTACTTCGCGGCTTCACGCATCAGCTCCAGATAGCGGTCAGGCTGCGCTTCGATCAATCTGCGGATACCGCTTACCAGCATCGCGTAGGTTATCGCGTCCTCGTTATCTGATGGTTGCACGATGCGCACGATCTCAGCAAGCTCCGCGCGCGACCACCGCAACTGCCGCAGCGCCTTGACCGCGAGGGGGTGGCCCGCCGTGAGCCGATCGAGCGACAGTTGGCCGGCCTCGTGCGCCAGCGTGCCGGGGGAGGAAGTCATTTTAGTAGTTTTCCCCTTTAACCACCCTCGGGGCCGGTGGATTCAAATCAACGATCGGCGTTATTGTTTCACGAATTGATTTTACATCGTCTGACTCTTGCGCAACGGGAGTCCCGATGGCTTCCGCAATTTTAAGATCAAGCTGCCGCATTTTCAATTGCAGCCCGTCTTTCTCATTGGACAAGCCGTCGCGCGCTCGCTGAACAAAGTAGTGAATGACTCTATTCCAGGCTACGTAATCCGGCAACCTAGACAAAGCCGCCGATACAGCCTGTATTACCTCAATCTCTATATCGTCGCCATCGCTCATTTCGCCCGCCTGCCGTTGCGCTTGCCTTCACCGTTGCCGCGTTTCAGAAAAGAACCGCGTTTTTTCCCGCGACTAATATGGCACGCATGACAAACCGGATCAACCTTCAGTCGCTGGGTATAGTCGCGGTGATCATACTCTGTAGCGGGTTGACCGCAATCCTTACAGTTGAATTCGGTAGCAGGGCTGATCTTTCCCAAATCTATGTTCTTGGTTAGCGTTTTTCTGGCGCGATGTTTTCCAATGCTCAGTAATTGGCTAAGCCTTTGACGGCTTATGCCCATTCTGACCGCTACCTGCGATTGATTAAGCCCTTTGTTAAGCAGTGCTTTGGCATTTGCCCGCCGTTGGTTTGCTTGGGCAATTTGCCATTTGTTAAATTGATTCATGTTCGCAAATTACCATACAAACTTTTTTTATACAAGGGTATTGACAAACGGGCAAGCAAGGCGCATCCTACGCCAATCGCATCACAAGGGCGGAATCATGAACGACGATACGATAGCATTGCAGATAGCTGTTTCCACCATGCGCGACGAAATCCCCGCTGACAAGTCTCTGACTGAGCGCGTGCAATTCGCCATGCGTTACGTGCGGCAGAACGAGCATGACTTATTCTGGATGGTCGGAAAAGCCGATGACGATCTGAGGCTGCGGACAGCTCTGGCCGCAGTGATGGTCAAGTGTAGCGAAAAAGACAAGGACATCATCGAACGCTCGATCAAGCCGCTGAAAATGCTGTCGGCTGCGGCGCAAGGCATCCCGGTTGACTTCAGTGCAATGGAAATTACGGACGATCTATTGCCGCTGATAAAGCTCTGGCATGAAAGCGAAAAATCATGACCTTCGACATCCACGACGATATCAAGCGGCTCACGCGGACGCAGTGCATAGCCAGCGACCTGCCTGATCCGTATCCGAATGCCGCAATGGCGCAGGCACCTAATCTGGAACCGGAGGAATCTGGAGTCCGAGAGCCTGCGCCGTCTGCGGCATCCGACAACGCGCCCGTGCAGCGAGGCTCGCCGCTGTGGCGGAGACTGAGCGAAGAAAAATGGTGCGGGCCATGCACAGAATGCCTGAATTACACCGAACAATGGGATGAGTCGAACGGCGACTGGTGTTGCGCTGACTGCCGCGCCGAGATCGTCGCCGGGCAGGAGCGCGACAAGCGGCTGGACGACCCTCGCCACGGGCAGGCGAAGTGGACTGCTCATCGTCATCGGCGGCGGGTGGATGCTGGTCGAGCTGGTCAAGATTAGCGACGAGCAGAAAGGGGGGGGGCGGAAATGAGCGACATTGCGAAATCGGACGGCCAACTGATCCTGCAATTGACGCGGGAGAGGGCCGCATTGAAGGAGGCACTGCAAGGCACGCTCTGGATATTGGGGGGCGGGCATTATTCGCGACTGGTATTGGATCAACTCAAATTTTGCCGCGCCCTACTCGCCAAGCTCGACGCGGAGGCATCGTGAACTCGCAGTCGGAAAATAGCGAATTGCCGTGTGTCATTGCGGCCTGTAACAAATGCTTGCGTGGATATATCGCATTTAGAACGACTTCGTGCGTGTATCCGGGTTGCGGCGGGACAATCAAATCCATAAGCCCCGTAGCCAACGATTTTAGCCATGGGGAAAGGTGGTGTCCAATGCCATCGAATTTGATCCGTTGGTCGGAGCCCCAGCAATGACGCTCCTCGAACAAAACGCCCTGCGCGACTACGCCGACCGGGCCAAGAAGATTTGCATTGATCCACCATATTTTACGAGCGCGGACATTCAGGCATGGGCCAAACGCGAACGCCGTCGCCGTGCTCGCAATTGGTGGCTGCTGACGGTCGCGTGCGTGGTGGTGGCGGTGATCGTGGGATATTTTCTATGAGCCTTGAGCTTGTGCCGGTCAATCTGGACGAAGCCAATGTGTTCGTTGCGCGTCTGCATCGGCATCACAATCCGGTTCCTGGTGCCAAGTTTTCAATCGGCGTTGCTGATGACCAAGAGATTCGCGGTGTCATAATAGTCGGTAGACCGACCGCGCGAATGAGTGACAACGGATTCACGGTTGAGGTTACGCGCTGCTGCACGGATGGCGCACGCAATGCTCCGTCAATGCTATACCGCGCAGCATGGCGGGCAGCTCGTGCGATGGGCTATCGCAGGTTAATTACCTACACGCTGCCGGAAGAAGGCGGCGCGAGTCTGCGCGGGGCTGGATTCAAATTACTTGGCGAGGCTGGCGGCGGTTCATGGAGTAGAGAATCGCGACCGCGCATCGATACCCATCCATTGCAGAAGAAATTATTATGGGAGGTAGCATGACCGACCCCGAGCGCGGCATCACGACAATCAGGAGGATAGCATGAACCTCAAACTCGCATGGCAAGCAGCCCTGGGAACGCTCAAGCCGGCCGCGATTCGAGTTTTTGAGGTCCGTGATCGGCACGTCGTTGCTTGACACGGCCATCGAATGGATAAGCGAAAATCTTGAGCCAACCGAAGTATTCGACGAAAAGACCCTCGCCGAATGGGCGACCAGCAATGGCTATCAGGAGGAAGAATGAACTCTAACGCGGAAGTGCTGGCGGGCATCTATCCCGACATGAGCATGGCCGGCTATCTGGCCGTCCGGGCATTCAGCAGCGGCATGGCGCACAGGATTCTCACGCAATCGCCAGCACATGCTTGGGTCGACTCGCCGTGGAATCCGAATCGCAAGGACGAGAGCAGCAAGGCGGCGAACATCGGCACCATCGCGCACGACGTATTGCTCGAGGGCGGAACGGGACTCTTGGAGTGCATTGACCCGAACGATTACCCTAGCAAATCGACCGGCTACATACCGGATGGCTGGACGAATAAGGACATCCGGGCCGCGCGGGATGCGGCGATTGCCGAAGGCAAGATTCCGCTATTCCCTTGCGATATTGACGCAGTTATCGAGATGGTCGAAAGCGCGAAGGCATATATCGCCACCAGCGAGCTTGCTGGCGTGTTCGATACCGGCGCACCGGAACAAACGGTAGTATGGCAGGACGGCGCTACGCTTTGCAAGGCGCGTCCTGACTGGCTCAATGCTGATGTATGTTTGCACCTGAAGACCACCAAGCGCAGCGTGTGCCCGCCAGCGTTCGAGCGCATGGCGATCAACATGGGCTATGATGTGTCGCTGGCGTTCTACGCGCGGGGCATTGATCGCGAGCGACACCTGATACTCGCCTTGGAGCAGGAACCGCCTTACGCCTGCAAACTGTTCGGGCTGTCCAGCGCGCAGGCCGATATCTCGGCGCGCAAGGTCGAGCGCGCAATCAACACCTGGGCCGCGTGCATGAAGGCTGGCAAGTTCCCCGCCTACGACGGCAGCGTGCATTACATCGAGCCGACGAACTGGCAGATGGAACGCGCTTTGCAGGACGGAGATATTGACGGGCTTGGATATGATCCAGACATCGCGGGAGAGGGAGTGCAGGCATGAAAGCGAAAACTATCAAGAGAGTATTGCGCGCGAAGATCGATGAATGGCTTGCCTCAATTGAGGATGCATCGCTTCGTAAACAACTCGGGGAACAGACAATCGTTACAGGGGGCGCAATCGCTTCCATGTTGTTACAAGAGACCGTGAACGATTACGATATCTATTTTCGCACGATGGATACGGCGATTGCTGCCGCGAAGTATTACGTCGAGAAGTTTCCGGGATATGCGATACATGGCATTAGCGTTAAGCACGATGATGGGAGAGTCCGAATTGTTACCGGTAAAGGATATCGCGGCGAAACTGCTGGCGACGTGCGAACGCTCCAAGATTCAGGGGAAATAGAGGAATCCTACGAAGAAGCGGAAAATGCTGCGATCGCTGTTGACGACAAACCAAAGTATCGCCCAATTTTCCTCTCAACAAATGCCATCACTTTGGCAAACAAGGTGCAAATCATACTGAGATTTTGGGGCGAGCCTGACGCCATTCATGAAAACTACGATTTTGTCCATTGCACGAACTACTGGACTTCATGGAATGACGATTTGATCCTGCGACCTGCGGCACTCGAAACTCTATTGTCACGGGAACTGCGCTATGTCGGTAGCAAATATCCGGTCTGCTCAGTCTTCCGCCTTCGCAAATTTATAAAGCGCGGATGGTCAATAAACGCAGGCCAGATTCTTAAGATGATGATGCAGATAAGCGCTCTTGATCTTACAGATCCGTTGGTCTTGGAAGATCAACTTACCGGAGTCGATTCAGCTTACTTCATAGAAATAATGGAGAAGTTGAAAGAAAAAGACCCAACGAAAGTGAACACAGCTTACTTGGTCGAAATTATCGACAGGATGTTCTAATCATGACCGAAGAATTCAAGGATTCCGCGACGCAGGAAGTCAGCAAGACACTGCTGATCGCTGTTGCCGGCACGACCGGATCAGGAAAAACAGAAAGCGGGATGCGAATCTGCACCGGAATTGCCGGGGATAACTTTGCCGTGATCGACTCGGAAAACAATCGTGCATTGAATAAGAAAAACCGCTACCGCTTTCGACATCTTGACATGCAACCGCCATACTCTCCTGAACACTACCACGATCTTATCCAAGCTGCTATCAAAGCCGGCTTCCGGGCGGTCATGATCGACAGCTTCAGCGCAGAATGGGATGACGAAGGCGGACTACAGGACGACGCGGCGGCAGCTTTGGAACGCATGAGCAAAGGTGATCCGGCACGCGCGGAACGGCTTACTGCGCTTGCATGGAAAGAACCGAAGCAGCGGCATCGTGCGTTGATGCGCTATCTTCGTAAGCTCGAAATACCGATTATCTTCTGTCTGCGCGCGGAGCCTAAGATCAAGTTTACGAAAGACGACAAAGGCAAGACTCAAATCGTTGACGCCGGATGGTTGCCGATCGCTGAAAAGCTGTTCGGATATGACATGCTGGTTTACTGTTTGATGATGCCGGAAAATCCAGGTATTCCTGTTCACCTGAAAAAGCTGGAACCAGAATTCGAGCCGATGTTCCCGCTCGGCAAACAAATCACCGAGAAATCCGGCCAGATGCTCGCAGCATGGGCGGCTGGCGGACAACCGAAAGCCGCGGCGCCGGTCGCACAGCCTCCGTCTGATTCCCCTACGCCAGACGGTGCGCCGGCCGCTGCGGCCCCCGACGATGTATCCATCATCAAAGACATCGAATCATGGGTCAAGCGGAAGAAATTCGATATGGCCTACGATCTTGTGCGCGGCATCGCTGACGAAACGCTGCGAGCATCGACGACTGCGAGAATCGACAAAGCGCGAGATTACGTGAAAGCACAAGCGGAGGCAGCATGACGACGCTCGCAGAATTGAAGGCGCTGAGGGCGGCGCACACTGAAAACCCTGATCTCCATTCCCGCCGCTACGCATTTACGAATGCGTTATACGATAATTGCCACACGCTGATCGCCATTGCCGAAGCTGCACAACTCACCGTGGATGTCAGTGATCAGTTCGTCGAGGATACCGGGTTGAAACATGGCGATCCACTTACTGACGCAATGGACAAACTGCGCGAGGCGCTGAAAGGACTGAAATGACCAAGACCCAAGCGGCGGTTTCGCCTGACGCCATCCCGACATGCGCTATGCTAATTGCCGGGGCAGATGCGCTCGCAAGTTGGCGCATTGATGAAAATCATCAGGATATTTGCAGGCGCATCTATCAGGCGATGCGAGAAAGTTCCCCATACGCCGCGCACGCCGAGGCCACCAAGAGAACGCGATGAATAAACACTTTTTTGGCTATGGCATCGTCGGCAAATCTGGACGCCCTTGGTGGGATGAGACATGCGTATGCCAGGATCGCGCGCCGATGCAGGAAACTGTCGATGGGCTTAATGACAAGTTTTGGGCGGCAGAGACCTCCGAGCGGCCTTACCGAGTCGTCAAACTATTCTACGAAGCGCACGCCAAGGCGGCGAAGAAAGGACGGAAATGAGCGATCAGAAAACGGTTCTTCATACCTTGCTTGACGCCAATCTGTGTGTCATCGAAGGCTATGTTAATGATTATGAATTCGACGCCGGGGATGATGGATACCATATCCCAAGCTATGAGGAGCGCACTTTGATAGACGACGCAATTTACGGCCTACACGCGGACGAGAATTTCGTGAGGACGTTCAATGCGTGGCAAGATGCGGTGCGAGCCGCCGCCGCCCCGCAGCCGAACGAAACCGCAGTTCGCCCGAAGATCGTTTGTCTCTGCGGGTCAACACGATTCTTTAAGGAATTTCAAGAAGCGTCGTTGCAAGAAACAGTTGCCGGAAAGATTGTCCTTAGCATCGGATGTAATCTTCGCAGCGATCATCAACTATGGGCAGATGAACCAGAGCGCGAGGCAATCAAAATAAGGCTTGATGAGCTGCATAAGCGCAAGATTGACCTCGCCGACGAAGTGTTGGTATTAAACATCGGCGGCTATGTCGGAGAATCGACGCGCAGCGAAATTGACTACGCCATAGCCCGCGGTAAGCCGGTGCGCTATTTGGAGAACGAAAAATTATGAAGATCTGTTCGTCTTGCAAAAAGGAATTGCCAATAAGCGAATTCCATCAGCACGGAGGTAAAAGAAGGGGCAGGATTGAGCATGCTTCTCGTTGTCGCGTATGCACAAGTATCGACCGCGCCGGAAAAGCAAAGTATGTTCCAAGAGGAAAACAGAAACCAACTACTGGCAAAGTATATAAGGCCAGAAGAAGGATCGCGCAATATGTCGAAACCGGGAAAATAATTAAACCTCTTTCATGCCCTGTCTGCAAGCAACCAAGACCGAAACATTTAATTCACACGCATCATTACGATGGCTACGACAGTAAACTAAAAGTGACTTGGATGTGCAATTCGTGCCACGCAGCAGAACACGCCGGGTATCTGGATAGGGTTTTACAGGAGAAACGAAATGGATAAATCTATCGCAGCGACGCAGGTTGATGCTCTGAAAGGAGAGAATTTGGACGCCCCTAGTGCGGCTGATGGTTCGACTCCATCCACTGCGCCCGCTGCGGCCGCTTTTGCCGCTGAGTGCCCGCGAAGTCGAGTTGATCTTTGCTTGCCTTGACGACGGCAGCTATACGAAGCAGGAACAATCTGATTTCGCTAAGATGGGGAAGCAAGCCCTGCGCGCGATCGAACTCGAAGCCGAGCTGGCCACGATGAAAGGAAAGCAATGAGTAAGAAAAAGCGCCGAAAGCCCAACGCGGAAATAATCCCTTTCTACGACTTTGCTGGATACATCACACCAGAAGAGGCAATCAAGAAGGGAGACACGCGAAGCCTTAACGAATTGCGGGAACGAGCCAGCATTAACCAACATTGCGAGAACTGCGAGAATCCCGTATGGCGATTTGGTGTTGGTAATCTGTGCTTTGTTTGTTGCGTCGGCTCGACTGACGCAAGCGAGGACTACGAATTGAGGTATCAGTTATGAGCGAAAAACCATCGTCTGAAAGATTGGTCGTTGACGCTGACGACGCAATAACGGAGGTGTTTCAGCGGCTGAATCAAGTACAGAAAGAACTAGAGGTTGCGCAATCCCGCCTAGCGGAGGCGCAGGCCGAACTCGCGCGCTATGAGGCTGCGGAAAAGGGTGCGCATGATCGGGCTATCGGCGTGGAGATGAACGGAGCGACATGGGTTGATAAGGAATATTACGACGCCCTCCGCGCCGCCTACGCAGCGATCAAGGCGGGAAATGAATCTCTGCGTGCCGAATGCGGACTGAGGCAGATTGCAGGTTACGCAAAAGGTAAGTGCGATCAGGATGCCACAATAGACGCATTGAAAGCACAACTCGCAACCGCCCGAGCGAGCGAGCGGGAGAAAGTGTTACCGTTACTAAAGCGCATCGCACGAGGGCCAATAATGCCATTGCCTGATCCTCACGCGCATTCGTGGCAAGCATTTGGAACCAGGGCGCATAGTGCGCTTTGCGATTGCATGAGTTTGGCCAATGAAGCAATCCGCACCCTCGACGACGCGCCAGAACATGCAACGGGGCAGGTAATGCAAGGAAGTAATGGTGCCGACGCCATTCCCGATGCTGCCGAGCACCAAACCAGACCGTCGCGAGGGGCAGAGGCGCACCGGAAGCATATACGATGAGCCCGGGCAACTTCGTAGGTTCCGCAATGACAGGAGAACGAAATGACTAATCATGACGGCCTCGGCTGCCTGCTATTCCTGCTCGCCGTGCTGGCGTGCGTGGCGTATTGGGCGTTCGTGAGGATTGCTGGATGAGAACGAAGCTGGTCAAACGCTACTGGTGCGATTTTTGCAATCGCGCCGGATTGTCTGCCGGCCACATGCGAACGCATGAGAAGCATTGCGGATTAAATCCAAACCGAGAATGCCGCGTGTGCAAAATGGTTGTTGGTGACAGAGACGCTGATTTTGTGACGCCCCCATTCCTCAATCTACTTGATTTGTTACCGGACCCGGAACCATTTAAGCGGAAATACGATGGGACTCAAGTTGAGTATTTTGATGAGTCTCTTTCCGACGCTGCTAATGCTGCTATTCCTGCGTTACGCAAAGCAGCAGGAAATTGCCCGGCCTGCATCCTCGCGGCGATTCGCCAGAAAGGAATCCCCGCTCCGATGGTGACGAAGTTCAGCTTCAAGGATGACATGCAGGAAATCTGGAATTCCATCAATTTATCCCACAGCCATTACGAATAAAAAGGCCGGCTACCGGTTAGCCGGAAGGAAGAAATGAGAAGGGCGAGCAATATCCGCAGCTACGGATACTCTCGCCCACGCGCAGGAGGATAGCTGCGCGGTTAGTTCGGTTTCGCCCAGTCCTTTGCAGTATTCAGATCGGCTATTGCCTGATCGCCTTGTTGAATAATACCGAGAACTCCTGTCTCAAGGACTCGTATTGCTCCAACAAGCTCTTGGCTGTCGAAGATGGTTCGGTCAACACTTGGGGCAAAGGTGGGGGCGCTGGACACATTGCCGCCACCGGCACGGGTGTCGCGCAACCGTTGATACTCAGCGTAAATACGATCCAGATCACGAGTCTTTTTAGCACGGTCAGCATTGGCTTTCTCCATACGGGTTTTGTTTTCGGCGTCCTTCAACTTAGTGGCTGCGTTTTGAGCGTCACCAACCGCCTTGACCTTGGTAACGAACGCGGCATATTCGGCCTTCACTGCGTCAAGCCGCCATCCCTGCACAGTCCACGCCGCCGAGCCGCCAGCGATGAACGCGGCAAGCGCGATCCCGCCGGCAATCCAGAGCATCGACAGTGGATTGTCGGTGAATAGTTTGAGAAGGAAAGCGATCATGCAGCCACCCCTTTCGAGTAGGTCGCCGCCCCGTCCTTGAAGGTTGCCGTCATTACCTGCTGCCGCATCTGTGGATCAAACGAAATATGCACCCACGTTCCTTCCATGATGCACTGGTCAAATTTGATGCCAGACTTCGCAACCGCCTGCACGATCTCAAGCGGTATCCCATAGCCTGGGCATCTGAAGTCTACTGCGAATCCCTTGGGGTGTCCCTTGCGGGCTAAGTATACAGCCCAATCCGAGTCGTCCCGCAACGGCCTCCCATGCTTCGCGCACCATGCCTTGAAATCCTTGACCGTCAGCGCGCGTTCCAACGTCTCGCAGCGTATCCATGAATCTATCTGGATGCCGTTGTTGCCAAGCAAGGAGCGGACTTCCTCCATACCTTCAGCAGCAACCTTCGCATTGTCAACTACAGCAGGAAGCGCAAGGTTGACAATACCCAGGCGTTCGGCGGTTGACGACCTGACGGCTTCCTCAAGCGTGAAATGGTCTGACAGATTCATAGCATTCCTTTATGATGCTTTCTCAATCTCTCGCAAAAGAATAGGCGAGATTTCCTCCCCCCACTTATGCCGCAATCGCTCGCAAACGTCCGCGGCGTGACGCACTCCTGCTACCCAGGCAGCCGGCGGCTTGTCGTGTCGGTAGTCCTCTTTGTCCAGGCATTGGCAGGAGGGATCGCCGTAGAGGCAGGTTCTCATTCTTTTGTCTTCCCGTTGGCTCCGTTATACCTCAAATGGAACCATTTCTTGAATAACTCTGGCGCAATCAGAACACAGAATAGCACGGTGAGGCTATCCCAGTTGGCAATGATCTCTGACCCATGTTCGAGAATTAGTTTTATGGCAATCCACTGTCCTAGTAACGTGCCGATTTTGGAGGGCGACAGCCGGCCAGCTTCGTCTCTGACGAGATCATTGAGGTCGCGCCGCAGTCTAGACTGCCTGCGACTATCCGGCCTCACAGCCGCAGCCGGGCGCTTAAACCTGTTGCTCACTCTTGTCCTCGAGCTTCCACGTGGCGGTTCACTCGTTCCTCGAGCGTCGTGATTCGCGTATCCTGAGTCGTAAGTTGCCTGCCCTGGAAGCAGATAGTCGTCTCAAGCCGCATGATCTTAATCCGCGCGTCCCACAGAACTGCGAGCAGCGGCAAGAGCAAAAGGTTAAGAATAAACGATGCAACTTGTAGGTCCATGATCTATCCTTTCAGCGATCGCAGATTGAACAGGAAGATGCCTGTATAGAATATACAGAGCAACGCCAGCACCCACCAATAAGGCAGCAGCCAAACATAGCACACCACGAGCACCGCCGCCTTGGGAATGATCAGCGCGGGCATCACGCCAAACTCGCGGATCAGCCAGCGCATGACCGGGTTCAGCTCCCTGCCGCCCGCGAGCAAGATGCGCCACGTAGTCCATATGTCTGCGGCTTGCAGAGCGGCGAGGAAAGCTAGCAGAGCGTACGAGAGTTTCACGCTGCACCATCCTTCGGCACGGCTTCGAGCTTTGGTTCGGCTTCGAGCGTCTCAACTAGCCTGCCAAACACGACCAGCTGGAACATCTTCCCGGCGCGCTCTTTGATGAGCGAGATTTCCTCCGCCGTCAGATCAACATCTCCGCCAGCGTGAACACGCTGCAACAGGCCATACTGCTTCATCTTCTTGTCGATGGGCATCCGTGCATCATCTTCAAGCGGAGTTGCCAGCGCGGTGAAGCAAAGCTGTTTGAGAGTTGCCTTGTCGGTAAATTCCTCTCCGTCCAGCCCGGTCATTACTTGATCTAAGTTGCGTTTCATTCGTCTCTCCTGTTAAAAATCAACCATCTGCTGGTGCATCGCGCGCCAGACTGCGATTATAGTTTCCTGCTGATTCATTCTTCCCTCCTGTTAAAAGTCTGTCAGTGCTGCGCTATAATGCAAATCCTGGAATTGCATAAGCGGTCGTTCCTTGATACATTTTAAAGTATACAGTGGGATTACCGCCGCCAGCATTGGGAACGTTTGTTAGTGTGCCAACACCAGCACCTGCGGATACAGGCTCGTCAAGCCTTGGCGCACCGGCATCGATCCAGAGAGAGTAGTTGTTCGTCGCGCCGGTGGGGGCAGCAGTGATCTTTAGCGTAGAAGCGTTTGTGAGTGCAGCTACGCCTGCGCCAATGGTGGGAGGATCAATTAGCAAGCCAGCAAAATCTACGTGCGTCCCCGCTCCGGATTCATTGATCGTGCCCCCAAGGCTTTGGATATACGCCGAGATGTTGTCACCAGGAGTGAGAGTCGGAATAACCCGAAAGCCGTGGACATCAGCAGCCCCCGCAAATGTTCCAGTTAGCAGTAGTTGGAATCGGGTATTTGTCGCCCCACCAATCGCGTGCGGACCGGGGCCGCTCACCGTCAAGCCCGCACTCAACGTCGCATTATTGCTCGAATCAAACGACAGCCCCGCGTCAGTTCCGCCATAGCTGATAAAGTTAGCGCCGGTCGTGATATTCGCTGCCGTGCCGGGGAGGACTAGGCCGCCAGTAGCGGTCAATGCCCCCGTCACGCCGAGGGTGCCGCCGATACTCCAATTCCCAAGCGCAGTCGTCGTCCCGCTCGCATGGCCGATGTTCAGCGCGGTGCTGGCGGCTCCGAAAGCATTGACCGTGCTAGAGACTGTGTTGAATACTGAGGCAGTGGCGGGGCCGATGAGTGCGTTGGAAAGTGTTAATGCACTGGCCGTGAAAGATGCAATCTTGTTTGTCGTGCTGTAAACATTGAATGGCGCAGAGGCATCATCAAGCTGAATCGCTGCACCTGCAGAATTCCCGGTGTAAATATAAACACCGTTCGCCACCAGCCCACGATATGCTGTATAGCCAGTTCCTACTACGCCGAACTGAAGGTTGACTGTTCCGTTCGATGCTCGGAACTCACTGAGAGCCGTAGTTCCAGCATTTGTGTTTGTTACTGTCAGCCCGGTAAGTATGCCGTCAAAGTTTTTTGTCGAGGTAATCGCATCAATGAAAGTGCCTGTTGTTCCACTCAATCCAGCACTACTGGAAATCGCCCCGCCAGCAATAATCGCCTTAGCGTTATAGAATCCGCCTGCGTTCGTCAGCGCACCCGTAGTCCCGCTCGCATCCAGTGTCCCCGGCACATTAAGCACGCTCGTAGCGCCAGTGCCGCCGAGGGTGAGAAGGGTGGTAGCCCCGGCAAAGGCAGTGAAAGTCGTGCTCGGGGTCGTGATGCTGGTCGAGATGGCGGGCGAGGTGGCTGTCAGCAGACCGCTCAGCGTGAGCGCCGCTGCGTTGACTGTGCCTGTAAACGTCGGGCTGGCGCTCAGCGCCATGTTCCCGGTTCCGGTCACTGCCGCAGCTAGGGTTACGCCGCCGTAGGTCAGCGCGCCGGAGAGGGTGAGCGTGCCTCCGATTACTGCGTTACGCGACAGGAATAGGTCTCGCGGCCTACTCGCGCCCGATGCCCCTATGTCGTAAGTTGCATCAGGGTTCCATATAAGATTTGCGGTAAGCGGAGTGACGAGCGCCGTCGTGTTATTGAGAATATTGTTGATCTCGGCATTCAGATCAGCGGCGGTAAGCACCTCGCCTGCAATCCACGTTTTTACGCGGGAGATGGTCATGGTTGTTCCTGAATCTCGGCAAACGCAGCGATGATGGCTTGCGGAGAAGCGCGCGGGCTTACAACCGTCCTGAGTGCGCGGCGGCCAGCTTCGGATTCCATTGCGTCCGCCACTTTATTAAGTCCGATCCGTTTCCCGGCAATATTGATGACTGCGGTTGTCATTGCCCGCATCCCCGCAACCGGTCCCCATGTGGCGCCGGTTGCAACCCCGTGACCTAGTGCCCCGGCGATCTCAAGCGATTGTCTTGCAACCTCCGTATTGGAATAGTTAAATCCCGTTTTGTCGCCGGCGCGCATGACGGCGGAAGCCGTATCACGTATGTCGTTTATTTCCTTCGGAGTGAACCCGTAGCTTTTCAGGTTCTTTTCAAAACTGACTTTTGTGCTTCCAAGCGCCGACAGGAACCGATTAAAAGATAATGGGACTTGCGATGCACCCTTTACGCTAGGTGGAATAGCCATCCCATAGTCAAGCGCATCTTGCAAAACGTTAGCTTTTAAATCTTTCACCAATTGAGGGTTCCATCGGTTCAGAATCTCAATCGACGTAGCCCTGGTGGAAGGATGGAGCCCGGCTATTCGTTTTACAATTTCCTCTCCCGCAGTCGTGCTCGTTGTCGCGCCTGACATTGCGGCATCAATCAGGTCATCACCGACTAATTTTCCGATCGCCGACTTTTCCAAAAACTCAATGGACTGAGAATTCTTTCGGTAGTTCTTGTTGGCAATATCAAGGGCCTGTTTAAGCGGGCCTCCTACGGTTTCACCGGCTTGCTCGAAATCCCTGTTTACGGCGCCGAACAGACGGGCTGCAAGTGTGCGGTTCGTATTCGGATGCACATCTTCAAATACGTTGGCCCCACCTTTCGCCGCTTTGCCGTAGAAACTGCGAGTTTTCATGGCTTCGTCAATGGTGTTGTCCATCGTTCCTTTGATGGTCGGAGTTCCATACAATTTGATCCCATATCCCTTCGGCGTTTCGATCTTGCGTGTTGGCGCTCCTTGCTCAATTACGCCGGTTATTCTATTGACCGCCGCTCTTGCCTGAGCGACGATCTTTTGCGCGTCTGATCCGGCCACGTTCTCGTAATCCCCGATGATCGTTTTCAACTCGTCAACGAAATTGTTGAGTTTCACCACTGGACGGTTGCCAGCAATCTGACGAACAATTCCATAATCAACAGTTGCGAAATCATCGCGTATCTTGTCAATCTTCTGCGCTGCGGTCTTGACCGTGGTCTCAATCTGTCTACCAAGTTCGTCTGGGTCTAGCTTGTTGCTGCTGATCTTGTCGGCCAGATACTTAACCCGTTCAATTGCCTGATTCGCCGTCCTCACATCAATGTTCTGCACTCTGTCCGAAGTTGCGGGATACTGGCGAGCAACATTTTCAAGCGCGAGCATTTGCTTGTTTCCGGTGCGCGAGCCCAAGGAAAGATCAATTCCTGTTTGTTCGGCGAGCCTTTCCCCTTCGGCAGCAAAAGGCGTTGCCTCAGACTTTTTAATGCTTCTAGCAAGCATGTTAGGAATGATGCCTTTAGCTAGTTGCGCCGCCATCGGAATTCCAACGCCAGCACCGAGTCCGGCCGCCAATTGCGCCGCTGGGCCGCCACCGGATTCTCGTGTGGCGCCAGCCGCACCGGCCCCGGCGGCAGTCGATACGATCTGCGTTCCTATGTTCTTGGTAAGGGCGTCTCTTACAGCCATACCAATATCGGTAATCGGCTTTGCGGCGCGGCCAAGCAATCCTATTCCTCCCGCGCCACTCATAGCCCCGGCCACGTCCTGAACAACACGTTTGGTTGCATTTTCAGGTTCCGGCAAACCGATTCTCGTCAGATTGCGTTGCAACGCTCTTTCAGGGTCCAGCGTCGTTCCAAAGGCCGCGTTGATGAGTCCAGATGCCCCTTGAGCAAGCATCGTCGCCGGCGACAAGAGACCGGTTATCGCGGAGCGAGCTGTCTTGCCAACCGCTCTAAGCGCCTTTTCTCCTTCCGTTCGTTTGGCGGCCTTTGTCTCATCGACAACAACCGGCTCTGCGGTCGATAAATCGAATCCGCCAGATTCAACCGGATGAGCTGTCGCCAAATCGAAAGCCATTACTTGACTTCCTCTATTTCTTTGTTTGGGCCGACGTACGCCTTATTCCCTTTGGCGTCAATCATCAGTTTCCAACCCTTGGAATTTATGGCGGGCGGCGCAGTCTTGTCCGTCTTTTTTCCGGTTCTCAAAGATGGTATGACATTCTTCGGGTCAAGTCCGTAACCCACCGCCATATCGGAGTATTCCTTATCGACATCTCCGCGCCCCTGCTGAAACGTATCGTTGATCGCCTTTGCGGAATCGTAGAAGTCCTTGCGTTGCGCGGGGTTGAGTTTCTCGCCCTCAAGCACGGCGGTAGCGTAATTCTGAATCTTGTCGAACAAGCCGGTAGCGCTGACAGCCATTCCGAACTCGGATTCACGCACGACCGATGTCGGGTCAAGGATCTTCATGTACTTGGTTGCCATCGCCAAGTCGTTCGCTGGCGACGGATTTTTGAAAGCGGACTCGATTATTTTGAATGCGAAATCCATTTCAGCGGCAGCCTTGACCTTCGGATTCGCAGTGTAGTCATTCCGAAGTTTGTCCTCTTTTTCAAACTTCTTATCGTTTTCCTTGATGTTGATATTGGTGACAGGAGGACGTGAAACGACTTGCTCGACTTTACCGGTATCCAAATTCCTGCGGACGAATGCGCCGCCAAGTTGATAAGGTTCTGTCCATTGTTCTTTCGGAGGGCGCTCAGCCTTTTTCTTCATGATCTCCTGGGCCGTTTTGCTCGTTGCGAATCCAGACAACGCATAGGTTGCGTCCTGATGCTTGTTGGCAAGCGTCAGTTGTTCCTCGCTCAAAGCGGCTACTTTGTATTGGTCATGCGCCGCCGCCCTTTGATTGATTAGCACGGCCTCATCGGGAGTGATGATACCGTCTTCGTTCACTTTTTTTAGTTCTTCCGGGCTTAATAGTTCTGGCGCAAGTTGGCCAAGGGTAGTGAGTTTTGTCCTGATATCAGGCAACGCAGCCGATTCGATTTCGCTTTGAATCAGTTTTTTTCCTTCCGTCGATTTGAACAATTTGACGGCAGCGGGCATTCCACCGGTTTCCAATGTCATTTTCAATGTCCCGCTCTTGTGGGCATATTTCAAAACCATCTTCCCGTATCCGCTATCGTCAGACAACGATTTAAGCATGTCGCCGGAACCTGGAACGATACTATCAAGGCTCGCCGCTCGCTCATTAAGATATTGCGTGCGCGCGTTGCCTTCCAGGCGGTCGGCATTATCGAGAACATCCTTGGTCGTGTCGTTGAATATCTTGATCTCCTGCAACCGCAGAATTTTTTCCTCCCGCTGTTGTTTGACTCTCTGCATGAGCGGTGATGGTCGCCCGGTCACCCCCGCACCGAACTCTCCTAGTCCGGCGAAAAATTTGTCAAGACCAGACATCTTGGCGATTTCGGCCTGAATCTGATCTCGTGGCGAAGGCGACGGTCTTATGTAAGGCGGTGACGTCGGCGCCTGAGTGTCAGCCATACCGATACCCGATGATGGCGCTGAAAACAACGCCGAATCCGGCAGCGGTGTTGCCACCGGCGTAGAGTAAAGTTGATCTTGATCGAATATGGGCATTTAGGCCACCTTACTGTAGTCAACAGCGTCAAATCCACTGGAATGTCTGCGGACGGCATCCGGCCTGATCCTCTTCACTTCATCAGCCATGACGCCAAGCCGTAGCGGCGTCTCTGCGCCCTCCCCTTTATATTTGAACAAGTGCAGTTTCAACCCGCCCCTCGTCTTCGCAACCACGCCGTAATCGTGTTTCAATCTGCGGTCTGAGAATGCCGTCCAGAGTGCCCCTACACCACTTGCAAGGCTTCCGATACCCTGCAAATTCATCCCGCCGCCGCTGGTATCAGTAGTCTGCGTGCTGGTATTGCCCCTGTTAAAACTCGGGCGGTATCCTGATCCGATGCTAGCCATGCCGATGCCCCCGCTCACGGCTGGTCCAGTTAAAGCCAGTCGATTCTGAAATGCCTGTTGTCGTAGTTGCTGCTGGAATTGCTGCGCCGATTGCAATATGCCTTGCTGAGACTGATTCTGCGCGCCGAATATCTGCTGGGCGGCCAACGGATAATTCAGGGCAGACGAGGCTTCAGCAGCCCTCATATTTCTGGTGAGGCTACCTTTCTGAATTTCGCCCTCGCGGGCGAGCAAGGCCGCCTCGCTACTTATTGGAGAGTCCGATAGTCGAAGCCCGCGCGAGTTTGCCAGTTCGTCGGCAATCATGCCGATGCCGCGCGCCGTCTGTGCGTCTATGTCGCCGGTCCCGGCGGTAATCCCGGCTTCGGTCGCAGCCTTGATTCTGGCCAATTGTTCAGGCGTTGCGGCGCCCCCGGACCTCAGCGCATCCAACTGCAATTGCAGGACTTCATCCTGAATCGGTCCAAGGCGTTGCGCGCGCTCGAATTCCGTCTTTGCAGCCGCGGCCTGCTGTTCTGGAGTGATTGCGGCATCAATGGCGCCAGTCACTGCCGCGTTGCGCCTCAAATCTGCAAGGGACAGATCCAATAACTCCTGCTGATACGGCTGAAGGGCGTCGATATTTTTAATTTGCCGCTCTGCAAGCTGTTTGTTCAGGACAAGCAAATCGCGTTCTTCCTGCGTCATTTCAGCAGGCTGATTGACGACAGTCGTAGTTGAAGTACTGCCGCCGCCACCGAAGATGTCGAGCTTTGCAACCGGACCGTCATACTCAAAGGATTCTGATTCCTCGATCTGGCCGGTCATGGTATCCATGACGATTTTCGTATAGATTTTCATGGTGTCAGTTTCTTAACATAAAGCGTCCTTCTGTGGAACTTCGACACGCCCAACTTTTCGATTACTCCAGAGAACTTTTCATTGTTCTCCGCAATATTACAGGCCACATAAGATGCTTTCCCAGCCTGGACAGTCGCCATTGCCGCTACGATCAGTTTTCTGACCGCAATCGCGCGCAACTTGAACGATACCGAAGGCTTGACCATCAAGAATTCCGCATATCCAACCGGTTTCGCCGGCAGCACCATGACGCACCCTATCACATCGTCTTTGTCGCAAGCGATCAACCAATGGGGAAACACGTGGTTCCAGTCCGCTTCCGGAAGCTCAATGCCGTTGTCCTTGAGAATCCCGGCAATCATCGGTCCGGTTTCATCCAAGGCCAGCCGGATGACGACACGCTCGCGAAGCATTGCTTCTCGGGTCTTTTTACCATTCTTGTTTTCGGTTATTGTGTTCGGTGTGGTCATCATGTCGTCGGCCCATGCATCGGAACCGCTCCTACAACTGGATAGGCGAAAGCAGTATGCCCGAAATTAGATGTAACTTGGGTTGGGTTCTGGTCAACATTATGAAAACTCTTGAACGCCCAATAAACCGTTCCAGCGAAGGGACCATAAAAGGGATCGCCAGCCGCGGTTTGCATGATGCTTGAAGCCCCGCCCCCAAGCGCCAGGAGAGTTCCGTTTTTGTAAAAGTTTAGGAGATTTAATCCTATACTCACAACAACTCCCAGTACGTCTCCTACAACAAAATTCCCACTTGTCCATCCGGTTTGTCCCACGTGGTTGCTCTTTTGCCCTCCACCTACACTCGTACCTATCCACGTCCACATGTCTTCCACTGCCCCAAGATGGTTATTTAGATTGACTGTTTGGTATGCAACTCCTAATTCAATCATCCCGACACTTGGATAAATGTCAATGGTATGTTCACATTGATACACACCGGAGGATTTTCCGTAGACAGAGAGGACCGTACCGTTACTGGGCGTCGGAATATCGTTCGCCGCCGTCCGGTTCTGATTCGTCAGCGTGAAGTGATCTCCCTTGTGCGTCGGGTCCCAGGCGTTGTATACCGGTTGGGTGCCAGCCATGCTCATCAATCTTCGCAACATGATCAGACCGCCATGT
>ERZ1292632.949-Hain-H43-01um-R2-949-length-30681-cov-6_pt1 | contig 30681 bp, 45 predicted proteins | sample MGYA00564407_ERZ1292632 | MGnify/ENA primary metagenome ERZ1292632 (study PRJEB36523, sample SAMEA6512637) | groundwater metagenome | collected 2019-01-08 | study: AquaDiva: Metagenomics assemblies of 32 groundwater samples | reverse complement strand
CTATTCCATATCCGTAGATAAAGCAATGTTATCTTAGAAATGTTCATCTACTGTGAGTAGAGTTTATCATGCTATTAAATTATAGGTTTATTTATTAAGGTATTAGTTGTTTTTTTAATATGAACCGAATGCAAATTGCTATGACCTTAGGATTAAGAGTTTTGGAAATTCCAGTAGAGGTAAATCATTATACTATGATTTGTCAAGCACTTTATTTTGCAAAACAAGAGAGAGTTTTTATTTGTCCTTCAAGATTGGAAATTAATTCTGAGGGTGTTGCTTATTCGCCTCCAAGTCATGAATATTCCGGGAGTATGTCTTGGGGTTTGTATGATGATGTTGAACAGGTTCAAGGAGAATTGAATTCTGGAAGAGATGATACTAAAGGATGGAATTTAGATAATCTTTCTATTGCTAAACTTCAAAAGATTAAGAGCAAATTAGAAAGTTTAGCGACGAAAAAGGTTTAATTTTAATTAAATAAATGTTAGTCTATGAATTCCTTGATTTAAATATAGTATGAAAATTATTATCTCATATTAGACTTTAATTTTTTTAATGTGCTGAAGATATTTTAGGGGATAGGTTAAGTATTATTGAATTGGATATTTGTAGGGAGTGATCTTGTAGGGCACTAAATTTATTTCTTAGAAGGTTTATCAGTCTTATCAGTTTTGATTGATTTATCATTACTTGCTACTTTAGCTTTTAATTTGTCTTCAAGTTGAAGTCTGTCAATGAGTTCTTTGTATCTATTTCTAATTGTAACTTCTGTAATTCCTGCAACGTCTGCAACTTCTCTTTGAGTCTTTTTCTCGTCGTTGATAAGGGCTGCAACGTATAATGCTGCTGCTGCAATTCCTGCTGGGCCTCTACCACTTGTTAATTCTGAGATATCTGCTCTTTTTAATATTTTGAGGGCTTCATTTTGAGCTTTAGGAGAAAGATGAAGAATTGATGCAAATCTGGAGATGTAATCTTTTGGAGAGCTGGGAGTAACTTTAATTTTTATTTTTCTTACAATAAATCTATATGTTCTTCCTATTTCTTTTCTTTCTACATCTGAAGCATTTGCAATTTCATCTAAGGTTCGGGGGATGTTATAAGAACGACAGGCAGCGTATATGCAGGCAGCAATTACGGATTCCATGGAACGTCCACGGACTAATCCTCTTTGAAGAACATAGTTGTAAACTCTTGAAGATTCATCTTTTACTACATTGGGAAGATTGAGAAATGATGCTACTCTTCTTAATTCATTCATTGCGAGTCTAAGATTTCTTTCAATGGAGGTTGATACTCTTTGTTGCCATTTTGCTATTCTAAGAAACTTACGAGTTTGGTTTGCTTCTAGTTTATAGATATCAGAAATTTCTCCTACGTTTGTTGCAAGTCCTTTGTCGAACTTCTGCATGGACATTGGTGCACCACCACGTCCTTTTTTATCAGATTTGTCAAATTGTCCACCTGCATCTTGTCCGGTGTCAACCATTTTTTCTTCAACAATAAGTCCACATTCGTTACAAATTATTTCTCCTCTGTGTTCGTCGTAATTTAGGTTTACGCTTCCACATTCGGGGCATCTTTTGACGTATGACATAGAATTTTTAACCAAAGGTTTATAAATCTTTTGCAGAATGAGTATTTAAACCTTTCTATTGAAATATTGATTTATCGACGATAAACTGGTTATACAGAATCTACTAACCACCCATTCCAAATATGGTATCTTTGGGGGGAATCAAACATATCTCTTAATCTTGTCAATATTGAATTCCAGGCTTCCATTGTATCTCTTGCATTATAACAAGTGGCTTGATAATGTAAAAATTGTTTATTCTTAACTTTAATGTTAACTGCTCGAGTAATGCCTGTTTGATTGGTTAATATTTCGGTATTTGGAGAAATCTTGGTAAATTGAACTTGGCTTGCGTTTGGAAGAGTTGTTAACTGATCAGGGTTTATTGAATCTCCGGTAATTCCAGATAATTCTTGTGCAATTTCAGTTAAATTTAGACTTATTTTATCAATATAGCATTAACGCACCCTTCTTGAGATGGGCGATTGGTTATTTTTGCTTTTCCTATGGATGTTTCAATTATTGCAGATTTTAGCAATCTGTTTTCTCTTGAAAAGAATTTATTTTGGGGAGTTTCAATTACATTTTTTATTTCGGCTTTTTTTACTTTTCCATCTACTAGAACATTAACTATATTTGATTTAAGAAGAACGGTTTTAGTTGCTCCGCCCATTGTTCTTAATTGTTTAGATTTTGTTTCTCCAAGAATTACATTTCTTGATTGTCCTTTTCTTTCGTGTGCTCTAGTTTTTCTTCTCTTGTGATACAATCCACCTGAGATTTTTCTTCCGTTATTCATAGACTAGAGGTAAAAAATAGCATATTTAAACCTTGTCCTAAAAAGATTTTATGTTGATTTAGATGGATTAAGTTTTTAAGCATGAAAACTATCTTATTTGTGGTGAGATGAATGAGCGCAAGATTATTATTGCCAATTGAGGTTTCTGCTAATTATGGCAGGATTGAATATTTATTTCCTAATTCTGGATTAATAATTGCTAACGGCGAGGGATTGAATATTTTTCAGGAGGAAAGTAGGGAACTTACTCTAGGGTATTCTCCATTGGATGCTTATGATGATGCACCGAGTTGGGCAAATGCAATAGCAAGTGGAAAGGAAAAAGGGAGAATTCATTTTTTACAAATTGAACAAGGACTAGTTAATAAATTTCAAGTTCATATTTCTCCGTTTTGGAGTAGTTTCATCAAAGAAAGACGTGAGAGAATTTTACCACCCCCAGCACCTGATTTAGATTATGAAGATTCTCATTTAAGTTAATAGGATGTGAACTTTTTATTGAATGTGGTTGTAGGATATTGTTACTTTAGCGTCACATTTATATAGTTGTATAAGCTTTTATTGATGAAAAGGAGGATGAAAAATATGTTAAAATGTTCTTTTTGTAAATCAAAAGATGTTAGAAAAAGAGGATTCAGAAAAAATGCCATAAGCAAAAAACAAAAATATCAATGTTTTGATTGTAAAAAATGGTTTGTGCAAGATGACGGATTTAAAAGAATGAGATTTAAAAAAGAGATTATTGTCAAAGCAATTCATCAGCATATCGATGGATTCTCTCTTTTCAAAGTTCAAAATCATCTTTGGCAACACGAGGGAATAAAAGTTTCAAGAAAGACTATTCTTCTTTGGAAAAGAAAATATTCAATTTTTTTAAAATCCGATAAATGAAATTGTAAACCCTACTATAAAAGGAAGCATTCATTATGATGAAAAATATGTTCAAGTTAAAGATGATTGGAATTTTGATTTGAATGCAGTTGACAGAATAACAAAATTTGTTTTAGCTCATTCTTTCGTCGACAAACGAACGAAAAAAGCAGGTATCAAATTTCTAAAGCAAATTAAAGATAGCAGTTATCAACAAATACTTGAAAGATATTTATCTGAAAAACACAAGAAAAAAGAGGATAGATTATTATTTGAATTTGTTTGTGATGGATTTGAGAATTACAAATCATCATTCAATAAACTTTTTTACAGAGTAGCAAAATTATATTTTGGCGTTCCGATTGCCTGTAAAAAACATGGTTTGAAACATAACAATAATCCAGCAGAAAGATATAATGGAAAATTGGATGACAGATTAAAAATAATTCGTGGAGGTTTTGGAAGTTTTGAAGGTGCAGAGAAATTTTTAGACTTACAAAGAATTATGAATAACTTTGTAAATCCACATCAGCAACTTCAAGGAAAAACTCCTGCAGAAATGGCAGAGATAACTCTTCCATTGAAAAGAAACAAATTACTGAACCTTATTAGATTCTTGGCAAAAACGAGGAGATGACGATAAGGTTACAGTATCTGGTTGTAGATATCTTTATATATGCTAAGTTTGAAATGAGATTATGGCTACAAAAATTGAAAGACCTCTAGACCTTTTGAATGCGTCAAAGGGAAAGGAAGTCTTAGTTCAATTGAAGGGCGACAAGCAATTTGTCGGAACCTTAATGGCGTTTGATATCCATATCAACGTTGTTATGGAGAACACAAAGGAACTTGTAAATGGAGAAACTAAACGAAATTATGGCTTGACCTTCTTAAGAGGGGACACTATAATATTCATATCTCCAGCTTCAACTTCATTGGGCAAATAATTAGGGTTTTATTTTGCGTTTAACCCGGCAGACGATTCTGCGATTAATGATTTAGTGAGAACTCTATTAAATTGTTAATCTTTATATACTTCTCAATATTTAATTGGAAATGAATAATTCAAATAAATCCATCTCTATTGGAGTTTTTTTCTTAAGTTTTTTCTTAGCTCTTTTGTTAATAGTCATTTCTATGTTTGATAATTATTTTACTGAAAGATACGGAATGATAATCTTTCTTATTTTGTTGATTATTAATGGGGTCTCTTTTTTAGTTTATACGATTAATAAAATGAAGGAAGGTAGAAAGTATAAAATTTGGATATTATCTAATTTAGTCTTTCTAGGATTACTATTAATCTTGAGTGTTCCTTTTCTTTTATCCGAATGGGGAATAATAATGGTTGTGACTTTCATATTGCCTGATTTTGGAATTGTTCTTTTGATAAGTTTAATATTTGCATTTTTTATAAAGAATAAATAGTCCTTAATTTTATCTTTGATTTAGAAAATTATCTATAAGTTCTACTTTTTCTGGGCGTTGAATTAGAGAATAGAATGTTTTTGCATGTTCTAGTGGAAGGCAAGGAAGGGCTAATCTGCTCCAGAGGATTGGACGGACTTTATCTAACATCATTAATTGGTCTTGTTCGTCTCTTGCAATGATTTCTACTTCTACTTCTGCTATTTTGCATTTGAGTGTGTCACATTTTATCTTTTCATTGAATACTTTTTTGGGAGAATATCTTTGGAGGGCTTTTTCAAATTTCATAAGTCCGTCTTTATTTGTAGTAATGTCTAAGTCTGCAGGAACTATTGGAATTCCTTGAACAAATAGATTAGCTGAACCTTCTAAACGCCAGTTTATTATTTCTTTTTTTGTGGATTGGAGAATATTTGTTAATGCTAGGTATAATTGCTTTTCTTCCATGATTTTAGAGATTTTTAGACATTTAAAGGATTTGTATTGTGGAATGTAATTATACTTTTAGAGTTTGAAGGTCTTTAGCTACAAATACATTTTTGAAGACTTTTTTTGCTTCTTTTTCTATTATTGAAATGTTGTGTTCATATCTTTCTGAAATGTGGGTGAGGGCGAGTTTTTTTGCTTTTGCTTTCTTTGCAATTGTTGCTGCTTGAGTTGCGGTTAGGTGCATTCTTTCTCCCGCTTTGTCTTTTTCTTGTTCTGAGAATGAGGATTCTACAATTGCTAAGTCTGAATTTTCAGAGATTTTGATTGCATTCGTACAGAATTTTGTGTCTAGGACTATTGAGACTTTTTTTCCAGGTTCTTTATAGGTTAATTGAGAAGCTTTTATTTTTTTACCATTAAAAATAATGTCTTCACCTTGTTGGAGTTTACCTATTAAAGGAGAGTTTGGAATTTTGAATTTCTTGAGTTTAGCTTTGTTCAGCCTTATTTGATCTTTGACTTTGAATGAATAGGCAAGGGCAGGAGTTCCGTGTTCTAATTCAATTGCTTCTATTAGGTACTTTTTGTTTTCAATTATTTTTCCTGAAGAGATTTCATGAACTTTCAAAGAGATTTCTGTTCCTTTAATAAGATTTAGAATTTCATCCATGTTTCTTTTTGTTCCTCTTGGACCATAGATTTCTAGTGTTTTTTTATAATCGGTCATTGCAAGAGTTTGAAGAAGGGCAGGAATTCCTAAGATATGGTCTCCATGCCAGTGAGTTATAAAAATTGAAGAAATTTTATGAATGCTTGTTTTTGCTTTTCTAAATTGTCTTTGGGTGCCTTCTCCGCAATCAAATAGAAAATGTTCTCCTTCGAAATTTAGAAGAATTGCAGAATGGTTACGCAACTCGGTTGGAACTGCATTTCCTGTGCCTAGAAAAGTTAGGTCTATGTATTTCATATTCTGGAAAGGTTATTTTCATTTATATAGTTTCCTCTAAATGTCAGGGTAAATAAAAATGGATAAATCTGCCGGATATAAATTTTAGTATATAACATATAGGTTTGAATATAATTGGAAAATTATTATCTAATGTTCGATTTGAAGATGATTTATCTGCTGAAGACATGTTTTGGGATTAGTAATAAGCATTATTGAAGTGGATTTTGTATTGGGTTGCTTGAATGGTAGCAACTTGAGTTTTAGGGAAGATTTATAAGAAATGGGCTTCTTTTTGGTATATGAAGAGGAAGCATTTTGAGTTAATTGGCTTGTTTTTGTTAGGATTAATTTTGATAGGAATATTTCAGTATTTACAAGGAATTACTGGAAATGCAGTAAGTGAGAGTAATGGAAATTTTGTTCAAAATAGTTTCAAAATTGAAAATTTGAAAGTGGAATCTTTGGGAGATTCTTTAGATTTCAGCTTTGATTTGAATAATGATAAATTGGGAGAAAGGGAATTGGAAGTTAATTATGAGTTGTTTAATGCAAATGGTGAAAGTTTTGTAACCGGGAGTAAAGAGATAATTTTAACTGCAAAAGGTGCTAGGCATTATAGGTTTTCATTTAGTATTAGGGAGTATTATGATTTGAGTGCAGCATTGGGAGTAGAAGTTTTTGATGCTGATAGTGGAGAACGAGATTATGCTTCTATTCCAGTTCAAAGATATAAATTAACTGGAAATGCTGTGTCTAATTCTGAGGGGGAATTTTCTGGAAAAGGATATATAGTTTTAGTTTTAGTAGGGTTTATTGGAGCATTGAGTATCTTACTATTTTTTGTTAGGAAATATCATACTAAAAAGCAGATTGTTGAACTTTCTAGGCAGATACACGAGAATGGAAGTATTAAGTTAAGATAGACTTATAAATAATGGATTTTATTATTTATTATGGGTGATGAAAAAAAAGGGGAAAAAGAAGCTGAAGTAATTTCAGATAAAGTTTCTAAAAAGTTATTGGATATGTCTAGTGTTAGTTTAAACTTAGCGAGTTATGGAGATATATTTTCTAGTTTTGACCCTCGAACTTATATTCAGAGGACATTCTCTCAGGATTTGTTGAATGAGATGAAAAGGGCAACTAAAGAATTGCCTTCTGGAGAATTACAGATTACTTTTATTATGCCTCGAGCAAGAAGAAATTGGGAGGATGAGATTGTAATAAAAAGAAGACTTCGGGAGCATTTCAAAAGGCATTATATTCTTTCAGTTCATGAAATGAAAAAGTTGAAGTTAAGAGGATATGGCATGGCTTTGTTGGGAGTAGGTTTTATTTTTACTTCTAGTCTTTTATATTCTATTGAGAATGCTGCATTTTGGATTAAATTTTTACAAATCTTACTTGAGCCGGCTGGATGGTTTACTGCTTGGACGGCTTTGGAAGGTGTTTTTTATACTGGAAGAGAGTTGAAGGAAGAACTTGATTTTCATGAAAAGATGAGTAATGCAAATATAGAGTTTTTGAGTTATTAGAAAAATATATATTTATAGGTAATATTAAGTTTTATGGAGTTAAATGAGGAGGTTGCTGAAGTATTAGGAATGTTTGCTGCAGATGGTTGTTTACAAGAAAAATATTTATGCATGTGGGGAAATATCTTTGAGGATAAGGAATATTATGATACTATTGTATGTCCTCTATTCTCTAAGGTTTTTAAAAGAAAAGTAATTGCTCACGAAAAGAAAAGTAATGGAGTTTATGGTTTTTATTTATGTAATATAAATTCAGTTAATTACATGAAAGATATCGGATTTACTAGAAATAAAACTCTTAATGTAAGTGTACCCAAAATTATTTTAAATAGTAGAGATTTGAATATCTTTGCAGCATTTATTAGAGGTTTTTCTGATTGTGATGGGTGTCTTTCTTTTATGAAACGTAAGGGCAAATATTCAGAATTTAAGAAACAGTTTCCGACTTATCCAAGAATTACTATGGGAGTTATATCTTTTGATATAATTAGAGATATTTCTTTAATGTTAAAAAAACTGGAAATAAATCATACCACTCATGAATATAAAAGTAATAGAGAAGGAGAGCATAGAGTATATACTATTTCAGTTAGGGGAATAAAAGCGGTTGAAACGTGGATTAAAAAAATAGGATTTCATAATACTTCTAAAACTAGTAGGTATGAACTATGGAAACAATTTGGAATGTGTCCAGCTCAAACTAATTTTGAGCAAAGAAAGAAAATGTTGTCAGGTGAGCTAAATCCATTTTCTTTTACAAATCCTTAAATTTATATAGTGTTTTTTGATGATTTCAATACAGGTTGCTCTCATAGCTCAGCCTGGATAGAGCAGTTGGCTTCTAGGAATAAACTCGATGAAACCAACAGGTCGCAGGTTCAAATCCTGTTGGGAGCGTTTTCATTTTAATTAACAGGATGTCAAGATTTTCTAAATCTTGAGCACCTCGAAAAATACGAAAGAGTTTTCTCAGTTTGAAGTTTGAAAACAATTTTTAATGGAGAAATTAGGAGTTGTTTAATGCCGAAGGCAAGTTATTAAATAATGTTCGATTTAGCATCTTTTATTGCGCTGAAGATATTTTATAGGAATAGTATTATTAATAAAATATGGGTATAGAGTAGTCTCGGAAGGCATGAATGGGTTATTAGTATCCTTCTAGTATCATAATGTTTAAAATCGGATGTTCGATACAGAATTATGGATATTTATGAAGAAAGTTTAGAGATGCATGAAAAATTTAGAGGGAAATTGGGAACTTATTCTAAAGTGCCTTTGAATAATAAAAAAGATTTAAGTTTAGCTTATACTCCCGGGGTTGCTGAACCTTCAAGAAGAATCGGTTTGAATAAAGAAGAGGCATATAAATATACTAATAAGGGGAATATGGTTGCTGTTATTTCTAATGGGACGGCAGTTTTAGGTTTGGGAGATATTGGAGCATATGGGGCAATTCCAGTAATGGAAGGAAAAGCTATATTATTTAAGGAATTGGCTGGAATTGATGCGTTTCCAATTTGTATAAATTCTAAAGATGTGCAAGAAAATATTAGAACAATTAGAAATATTGCTCCGGTATTTGGAGGAATTAATTTAGAAGATTATAGAGCACCAGAATGTTTTGAGATTGAAAATGCTTTGCAAGATTTGGGGATTCCTGTGATGCACGATGATCAGCATGGAACTGCGATGGTTGTATTGGGAGGAATGATTAATGCTTTGAGAGTTGTGGGAAAGAAAAAGGAAGAAGTTCATATTGTAATAAATGGTGCTGGGGCTGCCGGAACTGCAATAATGAAATTGCTTTTAAGATATGGTTTTAGGCATATTATCATGTTAGATAGTAAAGGTGCTATTTCTTCTAATCGAAATGATTTGAATGAAGAAAAGAAAGAAATTGTTAAGTTAACTGGGAATGGACTTGATGGAGATTTGAAAAGTATTTTGGGAGGAAAGGATATCTTTATAGGAGTAAGCAAAGGTAATTTGTTAAATGAGGAAATGGTAAGAAGTATGAACAAGGATGCAATTGTTTTTGCTCTGGCTAATCCTGCCCCGGAGATAATGCCGGATGTTGCATTAAAAGGCGGAGCTAAAATTGTGGCAACTGGAAGGAGTGATTTTCCTAACCAGGTAAATAATTCTTTGATATTTCCAGGAGTTTTTAGAGGAGCATTGGATTGTAGAGCAACAAGAATTACTACTGAAATGAAATTGGCTGCCGCGGAAGCATTGGCTGGGCAAGTTGTTAATTTAAGTAAAGATAATATTCTTCCTCCTGCTTTATATAAAGGAGTCGTTAAAGCTGTGGCTGAGGCTGTTAAGATAGCTTGGAGGAAAGAAAATGAATAATTCAGTATTAGATAATTTATGGAATGAAGTTCATCAAATGAACCTTTTTTATTTTAGAGTTATTTGTGATGGTGGAGAAAAAGTTAGATTTTATTATTTTCGGACTTTTAGAGATTCAGGTGAAAATTATTCAGTTTATACTGATGAATCTGGAAGATTTAAAGAAACCTTTGGAAGAGGTTTAGTTTCTTTAGGAGTTAGTCATGTATAATATTTTATTTGTTTGTAAGTTTAATCGATTAAGAAGTAAACTTGCAGAATCTCTGATGAGAAATTATATTAAAAATAAGGAAGTGGACATTAAGAGTGCTGGATTGATGTTGGACCCTATTCGTCCATTTGTTTCTAAGGAGGTTATTGATGTTTTGAAACAAAGAGGATTGAAAGTTGCAGATGAGAAGTCAATTTTGATTAATAAACAAATGATTGAGTGGGCTAATAAAATTATTGTGGTTTCTGATAATTTATCTTTGAGTATGTTTCCTCCTGAAAAAGTTGAAATTTGGGGAGTTAAAGATGCGAATGAGGGAGATACCTATGGTTTGTTTTTGATTTTAAGTGAAATTGAAAAATATGTTCAACAATTGACGAATAGATTAAATAGAAAATGATTTTTCGATATTAGTGATTAAATATATTCGGAATGTTATTATCTAATATTTGATCTAAATTATTTTAATGCTGAGAAAACTTTCAGTTTTCGAGGTGTTCAAGAATATAAAGTTCTTGACATGCTGATAATATTTTATAGGATGAGCATAAGTATTATTGAATTAGATATTTGATTGAGTTCATTTGAATTCTAAAATTGATAATTTCTAAATGGGTGAGAAAATTATAAATATAAAGTTTTAAATAACTAGTTTTTATCTAATATTTATGTCTGTGCAGAGATGAAATTATTTCTCATAGATATTCAACATGCGCATATAGCACAATGGTAATGCAATCGGCTGCAGCCCGATTTACCCAGGTTCGATTCCTGGTATGCGCTTCTATTCCCTATGGCTTCTTTGAGTGATGTCGCGAAAGTGGCAGGAATTAAGAAGTATGGGCAGGTAATTGATCCCCGATTTATCAAGTTTAATCTAAATAAGATTATAAAAAATGTCTAGATATAGTATACTAACCATTTTAACCAACTTAAGTACATAACATATTATACCCTTGCAATTTATTAAGAGTAGACAAAAGATTTATATACTGAAATATCAGTAATATTACTGGAATATTGGTAAATATTATGGCAGAAAATAATAAAATGACAGTTACTGCAGGGGAAATTGAGTTTATTAGAAACCTTTTCCCAGAAGGCAAAGGTCTGACTATAAAAGAAATAAAGAAAATATCTGAATACTCATCTTATGAACGGAATAATACTTACTTAAAATCTCTATCTAAGAAAGGAGCCATAGAAGAAAAGAGTGTTGGAAAAACTCTAGTCTATTCCATAAAACCAAAAAATCTTTTTGTTAAACAAGCTTTTGTCTCTTATTCTATAGCTAAATTAACAAAACTTGCAGAAAAACATAATATTCTATACAACGCAATAAACTCTTTGCAAGAGGATAAATTTGACTTAATAGTTCTCTTTGGCAGTTATTCTAAAGGCACTGAAAATAAAGATAGCGACGTAGACCTTTTATGTGTAACTTCTGATGAAAAAGAATCTGAATTATCTATCGCTGAAATGAAAAGGTTATATGGATTAAATTTTCATACGATATTAATCCCAAAAAAAGAGTTTCCTAAAATAAAACAAGAAAATATTACACTCTGGAATTCATTAATTAAGGATGGAATTATATTTAAAGGATATGATCTATTCTATTATTATACTTACAATGAAAAATAAATCTAACACTATAAACGGTCTGACAAAAGACGAGTCGATGAAAGAGCTTGCAATTCAATATCTACAGAAAGCTAAAAAGAATATTTCATTTATAGATATTACTTCAAGAATAAGCAATGAAAGTGAAGTAAAGAAGTTTCTCAATCTAAAAGAAGACTTTTCTGTTGATGACTGGGTTGTAATAATTGGTTATTATGGAATGTATAGCGCAGCACTTGCTCTTCTTGCTAAATTGGGTTATAAAAGCAAAACTCATACTGCCACAATTTTAGCTCTTGAAGAATTTTATGTGAAGAAAAATTTGCTGACTCCAGAAGATGTTGCTTTAATGAAGCATATATCTCTGACAAACGAAGAGATAAAAGAACTAGCAGAAGCAAAAGAAAACAGAGAAACTGCTCAATATGAAGTAACTAGTACAATCACAAAGAATTTAGCAGATTCAATAAAGAAAATCGCAAAAAATTTTGTTGCGAAAGTAGAAGTTTTATTGCAATAAGATTATTTGTCTAGAAGTATACTTTCAGGACTACAATTCTTAGGTATATTATATTTTTTGTCTAGGATTGCAGCAGAACTTATTCTTTCAATAGCAAATGTTCTTTCTTCTTCTCTTAGATGACAATATGCCACAATTGAATTAATGTGAATTTGATAGATATCAATTACTCTAGTTGTATGTTCGTCAGAATGTGGACTGTAATATCTTATCTTTGCTTCTCTTTTTTCTTTAAATGCTTTTTGCAATAGATTTCTTATACTCGTTTTATCTTTAACATAGATTCTCTTCTTTTCTGGAGAGCTTATTTTATCAACAATTTTTTTTATTTCTTTATTTTCGTTATTTTTCAACTCTTTTATGATTCTTTCTGCTTCTTTTTTAGTAAGATAAACCATTTATTCAGATGCCTTATTTATCTATTAAATCTTGCGAAAAATACCCAAAAACGGCTTTGCATTTTGCAGGTGCCTTTTTTGCTTTAACGTTGGGAGGTGCCGTTTTTTCTTGCCAATTAGTCAGTCGGCATATTCTCTTTCTGTGCCTGCGGGCGAGTCTGGGACTATTTGGGCTGTTTTATGTACTTAGCCATTGCATTGGTAAAAATCCATCTACTCCTTCTTTCAATGAATTAATTGCATGATTCATTTCTGTTCCTACTAGAACAATTGGAGCATTGTTTGATTTTTGCTTTAATTCTTGGATTGTTTCAACTCTTGTTCTATGATTGGAAGAATCGTCAATTTGAGAATCTAAAACTATTAGAGAGATTGATGCTTTTTGCAGACATCATAGAAATGTAATCTATATTAATTATACAATTTCTGAATGGGATTTTGAATTGGACTTGGAAATAGAAAAAAAATCAGAAGGTAGTTGAGTTTATAAGAAATTTCAAGGCAAGGTTTCCGTTTTTTAAAAAGATAGAGATAATAACTTTTTCAAAATATTACAAGATAGAAACTATTCCAGTTTTGGAGTAGAAAATGCTGACATCACCTTGACATGCTATTTGGCATGGGTTTTTGGTGTGCGCTTTTCTTTTATTGGAATTTAGTTTAATGTCTATGATGTTGCACGAGAGGTTCTAATAATTTTAAATCGTATTCATGTTTTGGTTTGGTGTTTCCTTTTGCTATTAATGCAAGTTTTCTTTCATAGAGATATTTCGGATTCATGACGGGAACGTTTATTCCTCCAATGGCGATATTTACTTTGAAGAAATACCTATCAAATTCTAATCCGTCTTCAAGACTTCTTAGGCCTGCAGGTTCAAAGGTTTCGTGCATAAATAGGTTTATCCAATTGTTTTCTTGATGATTTAGAACGATTTCTCCATTTTTTCCCACTCTTAAGAGAAAGAGATTTCTATTTGGTTTTTTATAGTTGGTTGCTTCGTCTATTACTTCTTCTGGAGTTTGGGGATAGATTATGTGATGTTTTGGAGAGTCATGGGATGGAAGCCATTTGAATGTTCTTTCTCTTCTGAATAGATATAACCTATTTTTCTTTGCTCGTTCTACCATTTCTTTGAATCGTTCTAGATCTGAAAGGATTGCGATGTCTCCGTTGGTGTGGGGGCGGGAATAATCTTGAGTTAATAATGAGATTGCTGGGGCTCCAGAAATTCTCCATCCAGGAATGTCTTTCCATAAAATGTCTTGCCAGAGAGTTCCTAATTCTAGAGCATATTCTTTTACTCTTTCTTCTATTTTCTGAGGGTCTAAAGTTGGAATTTCTTGGTAATTTCGGTCTATAAGTGCATATTGTTTCTTTGCTATTGTTTTATTGTTAGGTTCTCCTCCCGAAAATATTACTCGATTTTCCATAGGAGATATACTCATTATTGGTTTTTAAGGTTAATAGGTTTATTTTTACTACTTTGTAATCTAATCTTTTCAATGTTAAGGTTTAAAAGGGGTATGCTCGTCAGAAGAGTATAATTATTACAAGGAGGTAAAAATGGCTACACAAGGATACTGCGTTAAGTGCAAGGCAAAAGTAGATATTAAGGACCCAAAAGAGTCTTTGACTTCTAAAGGCACTAAAATTGCAAAAGGAAAATGTCCAAAATGCGGAACTACGGTTTGCAGAATGGGCGGATTGAAGTAAAACTTTAAGATTTTTTATTTTTTTAATATTTTTTAGAAGAATTTAAACATCAAAAATCCTTTTAGGATTTTTGTGGCCCTAAAAAATCTAAAAGATTTTTGGGACCAGAAAAGCTTTGCTTTTCTTGGCTTAAAGGTTTTCTGAAGAAACCTTTAAATAGTATTTTATTAGAAATTGAGTATGGAAAATGAATTAACTATAGAGGATATTGCTGGATTTTGTAAGAGAAAGGGATTTATTTTTAAGAGTTCGGAAATATATAGGGGAATGGCTGGATTTTGGGATTATGGGCCGTTGGGAAGCGAGTTGTTTTCTAATTTGAAGAATGATTTTTGGAAGTTTTTTGTTCATCAGAAGGATAATATGGTTGGAATTGAGGCTTCGGTGATTTCTCATCCTAAAACTTGGGAAGCTTCTGGGCACGTTAGTTCTTTTTCTGATGTTGCTGTTGTTTGTAAGAAATGCAAGAAGGCAACTAAGTTGGATAAGTCTGAAGTTGGAAAAGTTAAATGTGAATGTGGAGGAGAATTTGATGTACAGGGAGAATTTAGTTTGATGTTTAAGACTAATGTGGGTGCTTTGAATCCTATGCCCGTATATTTGAGGGGAGAGACTGCTCAAGGAATGTTTTTGGATTTTAAACAGATATACGATTCATCTAGAGTTAAATTGCCATTTGGAATTGTTCAAGTTGGAAGATGTTTTAGAAATGAGATTGCTCCGAGGGATTTTATATTTAGATGTAGAGAGTTTACAATAGGGGAATTTGAATTCTTCATTAATCCTGAAAGTGATGAATGTGGTTTGCTTGAGAAAAAACATTTGGATGTGGAAGTTAATTTGCTTGATGCAGAAACTCAAGACAAGGGGAAGGACGGATTGAAGAAGACTTCCATTGGAAAGATGTTAAAGGAGAAGAGATTAGGGAATTGGCATGCTTATTGGTTAGCTGAGCAACTTTTGTGGTTTGAGAAGCTCGGACTTTTGGAAAATATTAAAGTTAGGGAACATATGAAGTCTGAACTTTCCCATTACTCTTCTGCAACTTTTGATATGGACTATATGTATCCTTTTGGAAGTAAGGAAGTTGCAGGAAATGCAAATAGAGGGCAGTATGATTTGGGACAACATGCTAAATTTTCTGGACAGAAGATGGAAGTCTATGATGATAAGACTGGAAAGAATGTTATTCCTCGAGTTATTGAACCTACATTTGGAATGGATAGAATATTATTGGCTTTGATATGTAAAGCATATAACTATGACAGGAAAAGAGATAATGTTATTTTGAAATTGCCTGCTTATTTGGCTCCTGTGAAAGCTGCGGTGTTTCCTATTGTTAAGGAAATTGAAGTGGTTTCTTTGGCGGAGAAAGTTTATAGAGAATTGAAAGAAGATTGGAATGTTAAATATGATGAATCTGGGAGTATAGGAAAGAGATATTCTAGGATGGATGAAATAGGATGTCCTTTATGTATTACTGTTGATGATGAGAGTTTGAAGGATAAATCTGTAACTGTTAGAGATAGAGATACAACTAAGCAGGTTAGAGTTAAAATTGTGGAGTTGAATGAGGTTGTTAGAAAAGTGATTAAGGGAGAGAGTTTGCTTAAATTAGGTAAGTTAGTTGAGACTAGAGTTAAGGATTAAATATAATTTTTAAGTGGAATTACGTTCTTTATTTTAAATAATTCTTTGTCTGCAGTTATTAGAGGACAATTATTTAGTTCTGCAAGTTAAATATAGATAGAATCATAGACAGTTATGTCACGAACGTTTAAAATCATGCCCTTCAGGGCATGATGTTCGTGAGCATCCAAAACACGAGTGCCCGTTACAAACCTCGGCTTTTAAGCCGAGGTGGCGCATCGTGTTTTTGATGTTATATTTGTATGAATTTTCTATAGCTAAGTTTAATTGTGGAGTTATTATTTATGTTTGATTTTATAAGAGGGGATGAATTATATTAACTCTAATAGTTTCTTAGTAGTTATAATTTCTATAGACTCTTGATTTTTAAATGCGTTTTCATCTGACCAGATAGGTATTTTAAGGAAGAGTGCTAGAGCAAAATAATGTATATCTTTTTCATGGGGCGAGAGAGATTTTGCGTTGGACAGTAAACTCGCATATTTTTCTTTATGAATGGACGTTATTTGTTTAGTAAGTAATCTTAATAAAAATGTAAATTCATTTTCATCGATATTTGCGAATTTCTTAATTTTGTCTTTGTCTGACAAAATTTCTTCAAAAGTAAAATCTGGAGAGAAGAATTGTACCTCTTGTTTAACTAATTCTCTAATTAAATGTCTTCTTGTTGAATCTGACTTAAAAAATGAGAAAAGAATGTTTGCATCAAGAATTAGTGAGTTTGGAAGAGATTCCATTTTAATTATGAAAAGTGTTTTTTGGAAGCTCGTGTTTTAAGGGTTGAAGCAAATTCTTCAACTTGTTTATCGGTTATTTTTGATTTTGATAACATTGAATTGGCTATCGAAAATTCTATATCTATAACTAGTTTCTTTAGGGCTTTAGCTAATGCTACTTCAAATACTTCCTTCATTTCTGATGGGACGTCTAATTTCATGATTATTTCCGTCATATAGATGTTTGATGAAAAAAGTATATAAATGTTGTTAATGATATGTCACGAACGTTATAACCTCGGCTCATCAAGAACGAAGTTCTTGAGTGCCATCAAAGACGTAACGTCTTTGAGGTTTAAGCCGAGGCGTTCGTGAGCATAGAAAATCTTTAGATTTCTCTATGCCCGAAAACTAGGAGTTTTCTTGGCATCCAAAGCACAAGTGCCTGTTACAAACCCCCACTCATCAAGAATTTTCAATTCTTGAGTGCCATCAGAAACATAAAGTTTCTGAGGTTTAAGTCGGGGTGGCACATCGTGCTTTTGATTTTATTTTTGATAAGGTTTATATAGACGGAATATTTGTGATGGATATGATGGATGGATTTTTATTTTGGCCTTTTGCAGCAGCTTTTGCTGGAGCATGGTTGTTAGTTGGAATATTGCTTTTGGCTTTTTGGATTTGGATGATTGTTGATTGTGCTAAGAGAAGTTTTAAGAATGATGCTGAAAAGATTATCTGGTTGGTGGTTATTGTTCTTGGGCAGTGGGTCGGAGCTTTGGTTTATTTTATTGTTGTTAGGAATATTAATCCTAATGGATTGATGAAGAAGTAATTTTTATCGTTATAGTGTTAATGAGTTAAATATTCCTAACGTTATTATCTAATGTTCGATTTGAATGAGGATTTTATTCTGGAGAGATATTAGTGATGAACAGGATATCTGACTGAGTTATTAGCAGGATATTAATTTGATTTGCAATCTTTGCAAATTCCTTTAATTTCTATTTGAAAGCTACTAATTGAACCTGGTAAATTAATATTTTTTAAGAAGTCGATGTTATTTATATTGAAATGTATTATTTTTCCAGTTTTTTCACAAATATAATGGCAGTGGCTAGATTTTTCTTTTGAGAATAATGTTTTGCGATTACAAAGATATGAATGAATCTGATTTTTATTTTTTAACTCTTTTAGAAATCGATATATTGTTGCAATTCCTATTCTTTTATCTTGTGTTCTTGTTTTTTTCAGTAAATCTTCTGCTGTGAAAAATCCGTTTATTTTTTCAATATTGTTAGAGATTATTTCTTTTTGTTTTGTTTGTCTTGTGGTTTTCATTTTCTTATTGAGAATCAAAATCAATAAGGTTTTTAAATCTACTTTTGTTTTGCTTTTTATGAATATAGTCTACTTGTTTGCTTTGGTGGCGTTTATATTTACTCTTTTAGGAGGATTTATTGCTCTTAGATTTAAAAGAGTTTTGCCTTATTTTTTTGCATTTTCTGCTGGAAGTTTGATTTCAGTTTCATTTTTGGATTTGATTCCCGAAAGTATAGATATTGCTGAGTCTATAGGATTAAATGTAAAGTATGTTTTGTTAGTTACCTTGTTGTCTTTTTTCTTATATATGTTTCTCGAAAGATTTTTTATGACTCATCACCATCATGATGACGAAGAACATGGGCATATTTTGGGGCCAATTGGAGCAGGAAGTTTAGTTTTGCATAGTTTTATTGATGGACTTGCGGTAGGTTCGGCGTTTCAGATTAATGTTTCTCTAGGACTTGTTGTGGCAATTGCAGTAATTTCTCACGATTTTACTGATGGAATAAATACTGTTACTTTAATGTTAAAGAATAGGCATAGTTCTGCAAAAGCTAAGGGCTTTTTGTTTGCGGCGGCTATTGCTCCTGTGTTGGGAATTTTAGTTGCTTCTGCATTTGCTATTCCTCAAGTTTATTTGGCATTTATTCTTGCATTTTTTGCAGGAGAATTTTTGTATATCGGAGCAGGGAATTTATTGCCTGAATTGAAGGAGCATAAGTCTTGGAAAATAGGATTATTCTTATTGTTAGGGTTTTTGGTTATATTTGGAATTAGTTTAGTGGCTTAAGAATAGGTTTATAATATTGGGCTAATTAGATAAATTATGAATAAGAGAATGATTAAAATATTATATTACTTGGCTTGGGCAGTAGGGATATTTGCTGCAATTGTTTTAATTTATGGTATTGTTATTGGGCTCTAAGTATAAGGGTATAGAAAAATATAAATATCTTTAATTTCTTTTAAGTCTATGAGAATTAAATTAAATAATCCTAAACTATTTGTGGATGAAATTCTTAGTTTACAAAATTTGTCTCTTAAAGAATTTTCAAAAAGAATGAGAATTAATTATTCAAGTTTAAAACAAACTAGAAGGGGAGAACGAACATTTACTGAAGAAATCTTTAATATTTTTATTAATCTTTCTCCTAGAAAAGAATATTGGAATAATAATAAAGAAGAATTAGATGATAATTGGGGAGGAGTTAAGGGAGGGAATATTTCTGCAAAAATGTTAGACAAATATAATCGTGCAGAGTATGCTCGCAGGTTTAGAAAATTAGTTAATGTAAATATAATCTTAAATGAGTTTTTTTGTGAATTTTATGGTGCATTATTGGGCGATGGTTGTATTTCACGTTTTGAAGATTATGAACATAAAAAGAGAATAGTTATTGCTTTTAGTGGAAATAAGCGTCTTGATTCAGAATATTTTAAGTATTTAGCTAGCAAGTTGAAGGAAGAATATGGACTTGGTGTTTATTTTTATGAAGTCAAGAATAAGAATGTTTGTACCCTAGTTATTAAGAATAAGAATTTTTCTTTGAATCTTCATAACAATTTTGGTGTTGCTATTGGATTAAAATATAATTCATTGCATATTTCTAACAAGGTACTTAATTTACCTTGGAATATAAAAAAGTTTGTTTTGAGAGGTTTATTTGATACTGATGGATGTACTCTGGCTAACAAGAGAGAAAAGTACAGATATCCTTGGGTTACTATTAGTTCAAAAAGTGAATATTTTAGAAATCAAATAATCAAGATGTTGCGGGAGCAAGGATATCCTGCATATAATACTGGTTCGGATGTTTGTGTTAGAGGAATCGCTAATGTTAAAAGATGGTTTAGTGATATTGGAAGTTCTAATTCTCGGAATATTCTAAAATACGAATATTTTTTAAAGCATGGTTGTTTGCCAGCTAGACTGTTATAATGGGCCCGTGGTAGATTGGTTTCACACGTTCGGCTGGCAGTCGAAAGAACTGAGTTCGATTCTCGGCGGGTCCATAATTTCTCGAGAATCGAGTGCTCACAGACTTCGTCCGTGGCAACTCAAACACTAAAGTGATTTGAGTATTCTCGGCGGGTCCATAATTTCTCGAGAATCGAGTGCTCACAGACTTCGTCCGTGGCAACTCAAACACTAAAGTGATTTGAGTATTCTCGGCTGGTCCACTAGCGTAAAATGTTATTTTCAAGGGAAATAAAAAATCTCTGGAAGATAACAAAAGACTAAGGTGTTCGGCAGGTCCATTCTTTTCATGTAATTAATATTCTATTTTTTGCTAACTCGCAGAACTCTTCTTCTATATCAATTCCTATAAATTTTCTATTAAACCTTTTAGCTATTACTCCTGTGGTTCCAGAACCTAAAAAAGGATCTAAAATCAAATCTTCTTTGTTAGAACTTGACAGAATAATTCTTCTCATTAGTTCAAGAGGTTTTTGGGTTGGATGTTTACCTTGTTTTTTCTCTTCTGGGGAGGTTAAAGGAATACTCCAAACACTTCTCATCTGATAACCTGCAGGACTTATTTTATCATTCCATTCTTTCATCAATTCATAATTGAATGTGTGCCTTGCATCTTTACTTTTTCTTGCCCAGATTAGAGATTCATGAGAATGGGCGAAGTATCTGCATGATAAATTTGGAGGAGCATTTGGTTTAAACCAAGTAACTTCATTCATTATATGAAATCCTAATGCTTGAAGGGCGTATCCTACTTGGAAAATATTATGGGGTGTTCCTGATATCCAAATAGTTCCGTTTGGTTTTAATAAATCTCTACAAAGTTTTATCCATTTATATGTAAATTTAAAATCTTCATCAAAACCTTGTGACTTATCCCATTCTCCTTTGTCAACAAGGGCAATTTTTCCAGCTTTACAAGTTATACCACCATTAGATAATCTATATGGAGGATCTGCAAATATAAGGTCTACTGATTCTTTGGGTAATTCAGGAAGAACCTCTAGACAATTGCCATGAAATACCTTTAAACCTTCTTGCTCAAAGTATGCCTCTTTTTCCATCTTTATGTCCCGTTTTCTAAGTTATTATATTTTGAGGATATGCTTAAATATACAGAATAATCTATGGATTTTATGATTGAAGGTGGAAAGGGTGGGGCTAAAACCTTAACCGGATTGGATTTTGAACAGAAAATTGAGTTGAGAAACGCTTTTACAAAATTTAAAGAATATACTATAAAAAATGACGATTTATTATATAACGGAAAAGTTGTCGCAAATATGTATAAGAAAGATAAGTTTTATAAAAAATTCCTTGAACCACGTGGAATTGACGTAAGAAAGATACTTTCTAAGAAACTATTACCAGATGATGCATTGTTTATTATTCTGAGCAATACCTTGTTTATAGTTGAAATGAAGTTTCAAAAGGTCGCAGGTTCCGTAGATGAAAAGCTTCAAACTTGCGATTTCAAAAGAAAGCAATATCAAAGATTATTGAGTGGAACAGAAATTAGAGTTGAATATGTTTACATTCTAAACGATTGGTTTAAAGATTTTCATTATAAGGATGTTCTTGATTACATAAAAGGGGTTGGGTGTCATTATTTCTTTGAAGAGTTACCTTTCAGTTTTCTTGGATTGCCTGAACCAGAGAATTAACTCTAATAATTCGTTACAACTATCTCATTAATTGAACCTCTTTTGGTTGCATCACAATTAATCATTCTTGTAGCTTTAACAAAATTAATATTATATCCTTTGTATAGATTCTTAATAAAATCTGTATCACTGTTGGATAGCATAACTTTACATCCTCTTTTATCTAGCTCCTTGAAAACTTCTGCTAGTTTTTCTTGTTCTTTCTCTAAGAATACGTCCTTTGTGTAGGTAGTGAAACTGCTTGTTTTGTTTATTGGATAATATGGGGGGTCAAAATAGACAAAATCTCCTTTGTTTGCATCTTTTACTAGCTCATAGAATTGAGTATGCTTAATTTCATCTTTTTTTAGAAGATTTGAAATTTCTCTTAGGTCTTTTTCGTTGCATATTGTAGGATTTTTATAACTTCCAATGGGGACATTAAATTGTCCTTTTGAATTTACCCTATATAATCCATTAAAACAGGTTCTATTCAAATAGATAAATCGTGTAGCAATTTGCAGAGGAGTTAATTTTTCTATACCTTTAGCTCTAACTTCATAATAAAACTCTTTATTATGCTTTAATTTGTATTCCTTTAGAAGTTTGATTAAATCTTCTACGTTATCTTTTACAATTTGATAGACGGTTATTAGTTCCTTGTTTATATCCGAGAGATAAATTTTCTTTATTTCTGGATGAGTTTTAAGCAGATAGATTGCTACCGAACCGCCACCAACAAATGGTTCAAAGTATCTTTCAATTTTTTCTGGAAAAAACTTTTCGAATTGTTCTAATAATTGCTTTTTTCCACCTGCCCACTTAATCAATGAAGGTACACCTTTTTTCATATTCTTTATTCTGCTTTCTCCTTTATAGATCTTTCTTATATTATTTAGCCCCCTAAACTATATAAACCTTTCGCCCCCTAAAATTTATAAATATGACTTGGTTCTCTTATGAATGAAGTTACTACGAGTTAAGTCTAGAAATTATAAGGGTAAGCAATATTATAAGTATAGGGTTAATATTCCTGAAGAGGACTTGGAAAAAGCAGGTTTTAAGGTAGGGGAGGAGTTAGTTAGTAAAATTAAGAAAGGGGAGCTTAGATTAATTAAATTATAATTACTCTTTTTACATAATACTAATTTGTTTAATTTTTGCTATGTGAACTTATATTCTCCAATAGATATTTTCCCAGAAGATTTATAAACAAAAATTTACTTGAATGTGCATGAGTAAGTCCATAGGGATTATCTCTATAAAAGGAGGAGTGGGGAAGACGACGGTTGCTGCGTCGATTGCAAGTGATTTAGTTAATACTTATGGTAAAAGGGTGTTGTTGGTGGATGCTAATTTTTCTGCTCCTAATTTGGGGCATCATATGGATGTTTTGAAACCTCAGGCGACCATTGGAGAAGTGCTTGATGGGAGTAAAAAGATAACCGATTCGTTAAATAATAGATATGGGGTGGATGTGATTGCTGGAGGAGATTTTGATTTTAATAAGGCAAGTATATTTAAGTTGAAGGATAGAATTGACAGAATAAAGAATGCATACGATTACGTTGTTATTGATTCTTCTCCAAATTTGAATACGGAAGTTCTTCCTACTATGCTGGCTTCTGATTTGCTTTTTGTTGTTTCAACACCAGATTTGCCTACTTTAAGTTGTTCAATGAAGGCTGCTGAGTTGGCCAAGAATAGAGGAAAGCCAATTGCAGGAGTTATAGTGAATAAGATTAGAAATCCTAGATATGAATTAAGTTTGCAGGAGATTGAGAAATCTACTGGAATTCCAGTTGTTGCAAGAATTGCGGATGAGGATTGTCATGTTAAATCGGTTTACAGTAGAATTCCTGTTTCTATTTACGATAAAAAAAGTAATTTTGCTAAGGAGATAACTCAATTGAACGCAGCCATTACTGGAATGAAACAGGAGCCGAGTTTCTGGAAGAGGATTTTTGGTTCAAATATGAGGAAAGAGGAAGTTAATAGAGGATTGTTAAAGGATAAGTTTTATCAAGGGATTTTTGACAATTAATAAAACTTATAAGTTAGATTTAAATATCTCTTTATGTTTAATGTATTATGAGTAAAAAGGGTTTGAGGATAATGCAGATAATTGCTTGGACCATGGGTTTTATAGCTTTGGCTTTACTTATTTATCAAATAATTAGAACGTTATTAGCATGAAAGTATCAATTGCTTTAGAAATATTTTCGCAGGTAATTAACTTCTTAATTTTTGTTTATGTCTAGGAATTTGATGTTCCTTGAGCATCCAAAAAACGAGTGCCTATTACCCATCTTTTCTTTTAAGGCGAAGGGCACATCGTTTTTTTGATTTTGCTATTATTTTGTTAAAGACAGGACCAGATGTTAATCAGTTATTGATTAGTGCAATCGGAATATTATCTTCACTTATAGCAAGTATTGTTTCAGTAATAGATAGGAAGAATTAATAAACGGCTTAATTTCATTATTGGAATGGAAGATAAACAATGTATATTTTGTAGGATTTTGAGGGGTAAGATTGCTAGTGAATTTATTGCAGAAAGTAATTCTTTTTTTGCTATTTTAGATAGGGACCAGAGTGTTAAGGGGCATGTCCTTGTTATTCCTAAGGAACATTATGTTACTTTGTTGGATATTCCTGATAAGTTGGGACAGGAGATGTTGAAGTTTACTAAGCAGGTTGCTGGGCATTTAATGGATGAAAAGAAGGGAGATGGTTTTAATGTTATTATGAATAATTTGGAATGTGCGGGGCAGGCAGTTATGCATGCTCATATTCATATTATTCCGAGAAATGAGGGTGATGGAATTAGGTTCTTGACTAGGGTTTAACTACTTTTTAGCAACCATGATCATTTCGGGAGAATCTTTTTTGAATTCTTCACCATTGAATGAACCATAAAACTTTGTTTCTTTAAATCCTACTTTTTTTGCCATTTCTTCGAATTCTTGCTGAGAATATATTCTTACACTATAAGGTGTTAATTTTTCTTCTTTTCCATCTGGTTGAATTATTGTCCAAGAGCCATTCATTCTTTTTGTGTGAGGATTGTATGATTCTTCAATTCTAAGTCTTTTTCCAGATTTTAGGTTTCTTGTTTCACTAAATCTATATCTTCCAGATGTAATTATTTCTGGAGAAACGTCAGTATGAATTAATAAATTGCCTCCTTCAGGCATTGGCAGATACCACCAGAATTCATCCATTACTTTCTCGTTTTCTTCATCTGTTTCAAAGAATCCGAAAGAGTAGAACATATTAATTATATTTTCACAACTTGGGCCAGGGATGTCTCGCATATCTCCATGCATAAATACAGGCATAGGAGGTTTCCAATGTACCTTTTCTTTAGGATTAAATCTTTTTATTGATTCTTCTTCAGCAACTTTTAGGAAATCTCTATTAATGTCTACACCAAACATAACCATTCCTCGGGAAGCTAGTTCGTTTGAATGTCTTCCATAGCCGCAGGGGCAGTCAAGAATTCTCGATCCTTTTTTTAGGTCTAATAACTTTATTATTCCATCTACTTCTCTTGTTGTTCTTTGATGGATAGTTTCGGTTCTTTCAGGCAAGTACCCTTCTAAACTGTTGTCTCCTTCTAGGTATTTTGTTCCGAAAAAGCCTCCTGAATTTGACCACCAAGGATTAGTCATTTTAAATATCTCCTTAATAATTCGAGGAGCAGGTCAACACTTTTAGCAGATTTATGATCAAATAAGCATTCTTTTTCAGTAGGCAATATTGTTGCTCCGTAATAAACAATAGGATTTCTATATCCTTTATGTCTTAATTCTTCTGCTATATCCCATCCCCATCTACCTCCTCCAAGATTACCGTCAGTAATGACTACTGCTATTTTTTCCAATCCTCCAGATGATACTAATATGTTATCAATGCAATTCTCTTCTCCACAATTAGCGATAATATTGTAATTACTAAATGTCATTTCTAAACAAAAAGAAAATGCTTTTCGTGTAGAAGGGTCATCTTCGAGTAAAACTATTGCTCCATTCGGAAATAGTTCTATGTTTGGTTTTTCGTTTATCATCCGAGATATCCTCTTCGTTCGAGCGAATCTATCAGCATATCCATATCATCTCGAATATATAATGCTGAAAATATATGATCAAATACTTTTTCTTCTTTTTTTGTAAGTTTGAAATATCCACGATTTCCGCAATATACAACTAAGCCAGTGTACCCTCTTTTTTTAAATTGGGTTATAATTTCTGCTCCGTTAGTTCCTTTTTTTAGATTATCTTCTACAAGAATTATAGCAATTTTTTCTAATCCTCCTGCTTGTTCAATTATCTCATCCGTGCAATTTTTGCAGTTTTGACTTTCACAATATAATACTGAGAATTCTCTTACTGGAAAATAATCTCTTAGTTCATATTCAATTAGACTTCCCTTTTTAGATCGGTCGCCTAAGAACATTACTACATTTCGTCTATCGTTTGTCATAAAAATCTCGTAAAAACTAGGGTTATAATATAATGCCGTCGCTTTATACCGACAATAGTAATGTTTAAAAAATGGGGAATTGTCTGCTTGATATGGAACAAGAACTGATGAAATTAGGGTTGGGAGAGAAGGAAGCGGGTGTTTATTTGGTGTGTCTTAAGGTTGGAGAAGCTACTGCAAATCGAATAGCTGAATTGTCCCATTTGCCGAGAAGTACAACTTATGATATTTTAGAAAAGTTGAAGAATCTTGGACTGATAAGCACTTATGTTAAGGAGAGCAAAACTTGTTTTATATCTAACTCTCCAGAATCACTCAAAGCAATGTTGGATGAGAAAAGAGATATTTTTAATAAAGTTTTGCCAGAATTAAAGAAAGTCCAAAATCAGATAGCTGATAAACCCTATGCTGAAGTATTTCAAGGTAAGAATGCGATTCTCAAGATATTTGATGAGATTCTTGAAAATGCGCGGAATTTGAAGGTTATTGGGAGTATGGGAAATGCTTTGGAAAAAATAGGTTATCATCCTGAAAAGTTTAGAATGAGAAGGATAGAAAGAAAGATTAAGATTAAGCAAATACTTGAGTTATCTAAAGAGTCTAAACTTATTAAAAAGGATAAATATACTGAAATTAAGTTTTTGAATTCTCTAAAGGATTCAAAAGAGGGTATTTTTATGTTTGAGGATTATGTTTATCATATTATTTTTCAGTATGAAATTTCTGCAATAAAGATAAAATCTAAAGATCATGCTAATTCTATGGAGATTATGTTTGATGATTTATGGGAAAATGCAGATTAGATACAATAAGCTTTTTATACTTTAATGAGGTAATCTTTTTATGAGTTTAATTATTCAATCTAGGCAAAATGTTGTCGATTATTTGATTAGTACGGGAAAGATTGATAGGCATAGGGTAGCGGGGCAGGCAGTTATGCATGCTCATTTGTATATTATTCCGAGAAGTGAGGGAGATGGATTGAGGTTCTTGACGAGGGTTTAGAATGGATAATATGGCACATCATAAATATAGAACATTTGAATGGGGGAAAGTTTTAGGTGTTCCACTTGTCCCTCAATTTAGAACTTTTTGGCAAAAGAGTTCTACTCATAATCAATCTGGTTTTGTTTTCAAACCTTTGGATTATGAATCTGAAAATGCTCAAGAAAGAGTAAAAATGGCATATCAGGATGCTAAGAATCATCAGAGGTTCTATGAAGATTTGGTTAAATCGGGAGTCTATCCTCCAAATACTAACGTAAAGGTTAAACGTCTTAGGCATAGTCATCAATATCATCTGGAAATCTCCATGCCTGATGTGAAACATGACTTACGTAAATATCTTAGAGATAGGGATTTTAATTTTTCAGATCAACCTATGCCTAATAATAATGAAATGGAATTAGAAAATGAAGTTCAAGGAATAATTAATCGAGTTAAATCAATAGCTGAGAAAAGGAAATATTCTTATAAACATTACAAACATTCGTTTAGGAGAGTTATAAGAGATGTAGATGGAGATTTTCATCCAGACTTAACAGAAAGTCATAATTATAGGGTAGATGGTAGAGGAAGAACTTTTTATGTTGATGTAGAGATTTTAAAGACTAAACTTCCATTTAAAGGAAGAAAGGAATCGGTAATGGAAGAGGATAATCATAGACTGAAAGAAAGATCTGAACAAACTCTTGAAGGCAGAGTCGATGTTTTGATTTCAATAGTAGGATTATTATTAGGAATCGCTTTATTATCTTCAAATATTAGGGGTAACATTACTGGTAATATTATAGGTATTGCACAGAACGATTTAAATTGGATTGTAGGAGTATTCTTTTTAATTGGTTTAATTGGAGTATTTTGGCGTCTTAGAAAATAAGTTTAGATTTTAGTTATTACTTCCTTTAATGACTTAGAAGATTTTTGGGTTATGATATTATAATCGCTGGAGATGATTTGTTTTTTGAGTTTTTGAATGTTTTGAAGAGGAATTTGGGCTTTGGCTTTTACAACGATAAGCAGAAAGGAGTGAATGATTTTATTTTTCTTTTTTACTTGTTCGTGAATTATTTGAGAGACTTTTGGATTTGATATTTGAAGAGATGACTTTTCTTTGAGAATTCGTTCTGCTGCTTGGGGAATTGATTCTCCTAGCAACAGACGTCCTCCTGGAAGACTGAATAGATTTTTGAAAGGACGTTTATTTCTTTGAATTAGGAATGCTTTTTTATTGTTTCCTATATGAACAAGGATTACTGGGAGAACAGATTGTTTATTTGAGAGATAGGGGACGAGATATTCAGAATCTGATGAAATTTTATAGCTGTTATTTTCTTTTGCGAGTATGTTTGATTTTATGAGTTTGGATAGGTGATAGGATAGAAGGTTTGAACGAATTTTCAGGGCTTTTTGAATTTGGGAGAATGAAAGAGATTCATGATATGCAAATAGATTGAGTATTTTATCTTCCATGTTGGTTTAGTCAATTTTTTTGAGCTAGAATTTATATATAAAATTGCTTGTGATGAAATATGTATAATATTATTATAAGCAAACCTAGTAGCTGGGAGTTTTATTTCGTTGAAGCATTTTCTATAGGAGTTGCAAAAACTGATAAGAATAGGTTTAACAAAAATTATTTTTTCCATATTGCTCCTTGTGAGAGGCATTACCTATTATTTACTCCATTGATTTATGGGGACTTGAATTCTTTTGAAACTTTTCCTAGAGCAATAGGGCATAGTCCAACTGAGTCCTGTGAGAAGATGATTAAATTAATTCAAGAACATCTTCCAGTTTTTTGGGGAAGATTACAAAATCTAGGAGGAGTAAGGGAGATGATTGATAGAACTGGGGAGAAAATTCTTGAAGGATGGAAGGAGCCACATCCATTAGAATATACTTAAAATGGGATATGATAAAAATAAGGTGCATTATGTGGTTGTGACTGGAATTCTTGTTAGAGACGGAAAGTATTTAATTGTTAAACGGGCAGAGTGGGAAAAGGCATTTCCTGGAAAGTGGACTGTGCCGGGAGGAAAGATTGAAGTGATGGATTATGCTTTGAAAAAGAAAGATGTTGGGCCTCACTGGTATAATGTACTTGAGAATGCATTGAAAAGAGAGATTAGAGAAGAGGTGGGTTTGGGAATTGACGGAATTGGATATGTGACTAGTTTGGTTTATATTAGGGATGATGAAATTCCTTGTCTTATTGTAAGTTTGTATGGAAATCCTGTTGGAGACGAGGTTAAGTTGTGTAGGGCACTGACTGAATGGAAATGGGTTGCGTTTGAAGAGTTGAAAGAATATGATTTAGTTGAAGGATTATATGGCGAGTTTGAGATATTAAATGAGCATTTGAAGCGTGGAAAAGTAATGACTTGGAATAAGTGAAAAAATTTGGAAAAAGTATTTAAGTGAATATTATTTGTATTTGTTATGGGCTTAAAGTCTGTATTACTTGCATCTTTATTAGCATTTTCTTTTGGGACGAGAGGAGCAGAGGGAGGAGATATACCTCGAAGTGCTTCTGATTTGTATTCTTCTAATGGAGAAAATTATGTGGTAAATTCAATTAGTTCGTGTATTCCAGAGGCTGAATTGAGAGAGGGAATTTTATGTGATGATGATTGTTTTCTTGAAGAGGAATTTGACGATTTAGTTAGAATGATTAATAATTATGATGCTCAGATTTGCGAGAAGGGATTAGAAACTGCAACTTATGAATTATATAGGGGGACTAGACATCTTGAAATGGAATATTTAAGAGATATTAGTGAGAATCATGGAGGATATTCGCCTGAGGAATTAAAGGAGAAGGTAGACCTGGCATTTTCTTTTGTTGTTAAAAAAATGGATGAAGTTTATCATAATTCTAGTCCAGACTTATATCTTAGATGTACGCGAGATGATGCCACTCTGAGATATTTGGAAATAGGGAATAAATAAGTGGCACTGGGGAGAATTGAACTCCCGACATCAGCCTGTCTCGAATCTGAGGATTCGCGAGCAAATCTCGCTATTCTCGATTTTATGAGAGCTGCATTCTACCACTGAAATACAGTGCCAGGATTTTCAATTCTGGATGATTTATAAACTTAAGTTTGGGGGGTTTGAGGGGTTTGTGGAAAATCTTATAAATAGGGTTTGCTTTGGAGTGTTATGTTTTTAGAGGTAGCAGGTATTACTGGAAATGCGATTGATTTAGTAAATGTTACTTCTGGAGTTGTTAATGCTTCTGTTGGAGCAGCAGAATTGTTGGCTAAAATAGGGATGTGGATAAAAGCAATAGGAATTATCGCGGCAGGAGTTGTTATTTTTCAAATAGCCTCTTTTTTTGTTAATTTGATTAAGACTAAAAGATTGGGAGAATTGAATGATAGGTTGGAAAATGTTGAAAATAAGTTAGATGAGTTAATGAGCAGGAAGAAAAATTAATTTTTAGGAATAGATAGAAGTGAATGAGTTATTATTTAA